>Ga0209119_1000840_pt1 | contig 31409 bp, 31 predicted proteins | sample COG_03_FD_184747 | JGI IMG/M metagenome (GOLD analysis project Ga0209119, IMG submission 184747) | Pelagic Microbial community sample from North Sea - COGITO 998_met_03 (SPAdes) (version 2) | ecosystem: Environmental > Aquatic > Marine > Neritic zone/Coastal water | place: Helgoland, sampling...
CCGGGTTCTTGTTGGTACTGTTTTTTATTGGCCGTGTTGCGGCGGGCAACATCATGGCCGACTAACACATGGCTTCCCCTAATGCTTTTTGGCACGTACTCTATACCAAACCTAGGAATGAGAAAAAAGTAGCCGAGCGTCTTTCTGGCGCTGGATATACTGTGTATTGTCCTTTACAAAAGGTACGCCGCCAGTGGAGCGATCGCGTAAAAGTGGTTGAGGAGCCGCTGTTTAAAGGTTATCTATTTATTAAAATAGAAGAGAAAATAAGGGATGAGGTGTTTACCTTTCCTGGCACGGTGCGCTACCTGTTTTGGCTGCGCCGTCCAGCGGTAGTTCGCGAAGAAGAAATCCATACCATCCAAAAATGGCTTGGTGAGTACGATCACGAGGACGTCGACATCTCAGACATCAAGCCCGGAGATTACGTGCGCATTACTTCTGGCCAATTCTCTGGTGAAGAGGCCATTTTACTGGACCGCACCCACCACAAAGCCATCGTTCAGCTCAAAGAACTGGGCATTCAACTTTCCTTGTCGCTTTCGAACAACGATCTACTTGCACTTTAAAAAAGCAGGCTCAATCGAGACAATGTGTATAATGAGTAAAAAATGTACTCATAGTTAATACAAACGGGCACTTTTCTTTCTTACCTTTGAACTCCAAACCAATGCTTCGAGTGCCCTATCCAACACATGCGGGTGCAGGTACTTAAGCCGAACCTGTGAACCAAAGTTACCCTCTAAGGACGATCTGCTATGGGACTCACAGCGGCGAAGCCGTGAAAACCCAAAAGATTACTTTGGACCTTCTAGGACCTCTTATTACTTCTAAAACCCGCTTGAAGCTCTTACTGCGCTTCTTTCTCAATCAAAATTTGAGCGGGTACCTCCAAGGACTCTCCAAGGAGCTCGATGAAAACACCAACAGCATACGGGTAGAACTCAACCGCCTCGAAGAGGCCGGTTTACTCAGTTCTGAACTTCAGGGCCGTCGCAAGCTCTACCAGGTCAATCTGGCCCATCCTCTTTCTTCTGATATCACATCTATAGTGCGTAAGGTCTCCGGCATTGATGCCTTGGTGGAGCGCGTAGTAGCAAACTTACCCGGTCTTAAGCAGGTCTGGGTATGCGGTGATTTGGCCCGCGGTGTAGAATCCGAAACCATTGATGCCCTTTTAGTAGGGGAACAATTAAACCGTAGGTACATAGGAGGGTTAAGCAGTAAGGTAGAAAAGCTCACCGGTAAAAAAGTTCAGGCCCAGATTTTAGACCGCATGCCTAGAGAAAGGGCAGGAGCGTGTTTATTGGTTTGGGAAAAGCAAGACGAACAATGATTGCCCGGTTGCAGGCAACGTTAATAGTAAACAACAACAAAAAACAAGCACAGGACATACCTGTGAAACTATAATCACATGGAAAAGAAAATAGCAGTTATTGGATTAGGATATGTGGGTTTGCCGCTCGCCGTAGAGTTTGCGAAACAGTATCCAACTGTAGGTTTTGACATCAACGGTCCTCGTATAGATGAGCTGATGAACGGTCATGACCGCACACTTGAGGTACAAGATGAACATTTGAAAAAAGTAATTACCTCAGATTTAGTTACTACGGAGAATAATGGAAAAGGTCTATACTGCACGACAGCAGTTGGTGATATTGAATCTTCAAACATTTATATAGTTACTGTTCCAACCCCTACGGATAAAAATAAACGTCCAGTGCTTACACCACTTGTCAAAGCCTCTGAGAGTGTAGGTAAAGTTCTTAAAATGGGTGATTACGTAATTTATGAAAGCACCGTGTATCCTGGTGTAACAGAAGATGAATGTGTACCGGTACTTGAGCAGGTTTCGGGTCTTAAGTTTAACGAAGACTTCTTTGTTGGTTATTCACCTGAGCGTATTAACCCGGGGGATAAAGAACGTTCAGTAACTAAGATTTTAAAGGTTACTTCAGGATCGACTCCTGATGCAGCCATAGTTATTGATGATCTTTATAAATCGGTCATTACAGCGGGTACACACCTTGCTCCTACGATCAAAGTGGCAGAAGCTTCAAAGGTTATCGAAAACAGCCAAAGGGACATTAATATAGCCTTCGTAAATGAACTCGCTAAAATCTTCAATAAACTCGAAATAGATACTCATTCAGTTTTAAAAGCGGCAGGCACTAAATGGAATTTCCTCCCATTTAAACCAGGGCTTGTTGGCGGACACTGTATCGGAGTAGATCCGTATTATTTAGCTCAAAAGGCTCAAGAATCGGGTTACTATCCTGAGATTATCCTTGCGGGAAGACGAATTAACGATTCTATGGGCTCATTTGTAGCTTCTGAGATTGTCAAAAAGATGGTTCAAAAAGATATTCCCGTAAAAAGGGCAAAGGCACTTCTGCTAGGCTTCACGTTTAAAGAGAATTGTCCAGATGTCAGAAATACGCGGGTAATAGACATTTACAATGATTTGATAGAATTTGGATTAGATGTCACGGTTTATGACCCTTGGGCAAATTATGATGAAGTGAAAGGAGAGTATGGTGTTAGTCTAGAAAACTCAATTGACATTTCAGCAATAAAATATTCTTGTATTGTGTTAGCGGTTAGTCATGATAAATTTAAAGAGCTCAACCTCGATTTTTTAAAAGCTCAAAATTCTATTGTTTATGACCTCAAAGGATTTTTCCCTCCCGAAATGATCGACGCTCGTTTATAATTATATCAAAATAGAATGAAAATTGCAATAATGTGTGAACTCCCAAGACGGGAATTACAATTTTTAATAATATTAAAGTCTAAACTAGAGCATTTTGGACATGAGGTTAAGTTGATTCCTCAAAGACTACCACTCATAATAAAGCTATTAAAATTTAAACCAGATATTATCGTTGTAAATGGACTTCGATCTTATTCAAGCTATGTTAATCAAATATACATTCCTAAAAAACTATTGAAAAGTCAAGTAGTTTCCTTGTATTCCGAGCAAGTCGGTAGACTAGGAGGTCTCGCAGATTCATATGACAATAATTACATTTTGCAAAGTGTAGATAAGCATATCGTATGGGGAAAAAAATTTGCTCAAGGTTTACAATATATGGGTGTGAAATCAAATGATATTTTTATTACCGGCTCTATGGGGCTAGATTTGATTCAAAAACATAAAAGCGTAAGAGAAAATAATCGCACAAAGACTAGTGAAAGATTTAATTTGTCTATTGACAAAAAATGGGTGTTAATTGCAGACAATATAATAAGAAAAGGAGACCAAAAAGAATCATACGAAACGCTAAGAGATAATTTTGACAAAAAGCTGTCAAAAATAATGTCCCGCTTTCCCGATTGTGAGTTTGTTTTTAGACCTCATCCTGATAATAATGAAAATGATTTAGCGCTTATTCGAAGTCACTTAGGACAATTCTCAAATTTTCACATAATCGCAGAAGAGCATAGTACGTATTGGATAGTACTAATGGATGCTGTTATAGTATGGAGATCTACTTCTAGCATAGAAGCGTGGTCGGCGAATATACCCACGTTCGGATTGAAGACTGACGTAAATGATTGGGATTATTGGTGGGAGGGACTTATGGCAGGTTATGTTGATGAAAATGAATTAATAGAGGTTCTTGAAGATACGTTACTCGGAACTAAAAGTTACAGGGCAACAAAAGAATGCAAAACTTATATGAACAATTGGTTCCACAGAATAGACGGCTTGGCTATCGATCGTGTCGCAAGTGTTGTAGACTCACTAGGAACAAATAAAGGTAAAACGCCTCAAAAAAACATCACATTTGTCTCGGCTGTAAGTCACTTGTTCTTAGAATATGTAAACTGGATGAGTAAATCGATTGGAGGTAATAAACGTGTTTTTGAGATTCCGAAAAATGATATAAATTCCTCATTGTATAAAATCGAAAACTACTCCGAACGAGTATTATTCGAGTATAACAAAACAGCGGATGGCATTCGGGTTGACTAAAGCAAAAATTAGATTTGAAATCTAGAGTATTTTCTGGTCTATCCTGGAGCACGCTAGACTATGTGTTAATGATAACAATACAGCTGGCATCCCTAATTTGTTATACGCGTATACTGGACCCTGAGTCTTATGGTTTATTTGCCTTTTGCACGATTTTTTCTACTTTTGGAAATTCGGTTTTTGCCTTAGGTATGGCTCCCGCTTTAATTAGGGCTAGAGCAGAATTCAAGTACTATGCTAACGTCGCTTGGACGGCTAATTTGTTCATTTCAATTATAGCTTTTATCGTTTTGAACCTATTCCTCCCAGGAATAATGTCTTTCTTAGATCAGGATTTCCAAGATGTTAATATAGAAATACGCGCAACTTTAACAGTTGTGATCATTAGTGGATTTAACAATATTGGTGTTGTAGAATTTATGAAGAACATTTATTTAAAACCTATTTTATTCTACAATACTATTCCTAAACTATTGGCATTTATTGTAGGCATCTGTTTAGCATTTTACGGATATGCTCACTGGGCGTTAATACTGGCATTAATTTTGGAGGCATGCCTAAGGGTATTTATAAGCTATATAATTTGTGGTTATCGACCTGCGTGGGAGTTTGATTTAACAAAGTTCTCTTATTTGTACCAGTTCGGTGGCTGGTTGCAGCTCAAAAACATTGTGAGCTGGATCTCAAGCCAAATTGACTCCATAGCAATGGTGGCTGTTTCGAATACAGCGGGGTTAGGGTATTATAACAGGAGTGTAACTATATCTCGCTTATTAGAGAATAGTGTTTTAAAGGTTATTAATACTGTTACGTATCCATACATGTCCGAGAGGAAAAATATCGTTAATTATAACGAGAGGCTTGTGTCAACTATAATGGGAGCAGTATTACTGATAATGATTTATATCAACATCATGGTTTTTCGATTTGGTTCAAATTTCATTTTGTGGTTCTTTGGTGAAGGTTGGGTCGAAATAATGATTTATTTACCGCTACTTATTTTCGCGGGAACAGTACAAAGTGTAGTGAATATATACCAGCCATTGATTAGAGTGTTGGGAAGAACAAAATTGGAATTCCTCTTGTTCGCCTTCAAGTCTGTGTTGCTTATATTGTTACTTTTTGCGCTAATCCCGTCTTATTCGGTAAGGGGAATTCTTTACAGTATAATAATTGCAAATATTGCAACTGTAGGATTAATGTTTTGCAGCTTAAATTATATTTCCACCAACACGATTAGACCAGTTATTAAATCTATTATGCCCGCAATCTTCTTTTTTCTACTCGCAGCTTGTTTTAATCCGTCAAATATTTATTTTGAGTTAGTATATTTGCACTCGGCTTTTTTATTATCTGTATATTTTATATCTAATAGATTGCGTAAATTAATTATGCTTTAATGTCGTTACTCTTATCGATAATATATTTAATCTTTAGTTTAAGAAATATAAGGTTAGGCGTATTATTCATAATTCAATTTCTGATATTACAGGTAATAACTGATATATTTTTTGAAGCAACGGCACTAGAAAAATGGGTGAAATATATTGTAATAGGACTTAACTTATTTAGAGTTATAAGATTAGATAAAAATGCCTTATCTACATATGTTTTCTTGGTGTACATAATATATTCTACTTTAACATTGATATTTAATACTACGGATTTAGCGTATTCGGGCAGGAATTATATGGTTATGTTTCTCTCTTTTTCGGCGCTTTTTATAGAGCTAAAGGTCACAACCAAGGAAATATTGAAATCTTTGTTTTACTCATCTTTGTTAATATGTATATACTTAATTTGTGCTTCGCTGTACGGCTCGGATGACTTATTGAATAGTTACAGTGATAATTTTGCCGGAGGAGTTTTCTCAACTACTGGAGCAAATTTACTTCCATTATTTGTTTGGATAGCGATGTATTACTTGTTGTACTTAGAATTATCGATTACTAGTAGGATTAGTGCTTATATAACATTGATTATATGCTTAATATTACTGTTGATAATAATGAGAAGAACGCCGTTAATTCTGACAATATTCGGTTTGGTCTATTTGTTAAAAAGTAGGATATCTCTCAAAAGATTGGCAGTGATGGTATTTGGCTTAGGCATTGTTGCATTAATCATATACAATACGCCCTTAGGTTCGCTTTTTGAAAATCAGTTAAATGCTCGGTCGGATTCCCTATCCATTGAAGGTTTAGCTAAGGAAGGACGTCTGCTCGAGCCATATTTAGTACGTGATTATTTCCTAAATCACGCGACAATAGGAGACTGGGTTTATGGACGGGATGGATTTTCAACACGTTGGTTTGGTGAGTTATATTTTTCAGGAAGGCGATCTATACACAGTGATGTATTTAGTATTTTGTGTAGTAATGGAGTTATCGGGCTACTCTTATTTTTTACGTTGTATTTAAGTCGTATTTCGTTCAAAAGGCAGTCGAAATTATATTTGTTGTTGCTCCTATTATCGTTTACAACTATGCTAACGGGAAGGCTAACTACCTCACTTACCTTTGCGCTGCCGTTTTTTTTGCTGCTTCAGGGGCACATAAATTCTGTATATAATGAGACATGATTTAAAGATTTTATTCATAGCTAGTGGAAACGGTCGACACGGGTTATCGCCGTTCATCGATAGTCAAAGGAAGTCTTTAGATAATTATTGTGATGTTCACTTATATACCGTGAAGGGCAAAGGCTTTATTGGATATCTAAGGAATCTATACACATTAAAAGAGTGTATAGAGTCAGGTAAATACGACTTAATTCACGCTCATTATGGGCTTATTGGATATTTGTCGTTGTTCGTAAAGAAAAATATTCCAATGGTGTTATCATTGATGGGATCAGATGTTTATGGTTCTTATGATGTTGCATCGTGGGGAATGAAGAATCTTGTAGTAAAGTTCTGTACACGTAAAGCAGTAAGAAATTCGAATTATGTTATAGTTAAATCTGAAAACCTATTGAATGAAATAGGTCCAATAGATAATGTATCCATAGTTCCGAATGGCGTAGACTTCGATTGGTATAAAGAACGCGACTCGAACTATGATAATTTAAAGGTTTTATCAATAGTAGATCCGAATTGTAAAAGGAAGAATTATGCTTTAGCTGTAGAGGCTTTCAAATCAGTTCGCACCAGAGACGCGTTGCTCTTCAATCCTTTTCCGGTTAGTAAAAAGGATGTTGTACAGGAAATTCGTTCAAGTGCGGTAGTGCTTTTAACATCTCTAAATGAAGGCTCACCCAATATAGTGAAAGAAGCAATGGCATGCAATGTACCAGTAGTTTCGACGGATGTAGGAGATGTGCGGGAATTGTTTAGCGGAGCAACAGGGTGCTACATAACATCATTTGATGCGAATGACGTAGCTATTAGTATCGATAAAGCGCTAGCGTTCAATAAAAATACAAATGGTAGAGAAGTTCTTGAACATTTAGAAATAGACAATGTTGCGAAGAAAATATATAATATTTATAAAAAAGTAAGTCAAGTATATGAAACATAAGGTTTGTACAAAGTGCCTTCTAGACACAACGGTAAAAGACATCTGGTTCGATACCGAAGGGATTTGTAAGTATTGTTATATATATGATGAGCTTAATTCTAATTTCCCACTTAATCACAATTTAAGTCATCGATTAGATGAAATAGTTCGAAAGATTAAGCAAAAGGGAAAAAGGGCTAAATATGATTGTGTTGTTGGTTTGAGTGGTGGTAGAGACAGCACATATACACTTTATAAAGCTGTCTCTCTGGGTTTAAAGCCCCTAGCAGTACATTTTGATAATGGATGGAATACTGAAATATCCATAAAGAATATCAAAAACGCTTGCGAAACCCTTGATGTGGAGTTGTATACAGTAGTGGCTGATTGGGAAGAATTTCGAAAATTACAGTTGGCCTTTTTACATGCAAGCACGCCTGACGCAGATATTCCAACTGATTATGCGATTTATTCCATCCTATATAATGTCGCAGCTAAAGAGAATATAAAATTCATTTTAAATGGACACTCTTTTCGGACTGAAGGTACGTCTCCTATTAGCTGGACTTACATGGATCCAATTTATGTCAAAGATGTTTTACGTAAACATGGTGAAATCAGAAAAGTTAAAAGTTTTTCAATGATGTCATTTGTACGTCTACAATACTATATTTGGCTTAGAGGCATTCGTGAAGTACGTCTACTGGAATACATTGATTATGTAAAAAAAGATGTTGATGTTATTCTTGAAAATGAGTTATCCTGGCGCTACTATGGAGGGCACCATCATGAAAACTCTTTTACGAAGTTTTTCCAGTCCTATTATTTGCCTGTAAAGTTTGATATTGATAAAAGGAAAACAGAGTTGTCAGCAATGATAAGAAGTGGACACATAAAGCGTAATTCCGCTATTGAATTATTATCTGAAAAATATAAATACGATTCCAGTGATATATCATTTGCATTGAAGAAGCTCCAAATTACCTCGGATGAATGGAATGTGATCATGAATAATGAAATAAAGAGTCATCAAGATTTCAAAACACTATTATCTGTTATCAAGGCATTAAAATGGCCATTGAATATAATAACCAAACTCGGAATCTTGCCGCGCATACTTTATCTGAAATATGCAAAGTGATAATGTTGTAATAATCGACTATGGTTTAGGAAATTTACGCTCCGTAAAGAATCGTTTCAATCAATTTGCGGAAAATGTAATAATTTCGAGAGATATAAATGTGATAAAGTCGGCGGATAAGCTGATTTTACCGGGTGTGGGGTCATTTAAAAAAGGAATAGAGAATCTTCGCAGTTTTGGCCTTTTGGAAGTTCTAAATAAATCCGTTTTGAGTGAAGGCACCCCTATTATGGGGATCTGTTTGGGCATGCAATTATTTGCCAATTATAGTGAAGAGGGCGATTGCGAAGGACTTGGTTGGATCGACGCCCGAGTGAACAAACTTAACCCCCCTGATGATCTGGATATGAGAATACCTCATTATGGATGGAATACTTTAAAGGTCGCTAAGGATTCTCCGGTATTAAATGGTTTAACACGGGATTCTGAATTTTATTTTGTCCATTCCTATTTTATGCAATGTAATGATGAAGATGATATTTTAACAAACACATCATATGGTGAAAATTTCACATCCTCTGTACTTAAAAAAAATATTTTTGGGGTTCAATTTCACCCTGAAAAGAGCTATAGAGATGGAGAAATTATAATTGAGAATTTTTTAAATCATGTTTAGACCAAGGGTTATACCCATACTATTACTAAAAGATGGTAAGTTAGTTAATTCTGTATTGTTTAAAAAATACACCTATATCGGAGATCCAATTAATGCTGTAAGACTGTTTAATGATCTCATGGTAGATGAATTAGTGATACTGGATATTAGCGCAACGAAAAGAGGTAAATCGTTCTCTATGGAGCTTTTACATAAGCTGGGTGATGAGGCCCATATGCCATTCTCTGTTGGCGGTGGAATCAATAGTATCGGGGTAGCTAGGGAAATTTTTAGCGCCGGCGCTGAGAAAATTGTCTTAAATACAAGTGCTTATTTGGATAAAAAGCTGGTACAAGAATTAGCAAGCCTTTATGGGTCTTCAAGTATCACCGTATGCTTGGATATTAAGAGATTTTTAGGTAAGCCCAAAGTTTACTCTCATTCTAAAGCAGTCGGTTTTTCTAAGGATCCGGTTATCATGGCTTCAGAAATGGAGAAGCTAGGTGCCGGTGAGTTAATCGTGAATAGTGTGGATAATGATGGTAAAATGTCCGGCTATGATAATAATTTGATAAAAGCTATATCTAAGGCAACGACATTACCAATCGTGGCTTCCGGGGGGGGCGGTTCATTGGCAGACATGGTCGCAGCAATAAACGCGGGTGCATCCGCGGTGGCGGCGAGTTCTTTATTTGTTTATCATGGACCTCGAAAAGCGGTTTTAATTAATTACCCTTCTCGTGAGGACCGAACGCATGCCTTTAATCTAATAAAATAAATGAGAGTATTAGTAGCTTTAAATCACCCCGCTCATTATCACGTTTTTAAGCGTCTCATAAAGAAATTACGCTTAAAGCAAAATAGCGTTCTCGTTGTAATTCGTTCCAAAGATGTTTTAGAAGAATTACTTGTTAGTGATAAGATACCCTACAAAATATTATCAAAAAAGCGGGAAAAAAGCAGTGGACGTTTTACATTATTCCTCAATTCATTGGAGTTCACTAAACACTTTTTATTAATGAGTTCGTATGCGTTGAGATTTAGACCGCATATTTTGATAGGGACTGATATGGCAATAGGATTGGTATCGCAGCTTCTGCGGTCAAAATCAATTGTGGTGAACGAAGATGATTTCAATGCCAATACTTCATTTTGTAAAGTTGCTTATCCATTTGCCACCAAAATTGTAGCTCCAAATTATACGGAAGTTGGGCGATATAGGGCAAAAAAGATAAACTATAATGGAATTCAAAAAATGACCTATTTGAATGATATAGAGGGTTCTAGAACGTATTTAAAGAATTTATTTTCTATTGAAAATAATGAGAATTATGTGATAATTAGAATTGTGAGTTTAACTGCTGGTCATGATATAAATGCAAGTTCAGGTGGTATAAGCATTAATTTGTTAGAGGAAATTATTGATATACTTTTGCCAAAATTTAGCGTATTAATCTCTAGTGAAAAAGGACTCCCGAGTAGATTCGATAATTATTTGATAAAAGGTAATAGACAGCATGTACATTTGTTGATGAGATACGCTAGTTTTTTTATCGGAGACAGTCAATCAATGTGTGCTGAGGCGGGGATTTTGGGCGTCCCTTTCGTGCGATTTAATGACTTTGTCGATAAAATAAGTTATTTACGTGATCTGGAGGAGGTTTATCGGCTGGGATGGGGATTTACTACAAAGCAGAGACAGATGTTTTTACAACGCGTAAAGTTTTTGGTTGATCAAGACAATATGAAAAGGGAATGGGAAACAAAGAGAACTAGGTTATTCAATGATAAAGAAGACTTAACGGATATTTTAATGATACTGATATGTCATGGCCAATGGGGAGAACATAGGCTTTAAACTTGAGCTTGCTAGTATTGTTTATGAATAGAACGCTCCAAGTATTAGGTCAAAAGAAATTGCTTAATCATGGAGGCTACATCCATGTACATTTTAAACCTTAGATTTGTTTTCGGAAGCGTACAAATTTCGCAATGATGATATACCACTAAGGTAGTCTATAATATTCCCAAAAAATCAGACTAGTTCATTGTTAAATCCAGATTGTACTAATATCTAATTCTAGATAACAAAGGTGATATCGTTATTTTACGGAAACCAATAAACGAACAGCGATGACAATTAAAGAAAATGTATCCGAAAAATACCGCACTACTCTAAAACATGAGCAGGGTATTGATGTTCTAAATTTTGTCGAGAAAAGCGTTTTACTTGATGATAATACACCTTTCATTCTGCTTGACAGTAGCTCTCACGTAAGTATAGAGTCGCTTGTAAATCTCCACGAATTAGTTGCCGGTACGCTTTATTCTGTCATCAACATAGAAAGGCTCAATAATGTTAAATACATAAACAAGTTCTTAGAAGAATCCAATAAAGTTCTTTCCCAAGGTGGTCTATTCATTGGCCATTTAGAAACGTCACACAAGAGAAAATCCAGAATACTAAGGAAATATCCGTTGCCTTTAAATCGTTTATTATATGTTTTTGATTTCATAATAAAACGAGTTTTGCCTAAGTTTCGATTAACGAAGAAAATCTACTTTTTCCTTACTCAAGGAAAGAACCGAGTCATCTCGGAGATGGAAGCTTATGGCCGCCTCTATTCATGTGGGTTTGAGCTAGTAGATTCGAAAGAAATTAATGGAAGCTTATGGATTGTGGGTAGAAAGAAAACGCATCCTGCTTATAATTCTGAAGCTACCTATGGTCCTTTAATAAAGTTAAAAAGACACGGAAAGAATAACGAAATTTTCAAGGTATATAAGCTGCGCACGATGTACCCCTATTCTGAATACCTTCAAGAGTATATCTCGTCCAAACAAGGTCTTCAAAAAGGCGGGAAGTTTAGCAGGGATCCAAGAGTAACGACAGCGGGTAAGTTTTTAAGGAAGTTTTGGCTTGATGAATTGCCTATGATATTAAACGTACTTAAAGGCGACATTAAATTGCTTGGTGTCAGACCTTTAAGTAGTCATTATCTTGGATTATATCCGGAACATTTAAAGGAACTTAGAGCCAAAATAAAACCAGGATTAATTCCACCTTTCTATGCCGACTTGCCCGAAACTTTACAAGAAATTACAGCTTCTGAAGAAGCGTATATATTTTCATATTTACGCAATCCTCTAGCGACCGATGTCAGATATTTCTTTAAAGCGATGTATAACATTCTTATTAAAAGAGCTCGTTCAAATTAATGGATAATATTAAAATGGTCGACTTAGTTCGACAATATGAAGCGATTAAGTCTGATATCAATGGGGCCGTTCAGCAGGTCCTCAACTCCACAGATTTTATTCAAGGACCCCCTGTAAGACAGTTCGAGGAAAATCTGGCGGAATGGTTAGGAGTCAAGCATGTAATATCTTGTGCTAATGGAACCGATGCCCTACAAATAGCCTTAATGGCCCTTAGATTGAGGCCAGGCGATGAAGTTATTGTTCCTGCTTTCACATATGTAGCAACTGCCGAGGTAATTGCATTACTTGGACTAAAGCTTATTCTTGTAGATGTTGACCCTAAAAGCTTTAACATGAACATAGAGGCCGCCTCGCATTTAGTTACCTCTAGAACAAAAGCTATCGTGCCCGTGCATCTTTATGGACAATCTGCAAATATGGAGCGAATAATGAAGTTTGCAGAGAATCACAGCCTGTTTGTCATCGAGGATACAGCCCAGGCTATAGGCGCTGAAGTAACATTCTCAGATGGCCTTACTCGAAAGGCAGGAACAATTGGGCATATCGGGACAACATCATTTTTCCCTAGCAAAAACTTAGGCTGTTTCGGTGATGGTGGAGCAATTTTCACCAATGATGATTATCTCGCGGCAGAAGTCAGAATGATAGCTAATCATGGTCAACGGATCAAGTATTATCATGATGTTGTAGGAGTGAACAGTAGACTGGATACTCTACAAGCCGCAATATTAAATATTAAATTAGAATATCTTAATTCCTATAGTGAGGCCCGGCAAAAAGCTGCTGCCCATTATGATTCTGCTTTTGAATATGTTCAGCAGATTACAATTCCATTCAGGAGTGACTTTACCACACATGTTTTTCATCAATACACAATTAAGATTGACAAGCTGTATTCTAGAGACGAGTTGAAGAAATATTTAGCCGGAAATGATATTCCAAGTATGATTTATTACCCGCTTCCTCTTCACGAACAAAAAGCATATCAAGAATACACCCAAAATGATGATGAATATCCTATTTCCTCTTCACTCTGCGAGTCGGTATTGTCGCTTCCAATGCACACTCACTTGGAGCCTGAACAGCAAGAATATATAGTTCATCATGTAAAATCGTTTTTCAGTTAACAAGCAAAACACAAATGGAATATTTCGCTCACGAAACCGCTGTAGTAGATATAGACGTTTCGATTGGTAAAGGGACTAAAATTTGGCACTTCTCCCATGTAATGTCAAACGCTACAATTGGGGCTTATTGTAATATAGGCCAAAACGTGGTTGTGAGTCCATATGTCGTTTTAGGAGATAATTGTAAAGTTCAAAATAATGTCTCTATATACACAGGCGTAACTTGTGATACGGATGTTTTTCTGGGTCCTTCGATGGTTTTCACAAACGTGATTAATCCTCGATCTGCTGTTAAAAGAAGAGGGAGATATTCAAAAACCCATGTAGGAAAAGGGGCGTCAATAGGAGCCAATTCAACTATCGTTTGTGGAAATGATATTGGGTCCTATGCTTTCATTGGTGCGGGGTCGGTAATTACCAAATTCGTAAAGCCTTATTCATTAGTCGTTGGAAATCCAGCAAGACAAATTGGATGGATGAGTAGATATGGTCAAAGATTAATCTTTAACGAGAATGGAATTGCTCAGTGCTCCGAAAGTCTAGATTGGTATCAGCTTAAAAATGAGGAAGTACAGTTCCTCGGAAAAGTGTAAAGAAAAGTAAATCGTCAGCACTTTCAAAATGCGTATGTCTTGTAATATAAGTTATAATCACAGCGTCTAATAAATATAGAAAACAGTAAGTAATGAAGAATTTCGCTTTAATTGGAGCCGCAGGATATATAGCTCCACGTCACATGAAGGCAATTAAAGATACAGGCAACAACCTACTGGCAGCTTATGACCCTTATGATGGAGTCGGCATAATGGACTCTCATTTTCCTGAAGCTGATTATTTCACGGAATTTGAACGTTTCGATAGACATATAGACCGCCTAAAAAGAAATAAATCTAAAATTGATTTTGTTTCAATTTGCTCACCTAATTATTTGCACGATAGTCATATTAGATTCGGTCTAAGATCTGGTGCAGATATCATTTGCGAGAAGCCTATAGTATTAAATCCATGGAATATTGATGCTTTGAAAGATGCTGAAAAAGACTCTGGTCAGAATGTGTACACTATTCTGCAGTTAAGACATCACGAAGCAATTAAAGCGTTAAAGAGGAAAGTTGAAGATGGCCCGTCTGATAAGATTTACGACATTGACTTGACATATTTGACGTCACGGGGCAAATGGTATTACACTTCTTGGAAAGGAAATTCGGAAAAGTCTGGTGGAATAGCTACTAATATCGGAGTTCATTTTTTTGACATGTTAACTTGGGTCTTCGGGGGTTTGAAAAGTCAAATGGTAAATCTTCATACACATGATAGAGCCTCGGGTGTAATGCATTTGGAAAGAGCAAATGTTCGTTGGTTTTTAAGTATTAATTACGATGTTATTCCTGAAAAGGAAAAATTAGATGGCAAGAGAACTTACCGATCAATTACCGTTGATGGCGAAGAAATAGAATTTAGTCAAGGATTTACGGAACTACATACAGATTCGTACAATGCCATATTAAATGGTCAAGGATATCGCATTGGAGACGCCAGAGAAGCAATCCAAATAGTTCATAACATTAGGCATGCAGAACCTCAAGGCCTGACAGGTGATTATCATCCTCTTGCTAAATTCCCATTGAATAACCATCCGTTTAAATCTAACTGATATGAATCATATAACTATAGTTGCAGGAGCTCGTCCAAATTTCATGAAGATTGCGCCGATTATTCATGAAATCAAAAAAAAGAGAGCGGAAGGGATAGATATAGACTACTCACTTGTGCATACGGGTCAGCACTACGATAAAAAAATGTCAGGTAACTTCTTTGAGCAATTAAACATTCCAGAACCAGATGCTAATTTGAGCGCAGGAGGAGGCACACAAGCTGAACAGACCGGAGCAATCATGATTCGTTTTGAAGAGTACCTAATGAAGAATCCAACTGACCTAGTACTCGTCGTTGGGGATGTGACTTCAACTATGGCTTGTGCAATTTGTGCTCAAAAGCTTCATACAAGAGTTGCCCACGTAGAAGCTGGTATTCGCTCGAACGATTGGTCGATGCCAGAAGAAATTAATCGTTTGGTAACTGATGCAATAACCGACTATTTCTTTACCACTTCTCGTTCGGCGAATTCAAATTTAATAGCATCAGGGTATAGCGATGATCAAATCTTCTTCGTAGGGAATTGCATGATTGATACACTCGTTGCAAATAGACCAAGATTTATTGAGCCATTAATTTGGAAAGAGCGTGGGCTTATCGAAAAAAAATATTTCATGATGACTCTACACCGTCCTGCGAATGTTGATGAAGCATCTAAGCTAAAAGAGCTAATGAATGAGATTATTATTAATACTAAGGATATGCCATTGGTCTTCCCGGTTCACCCAAGAACAAAGAAAATGCTTAATGAGCTAGGTGTAGAGCACGAGAGACTTCACATGGTAGATCCTATGAGCTACTTAGAATTTAATTATCTCGTAGAGAAATCTTTCGCTGTAGTTACGGATTCGGGAGGTATTACAGAGGAGACAACTGTGATGGGAGTTCCGTGTTTAACATTACGAGATAATACAGAGCGCCCAGAAACGATAACCATGGGAACAAACGAACTCATTGGAACAGATCCTATGAACATTGCACCAGCAATGAAAACCCTTTTTAATGGAGATTGGAAGAAGGGCAGCTTACCAGAATTGTGGGACGGTAAGACTGCAGGTAGAATAGTTCAGAAGCTAATTGAGTTATGAAGATTACAGTCATTGGAACTGGATACGTAGGCCTGGTGACCGGCGCCTGTTTGGCGGACGTGGGTATCGAGGTGAGCTGTGTGGATATTGACCAAAAGAAAATAGACGGCCTGAAAAACGGCATTCTTCCCATTTATGAACCTGGATTGAAGGACATCGTTCTTCGCAACTTTGAGAAGGGTCGATTGCACTTTACCACGGACCTTTCCGAAGGCATCAAGGGTTCCTCAGCGGCCTTTATCGCTGTAGGCACGCCTCCAGGTGAGGACGGTTCTGCTGATTTGCAATACGTGCTTGCCGTAGCAAAATCTATCGGCCAATGCATGGAAGATTACTCGGTCATCATCACTAAATCCACCGTTCCTGTCGGCACTGCTGAAAAGGTACGCAGCGCTGTATCTTCGACTTTAGACGCCCGTGGCGTTTCCTTCGGCTTCGACGTCGCTTCTAATCCTGAGTTCTTGAAAGAGGGTGCTGCTATTGAAGATTTTATGAAGCCCGACCGCATTGTGGTCGGTGTTGATAGCGAGCAGGCACAAAAAACATTAGACAAGCTCTACCGTCCGTTCACCTTGAACGGTCACCCGGTTATTTTTATGGACATCCCTTCTGCAGAGATGACTAAATATGCAGCAAATGCCATGTTGGCGACGAAGATTTCGTTCATGAACGAAATCGCTAACCTATGTGAAAAGATGCATGCAGATGTGAATTGGGTTCGCAAGGGCATCGGCTCTGACCCGCGCATCGGCAATGAGTTTATCTACCCCGGTATTGGGTACGGCGGTTCTTGTTTCCCAAAAGATGTCAAGGCCTTGGCCCGCATCGGGCGTGAAAACGGTCACACTATGTGCATCTTAGAAGCAGTGGAACAAGTCAATGATGCACAAAAAAGCGTGCTCCACAATAAAATAAGCGCCTACTTCGGTGGCAAGCTCGAGGGCAAGACCATTGCTTTTTGGGGATTGTCCTTTAAGCCGAATACCGACGACATGCGCGAGGCACCGTCCGTGGTGATCGCGAACCTTCTGACCAGTGCGGGCGCACACGTTCGTGCTTACGACCCGGTTGCCATGGAAGAAGCTAAGCACCAGCTCGGCGACAGCATCACCTACTGCGCGAGTGCTGAAGAGGCGGCACAAGGTGTCGATGCTCTGGCACTGATCACCGAATGGACGGAATTCCGCGTACCGAATTGGGACAAAGTGGCTGAAGCGATGGATGGGAAAGTCCTGTTTGACGGACGCAACCTCTACCGCAGAGAAACCCTAGCGGAAATAGGGTTTGAGTATTACGGAATAGGAATGGGCGAAAATATCGCTGAAAAAGCATAGGAAATGCCAAGAGTACTTATTACAGGAGCTGCAGGGTTTATAGGAATGCATACCTCTATTCGCTTTTTAAAGGAGGGCTGGGATGTTGTTGGACTCGACAATTTTAACGATTATTACGCTGTTTCCTTGAAACGGGATCGTGCAGTGGAAATAGCAAGAAACGCCAATGAAATCGGAAGATTATTTATCCTTTACGAGGCAGATTTGAACTCGAATATATGGGACAAGTTACAATCATATGACTTTGATGCAATAATTCATTTAGCTGCTCAAGCAGGTGTGAGGTATAGCATCGAAAAACCGAGAGCATACCTTGAGTCAAATATCTTGGGGTTTCAAGCGGTACTTGAATTTGTGGTTAAGACCAGACAAATTAGGTTCCTTTATGCAAGTAGTAGCTCGGTTTACGGTAAAAACTCGGCTCAGCCTTTTTCAGAGTCAGCTCCTTGTGACTCACCTGAGAGCTATTATGCCTCTACAAAAAGAGCAAACGAGCTAATGGCCAAATCATACTTTCATACTGAAGGTATTGCATCTATTGGATTACGATTTTTTACCGTATACGGACCTTGGGGTCGACCAGATATGGCTCCAATATTATTTGCGAAAGCTGCAATAAAGGGAGGAAAAATTCAAGTGTTCAACCATGGAATACAAAAAAGAGATTTCACATATATTGACGATATAGTTGAAGGAATAATACGATTAACTTTTTCCAATAATATTCCGAAAAGGGCTTTAATATTTAATATAGGTGCTGGGAATCCAACCAGATTAATGGATTTCATTGAGATAATCGAAAAACATAGCGGTAAAGTAATAAAGAAAGAATTTGTCAAGGCACAGAAGGGAGATGTAATGGAAACCTATGCTGATGTCACGCAGTTAAAATCTTTAATCGATTACGCACCTTCTACAAAGTTGGAGTATGGAATAGAAGTTTTTATTAAATGGTATAAATCATATTTTTAAATGTTAGAATTTATAGGAAGATCGAAAAAACTTCTAGATTTTGATATATCTTCCAATCATGCGGTTATATCTGAAAATATCTCAAAATCTAAATTTTTAATCCTGGGTGCCGCAGGTTCAATTGGCCAAGCAGTAACTAAAGAAATTTTCAAACGGAATCCCAAGAAACTTCATGCAGTTGATATAAGCGAGAACAACCTAGTTGAATTAGTGCGCGACATTCGTAGTTCTCTAGGTTATATTGATGGTGATTTCAGGACTTTTGCCTTGGACATTGGTTCTTGGCAATATGATGCTTTTATAGAGTCAGATGGGGAATATGATTATGTACTTAACCTTTCTGCATTAAAACATGTACGTAGCGAAAAAGACCCATATACTCTGATGAGAATGATTGAGGTAAATATCCTCAATACCTTAAAAACTATCGAGCAGAGCAAGCAGTGCGGTGTAAAAAAATATTTCTGTGTTAGTACGGACAAAGCCGCTAATCCCGTGAATATGATGGGAGGGTCCAAAAGAATCATGGAAATGTTTTTGATGAGAGAGAGCCAGCATATTGACATTTCGACAGCACGATTTGCGAATGTGGCTTTTTCGGACGGATCACTTTTACACGGATTTAATCAACGCCTGGAAAAAAAACAACCTATAGTCGCTCCAAGTGACGTAAAGCGCTATTTTGTTGTTCCACAGGAATCAGGTGAATTATGCCTCTTGTCCTCTTTGTTAGGTGAGAATAGAGATATATTTTTCCCGAAACTGAGCGAGGAGTTGCATTTAATTACGTTCGCGGAGATTGCTGAGAAATTTCTGCACAGAAAAGGATTTGAACCATATTTGTGTGAAAATGAGGACGAAGCAAGAAAATTGATTAAAGAACTACCACAAAAAGGTAAATGGCCTTGTTTATTTACGCCTTCTAACACCACAGGCGAAAAAGACTTTGAAGAGTTTTTTACTCCTAATGAGATTATTGACCTAGATAGATTTCAAAACCTTGGCATTATTAAAAATGGACTTGCAGATAATAGCAATAAACTCGATTATTTTTTAGATACTATTTTTGAAATGAGAAAGCGAGGCAAATGGGCAAAAGAGGAAATAGTTGAGCTATTTCATGAAATCATTCCAGGTTTCGGACATGAAGAAAAAGGAAAGTATCTAGATAGTAAAATGTAATAATGAAAACGAATTACTTCACATCTTTTGTTCGAGATATCTTCCAAGAATCAACCGATCACATTCCATTACACGTGCCGGTATTTGAAGGGAGGGAGAAAGAGTATCTCCTTGAAACTGTAGACTCTACCTTCGTATCATCAGTAGGAAAATATGTAAATGAGGTTGAGGATTTCAGCGCCAATTACACCCAAACGAAAAAAGCTGTAGCTGTTGTTAACGGTACAGCAGCAATTCAAGTATCACTTCGTATAGCAGGAGTAAAACCCAAAGATGAAGTGATAACACAGGCCCTTACCTTTGTAGCAACAGTAAATGCTATCTCCTACAATCATGCAAACCCCATTTTTGTGGATGTAGATCTAGACACAATGGGTATGTCACCTAAAGCGTTACAATCATTTTTAGAAGAGTTTGGCGATAAGCGCGAAGAAGGGGTATTCAACAAAAAATCAGGTAATCGTATAGCGGCTATACTGCCCATGCACACGTTTGGTTTTATGTGTTGCATTACAGAAATCAAAATGATTTGCGATGAGTGGGGTATCCCTTTGGTAGAGGATGCCGCTGAGGCGTTTGGCTCAAAGAGTCAAGGTTCTTCCGCAGGAAGTTTTGGACTTTTAGGAGCATTTTCTTTTAATGGTAATAAAATAATTACGGCAGGCGGGGGAGGAATCATTGTCTCTAATGATATTGAATTAGGTGAACAAGCCAAGTACTTAACGACAACTGCCAAGAAGCCTCATCCGTATGAGTATTTTCATGATGAATTGGGCTATAACTTCCGAATGCCTAATATCAACGCCGCCCTTTTGTTGGCCCAAATGGAAAAATTAGAAGAATATCGTTCAGCAAAGGCTAAAGTCTATGAGCAATACAACGAATTCTTCAATGGAGCCGATAGTCAAATAGATTTGATGCCGATTCCTGAAAGCACTTCTCAGTGGAATTATTGGCTGATGTCAGTAATGTTGGAAAACCGAGAGCAACGTGACGTTTTTTTGAAAGAAACTAATGAGCAAGGGGTAATGACTAGACCTATCTGGCAATTGATGTATCGACTACCTATGTATGCGCATTGCCAGCGTGACAGTCAACAAAATGCTGAATTTCTGGAAGAACGAATTGTAAATATACCGAGTAGTGTTATTATGAATTGTGTTTAGGTCTACAATTACCAATCAAACACAGAAAAATAGAATAAAATGAATGAAAAATTAATTGCAATTTTTAACATTGTAAGGGAAGGAGCTGGACTAGATGCCATAACGGTTATTAATGACGAAATGGATCTTCGCAAGGATATTGAATTTGACTCTTTTAACTTGGCTGAACTTACAGTGCATTTGGAGGAGGAATTTGGAATTGATATTTTTGAAAATGGCATTGTGAGTACTGTTGGAGAGATTAAGGAAAAACTTAGCATTTAAAAGAAAATTCGGATGCCAAATCTGGTTTTAAAAGATTACGAAGCGAATTTTGAGTTGTCCTACGCTGCGTTATTGAAGGAAATTACTTTAGTAGAAGTCTTTTTCCCATATTTAAAATTCTCGTCATTACCTCAGTTTTACACCAACCTACTGGTTGGCCTTGCCAGTGGTAATGAGGTGGTATTGTTGGACCCTGATTTTTCAGATAGTGAAATTGAGAAGTTATTGGGGTCAATAGACTCTTTGCAACAGGAAAAAGCGGTGGAAGTAAAATCTGATTCTATGGAACAACTGCTTAGTAACATTGAAGCCAATGGAGGGTCCTTGAGCCTGTTTACATCCGGTACCACAGGCCTTCCTAAAAAGGTTACTCACAGTGTTGGTAACTTCATAAGAGGTGTAAGGCGCTCAGATAGCCATAGCAACAATGTATGGGGACTGGCCTATAACCCAACCCACATGGCTGGTTTACAAGTGTTTTTTCAGGCACTGTTTAATTTGAACACCATGGTAAACATCTATGGTAAAACAAGAGAGGAGATTTTCAATGCAATTGAAAACTCCGCTGTCACCCATCTATCTGCCACACCTACTTTTTTCAGGATGTTGTTGCCGGCTGATACTTCATTTAGCAGCTTAAGTCGTATTACCTTTGGTGGGGAGCAGTCTGATAAAATTTTACACGATAAAATACGTGTCCTCTTTCCCAAAGCACTTTTAAATAATATTTATGCATCTACGGAGGCCGGTGCAATACTAACCGCCCGTGATGATGAATTTGAAATTAAGAAGGAACTAATAGGTAAAGTAGAAATCCGTGACAACGAGATTGTGGTGCATAAAAGCCTTATAGGTAATAGCCCTGATTTAAAATTGGTTGATGAATGGTATCATACAAATGATATTGTCGAAATCACTTCTACTAATCCTCTCCGGTTTAAGATTGTCTCACGTGGTAACGAACTGATAAATGTGGGAGGTTATAAAGTTAACCCCAATGAAGTAGAAGAATGTATACAGATGATGGATGGAATCAAGTATTGCCGTGTATTTGGTAAACCAAACTCTGTGATGGGAAATATAATTTGCGCAGAGTTTGTCCCTCAAAACGGTACGGAAATTACAGTGAGCGACATTAAAAAGCATTTGTCTATTGAATTACAGGACTTTAAAATCCCAAGAATAATAAAAAGTGTGGATCAAATGCAACTAACCAGAACTGGAAAATTAAAGCGATGAAAAAAAACGTAATGGTAACGGGCGCTTCACGCGGGTTGGGCCTTGAGATCGTAAAACTTTTGCTAGAAACAGATTACAATGTTTATGCTGTAAGCCGAAGTGTGCCGGACGACCTGACCGTCCTTTTAAAACAATATCCCGACAATCTTTTTCATAAGGCACTGGATCTTAGCAATGCCGAAAACGTGCGCGAAGATTTGTTCAAGGAATTCGTAACCAATAAAACGCCATTACATGGTTTTGTAAATAATGCAGCCTTAGCATATGATGATATTATAACCAATTTGAATGTAACAAGGCTTAAGGAAATGTATGAGGTAAATGTTTTTACCCCCTTCAACATTACCAAGTACGCTATTCGTAATATGATTTTCAACAGGGTAAAGGGTAGCATAGTTCACATCTCCTCTATTAGTGCCCATACAGGTTATAAAGGCCTAGCGATGTATGCAGGCTCAAAATCTGCATTAGAAGCTTTCTCCAAAAACACGGCACGTGAGTGGGGCGCGCGCGGTATACGTTCCAATTGTTTGGTTGCAGGTTTTATGGAAACAGCCATGTCGGCTGCGTTGGATGATAGCCAGAAGGACCGTATTTATAGGCGTACGTCACTAAAAGTCCCTACTTCCACAGAATGTGTAGCTAATATGATTGAGTTTTTGCTTTCGGATAAGGCCATGTCCATAACTGGACAAAACATACATGTTGATTCTGGAACCATTTAGCAGATGAAAAAGGAACTTTTGATATTAGGCGGAAGCAGTACGGCACTTGAAATTTACGATGCTGTACAAATGGGATATAAAGACACATATAGTGATATAACCTTTGTAATTGGTGATAATGAAATAGCTGATGTGGGCCTCAAAACTATTACTGATAGTGAGTTAAGAGAATATGTAAAGGGAAAAGAAGTCTCGTATATTATTTCATTAGCAAACCAGAAACTGCGATTAAGGTTGGTGGAAACCATGAAAAACGAAGGCCTTGAACCTATAAATGTGATTCATCCTATGTCCATGATATCGCCAAAAGTGAAAATGGGGGTTGGTATTTATGTAGCAGCTGGCGCCAAAGTTTCGGTAAATGCAACGGTTGGAAATCACTGTATGCTCAATTTCGATTCTACCATTGGGCACGATGTAATTCTTAAAGATCACGTAATGATAAACCCAGGGGCACGCATAAGTGGACATGTAATAATCGGTACTCGGGTTCTGATTGGTGCTAACTCAACTATATTTCAAGGGAAAACAATTGGAAATGACGTAGTGATTGATGCTATGACATATGTTAAACAAGACATTGCGAGTAATGTGATATGTTCACAGGGGAATCCAATAAAAAAGTATAAACGGGTTATATGAATTGCCGCGTTTTCAATGGAGATGCTACATAAGTAAATTTAAACGAGATTAGCAAGTTGGTAACATTGTTCTTAGTAATACTCAATATCTTCAAAAAGAACGCGTAAAAATTGATTTATAATGTTGAATAAAACACTAATAATAGCAGAAGCTGGTGTAAATCACAATGGAAGTATTGAAAAAGCCAAATTATTGATTGATGCAGCAAAAAATGCAGGTGCGGACTATGTAAAGTTTCAAACTTTTAAAACAGAATTGAACATTACGCGCAGTGCTCAGAAAGCTGCCTATCAAATTGCGAATGATGGAGAAAGTACCAGTCAATTTGAGATGGTCAAAAAATTAGAGTTCTCCTTTGATGATTTCAACATGTTAAAATCATACTGCGATGACATAGGTATAGGTTTTATGAGTACTGCTTTTGATTTACCAAGTCTAGAGCTAATTGATAGTCTTCAGGATATGTTTAAAATACCTTCTGGGGAAATTAATAATTTACCTTATTTAGAGGCAATCAGTTTAAAATCTAAACCAGTTATTATTTCTACAGGAATGGCGGATATGTCTGAGATTAAAGCGGCATTAGCTGTATTGGAGAAAGGAATAAATAAAAATGAGATAACCGTTCTGCATTGTAATACTGAATATCCGACACCAATGGAAGATGTAAACCTAAAAGCAATGCTCACAATTGGACATGAGTGTGGTGTAAAAGTGGGCTATTCTGACCATACTTTGGGTATTGAGGTGCCTATTGCAGCGGTAGCTTTAGGCGCTACAGTTATCGAAAAACATTTTACTTTAGATAGAAGTCTACCAGGCCCTGATCACCGAGCATCGTTGGAGCCCAATGAGCTTAAGCGTATGGTAGACGCCCTCAGAAATATCGAAGCTGCAATTTCGGGTTCCGGAAAGAAGACACCAAGTGAAAGCGAAATTCGCAATATTGAAATCATTCGAAAGAGCTTGCATCTGAATAAGGATTTAAAAAAAGGGACAGTGCTTAGTTCCAATGATCTAATAGCTCTTAGACCTGCCACTGGTATTTCACCAATGCAAATAGAAGAGGTTATAGGGAAAGGCTTGACCAAGGACGTGGAGGCCTTTAATCCTCTTAAGGAGGAGGATATATCATGAGAAAAGTTTGCATAGTTACTGGAACAAGGGCTGAATATGGCATCATGCAAAACTTGATAAAGCTATTGCATGAAGATCCTAAAGTGGAGTTACAGCTATTGGTTACTGGTATGCACCTTTCTCCAGAGTTTGGTTATACTATCGAGACCATAATTGCGGATGGTTTCCCGATTAATAAGAAAGTAGAAGTTCTTTTATCTTCAGATACCCCTGTTGGGATTTCTAAATCAATGGGACTTGGGATGATTTCATTTGCCGAAACCTTAGAAGAATTAGCCCCTGATATAATGGTAGTTTTAGGGGATCGCTTTGAAATATTTTCGGCAGTTACCGCAGCAATGATTGCAAGAATTCCGGTTGGTCATATTCATGGAGGCGAGGCCACTGAAGGCTTAATTGACGAACCCATTAGACATTCTATCACCAAGATGTCTCATATTCATTTTTCAGCTACAGAAGAGTATAGGAAACGAATAATACAGCTTGGTGAGCAACCACAGCGCGTGTTTTGCACGGGGACGCCAGGGTTAGATAATATCTTATCCTTGGATCTACTGTCGAAAGAAGAATTTGAGAAGTCGATTGAATTTGATTTGGAAGGTTCACCAACCGCTCTACTAACATTCCACCCTGTAACTTTGGATTTTTCTAGCGCTGAGGAGCAATTTAAAGAGGTTTTGGCGGCCTTATCTGCTAGGTCCGAAATGAAGATAATCTTCACAATGCCAAATTCCGATACTGACGGAAGGGTGATCATAAAGATGATTAACGATTTTGTAGTCAAGAATCCCAAACGATGTAAAGCCTTTGTATCATTGGGTCAACTTAGGTACTTGTCGGCGCTAAAACACGTTGATCTAGTAATAGGTAATAGTTCTAGCGGGCTTGTCGAGGCTCCAAGTTTTAAAATTCCAACGATTAACATTGGTGACCGACAGAGAGGTAGAATTAAAGCGGCATCAGTTATAAACTGTCATCCGACTAAATCATCCGTGGGTCAGGCTTTAAATCTAGCTTTCGATCCTAATTTTAGAGTATCTCTGCAAACTTTAGAGAACCCATACGGAGAAGCAGGAGCCTCAATGAAGATTAAAGACATCTTGTGTGAGTTTGACCTAAAGAACATTATCAAGAAAAACTTCTACGATTTATGAGAATCTTTTTCATTGGTTGCGTCCGGTTTTCCGAGGCCATGCTTAATCTTCTAATTGAGCATCCAGAGGCCGAGATTGTCGGAATTGCAACTAAATCACAATCAAGATTTAATGCGGATCACGTCAATCTTTCATCTATCGCGGAGGGCAACGGTATTGATTATAAATATGTTAATGATATTAACGCGCCACACATCTCAGAGTGGATTAAGTCCTTAAAACCAGAGGTAATCTATTGTTTCGGGTGGTCTTCATTGATTAAAACGAAATTATTAAACCTCTCTCCTTTAGGTGTAATTGGGTATCATCCGGCGGAACTGCCATTTAACAGGGGCCGTCACCCCTTAATTTGGGCATTGGTTTTAGGATTAGAGAGAACGGCTTCGACCTTTTTTAGAATGGATGAAGGAGCCGATTCGGGAGATATTCTGAGTCAACATTTAATTCCGATTAAGCGAGAATATTATGCTGAAGACCTTTATAAAAAGTTCATTGAGTCAGCAGAAAGGCAGGTGCAAGAGTTTACCTATCAGCTCGCTCGGCGTGAACAAACCTTAACGGTTCAAGACCACTCAAAAGCCAATTTATGGCGAAAGCGAGGAATAAAGGATGGCCTTATTGATTTTCGGATGTCTTCTGATTCGATTTATAATTTAATTCGTGCTCTTTCAAAGCCATATGTAGGAGCACATATCGAATTTCGAGGAAAGGAGTGTAAAGTTTGGACAGCAAAACCTTGTGACGATTCGTATCTAAATTTTGAACCGGGTAAGGTACTAGAGTTTAACAGTCAGGGAGCAATCAAAGTCGTAACAAGTTCATCGAGTATATGGTTACTTGAACACGAAATCCCAACTACAGAAAACATTGAATACTTATTATAAATGAAGAAGATAGTTGTCATATCCGCTCATCCTGATGATGAAATTTTAGGCGCAGGAGGTACAATAGTCAAGCATCGTGATCAAGGAGATGAAATTCATTGGCTAATTGCTACAAATGTATTTGAAAGTCAAGGATTTAGTAGAGAAAGAATCAACAGTAGACAAAGGGAAATTGACGAGGTAGCCTCAAGTCTCAAAATGCATGTTCATAAGTTGGAATACCCTACCATGAGCCTTTCAAGCCGCGATTTGTTAACGATGGTTCCAAAGATTTCTAAAGTTTTCCTAGAGGTGGAACCAGAGGTTATTTATGTACTTAACCGTTCAGATGCTCATTCGGACCATCGTATTTTGTTCGATGCGGTTATGGCCTGTACCAAGTCGTTTAGGTACCCGTTCTTACGTGAGGTATTAATGTATGAGTGTATTTCGGAAACTGAATTTGCTCCAATCCTGCCTGAGCGGGTTTTTCAGCCGAATGTATTTATTGATATCTCCGATAATATGGAGGAAAAGCTTGAATTAATGAAAATCTATGCTTCAGAGTTGGGGGAACATCCTTTTCCTCGATCGGAAAGGAATATCCGTGCACTTGCTACATATAGAGGTGCGTCTTGTGGTGTAGAATACGCGGAAGCGTTTCAACTGTTAAAATCGTATCGCTTTGAGAAACTTTAAGGAACATATTATTTCAAATGTAGCCACTTTAAAGAGAGCTTTAGCGGCGTTAGACCGCTTAGGATCGGATGCGATTCTTTTTGTAGTGGATGATGATAATAAGCTTATCGGAAGTTTAACAGATGGTGATGTAAGACGCGGTTTATTAAAAGGTAAGAGCTTAGAAGAATCTGTGTTGCATTACATTCAGCCGCATCCTAAAAGTGTTAATAAAACTGATTATTCGCTGTCTGAAATTATTAAACTCCGCGGACAATATTTCAAGGTATTACCTGTTTTAGATGCTGATAAAAGAATTATTAACGTTATTAATTTTCGCTATCAAAAGTCTTATTTGCCGCTAGATGCATTGCTTATGGCCGGGGGTCGTGGTTCTCGCCTACGACCAATAACCGACACCGTGCCTAAGCCCTTACTTAAGATAGGGAATAAGGCGATAATTGATCATAACATAGACCGATTACGTGCTTTTGGGATAGATGACTTTCACATCTCAGTACGTTACTTAGGAAAGCAGCTAGAAGAGCACCTTAACAATAGGACCTTGAATGGAACAAAGCTGAATTTTGTTTGGGAAGAAGAGGCGCTAGGAACGCTGGGCGCAGCTAGTCTAATAGATAGTTTTCACCATGATTATGTGTTGATTACAAATTCTGACATCCTTACCACGCTAGATTATGAAGACTTTTTCTTAGACTTCCTTAAAAAGGATGCGGATATGTCAGTGGCTACAATACCTTATCAAGTCGATATTCCATATGCTGTAATGGAAACCAAAGCTTATCAAGTTGTCTCTTTCAAGGAAAAGCCAACCTATACGTATTATAGCAATGGAGGCATCTACATTGTAAAACGAGAGTTGTTAAATCGAATACCCAAAAATAGTTTTTACAACGCAACAGATTTGATGGAGCAACTAATCAAAGATGGAGGTAGGTTGATCTCTTATCCAATTCGTCAATATTGGTTGGACATCGGGAAGCCTGAAGACTTTGAAAAGGCACAGTCAGACATAAAGCACTTGGATCTATGAAAAAACTATTTCTAATCCCAGCAAGAGGGGGCTCTAAGGGGCTGCCGCGTAAAAATGTTTTGCCTCTAGCCGGTAGACCCATGATTGAATATACCTTAGATGCTGCATTGGGTGCCATGGAAGAAGGAGATGAAATTTGTGTGAGTACAGATGATACAGAGATTATACAAGTTGTGCAAAACTATGGGGTCAATATTCCATTTGTTCGACCGTCGGAGCTCTCAAATGATACGGCTGGAAGCGAAGAAGTAATTTGTCATGCTTTGGATTGGTACGAAAATCGCGATTTTGACTTTGAAGTAATTGTCCTATTACAGGTTACATCACCCTTGAGAAATGCACATCATGTAAAAGAGGCCTTAGAGCTCTGGAGTAATGATGTTGACATGATTGTTTCGGTGAAAGAAACTGATTCGAACCCATATTACGTACTTTTTGAAGAAGATGAAAAGGGGTTTCTCCTAAAGTCTAAAGAGGGCAATTTTACGAGAAGACAGGATTGTCCGAATGTTTACGAATTGAATGGGGCGATTTATCTGATTAATGCCGTTAGGTTTCGGGAAAACGGTTTAAAAGAGTTATGCCGGAAGCAAAAATATTTAATGGATAAACGAACATCGCTGGATGTAGATGATTCTATTGATTTCAAGATAGCGGAAAACTTAATTACAAACAGAAATACCCTTACATGATAATAAGTAATTCTTAATATGTCATTATTGAGGGGCTGATCGAGCTATCCCTGTAGCAACAGTTTCGTTTGTTGCTTCGTCTACCAGGATGATTGAGCCTGTTACTCGGTTGACATTATAGTCGTCAACGAATAGCGGCTTTGTTGAACGAATATTGTTTATTGCAATATCATTCATTTTGATGGCTGAAATCTTGCTATCTAATCATCCCCGCAGCAACCGTCTCATTCGTTGCCTCATCCACTAGAATCAAAGATCCTGTAACACGGTTTTGATTGTATTCATCTGCGAAGATGGGCTTGGTAGAACGAATCTTTACTCGAGCGATATCATTCATTTTAATGTCCTTATCCTCTTCCAGTCTATGGAGTGTATTGATGTCCATTTTGTACTGGATCTCGGTAATCATTGCGCGTGCATCAGCGGTAGTCTGCTTAAGGACATATTTCGCACGTGGACGTGGTGGTGTGGCATTGAGCCAGCAGAGCATCACGTCTAAATCTTGCTGCCCTTCTGGACGGTTTTCACTGCGTACCAGCATGTCTCCGCGACTGATGTCGATATCATCTTCTAAAGTGATGGTCACGGACATCGGCGGGAAGGCTTCTTCTAGCTCTCCGGTTAGGGTGTGGATGCCTGAGATTTTACTCTCCAATCCGGACGGGAGGGCAACCACTTTATCGCCTTTTTTGAAGATACCGCCAGCAACACGGCCGGCATACCCGCGGAAGTCATGGTACTTATCGCTGTGAGGACGGATAACCGTTTGCACAGGAAAGCGGCAATCGCGCAGGTTATAATCTGCAGAGATGTGCACGGTTTCAAGGTTGTGGAGCAGGGTGCCGCCTTCGTACCAACCCATCTTTTCACTGCGGGTGACTACGTTGTCGCCGTGAAGGGCAGACATGGGGATGAATCGGACATCCTGAACATTGAGTTTCGCAGCGAAGTCGGTGTACTCCTTAACCACTCTATCGTAGGCTTCCTGACTGTAGTCTACGAGGTCCATCTTGTTGATACATACGAAGACGTGTGGGATTTGAAGGAGGGAAGCAATGAAGGTGTGGCGCTTGGTTTGTTCGATCACGCCTTTGCGCGCATCCACGAGGATGAGGGCAAGGTTGGCGGTGGAAGCACCAGTGACCATATTGCGGGTGTACTGAACGTGTCCAGGGGTATCTGCAATGATGAACTTGCGCTTTGGTGTGGCAAAGTAGCGGTAGGCCACATCAATGGTGATGCCTTGCTCGCGTTCGTCCTTGAGACCGTCTGTGAAGAGGCTAAGGTCAACGTGGTCGAGTCCTCTTTTGGTAGAGGTTGCTTCAATTTGGGCGACTTGGTCCTCGAAGATGCTTTTGCTGTCGTAAAGGAGTCGGCCGATCAATGTTGATTTTCCATCGTCCACACTACCGGCAGTAGTGAAGCGAAGGAGTTCCATATTGAGGTAAGAATTGGTATCGAATGTGTTTTCCATCTGGGTTTTTAGTGCTTTGATGGTTAGAAGTATCCTTGACGTTTGCGGTCTTCCATAGCACTTTCACTGCGCTTGTCATCTTCGCGATTACCGCGCTCAGTTTGACGGGAAGAGGCTACCTCTTGAACTATTTTCTCTAAAGTATCGGCATTGCTTTCCTGTCCACCGGTAATGGTGATATCACCTAGTGTGCGGAAGCGCACCATTTTCATTTGGGGCTCATCACCTTCACGTAAGGTGATGTGCTCACTCATAGGAAGCCATGAACCGTGTCTCCAGATCACATTGCGTTCTTTCGCAAAGTAGAGTTCTGGAATGGCGATGTTTTCCTGAAGGATATATTGCCATACGTCCATCTCCGTCCAGTTGGATATAGGGAATACGCGGAAGTTCTCACCCATGCGCTTTTTACCGTTGAACAGGTTCCAAAGCTCTGGACGCTGATTTTTAGGATCCCACTGACCGAAGTCATCGCGGTGCGAGAAGAAGCGCTCTTTTGCACGTGCTTTCTCTTCATCACGACGGGCA
>Ga0209119_1000841_pt1 | contig 31402 bp, 29 predicted proteins | sample COG_03_FD_184747 | JGI IMG/M metagenome (GOLD analysis project Ga0209119, IMG submission 184747) | Pelagic Microbial community sample from North Sea - COGITO 998_met_03 (SPAdes) (version 2) | ecosystem: Environmental > Aquatic > Marine > Neritic zone/Coastal water | place: Helgoland, sampling...
TTTATTTCTGCTAATGCTGCTTTTTCATACTCTACGAATCCTTGCTCAGCTTTCCAAAAACAATACGCAGCCAGTCGCCAGTGATAAAGGGGGCCAAGTATATTATACCGACTTCGCAATTTGGGTGAAAGGTTCATTACAAATGTTTCATGATCTTTATCTGAAAGCTTCCCTGAACCATAGATTTCATGCATCCCAGGAGAAAGAAACATCATAATATCTACAATTGGGTCACCAATAGCAGGGCATTGCCAATCAATAAGTCGCAACCCTTTATCACTTAATATTAAATTACCTGGCACAACATCAGTATGTAATAATACAGGCTTAATATCTGAAATTGATATATCTGGACATATCTTGATTAATTTATTTTTATGATAATTGTTTAGCTTATTTATTATTTCAAGCCCAGTTTGTTTAATGTCTGATGGCAAATTTGAAAGAATTCGCAATCCTTTTGGGTATTTATGTTTGCGAATTCGAGTTAATAATTCTGATACAGTTTCTACATCATGAGACCATGTCTCACCACTAATGAAATTATATAACAGGACTTCACCAAAAGGTGTTTTTAAGAACTTGTAGGGCTTTGGCGCGATATTAGAGCCCTCTAGCCAAAGAAGGCATCTATACTCGGTTTCTGGAGTGTTATTAAATAGTGGGTTAGTGTTTGTTTCTAAATACAGCTTACAAATTAAATCCTTTTCACCATCAAGTCGCCATACTTTATTTGTACGCCCTCCTGTTTGATTATGCCATACAACTTGATTTGATATTACTCCTTGAGTAACCAAATAATTGTGTAATTGGTGCTTTATTTCATTATCAAAATTCATCATAGAGTTTTACGTTAGTCATTCAAACATCACAAGGTTTTCATCTTTTCAAAATGTATTATTTTCATTAAAGTATTGCTGTGGCTCTGTGGCTCAACTGGATAGAGCAGCCCCCTCCTAAGGGGCAGGTTGGTGGTTCGAATCCACCCAGGGTCACCATCTGCTTTCCCAGATTGCAAACTAGCCCATAATTATGTGAATTACTCCGTTGTTTCAGTGAGATACAGGCGCGCGTTTTCTGAGATGCTTGGGCTAAGGAGCTAATATTTGATTATTATAGCAATTATTTTAATAAGAAATAATTTGTTTATTTACCCGTACATACATATGTTCTATTCTTAGTATTAAAGCGGTACTTTTTTTACCTAAATTAGGCATTAATAAATGAAACGAATTTTTTGGCATAAACTAAACTCTATAATTATATTTATCATCAGCATTGTAAAAAAAGACTTTATTGAAAAGAATGATCCTTCCCCTTTAGATCATTTAAAAGCTAATGCAGCCAAAGAGAGCTACGAGCTTTTCAAGGAAAAAATGGGAAATGCAATGATATTTCCTTATAGACCAGATATGCGTGAATTTGTTATTAGGGAAGCCAAAGCAATTCAACCCTCAAAGTTACTGTGTGATGAACCGTTGTTTTTAGAATTCGGTGTAGCTGGTGCAACATCAACAAATCATTTTGCAAAATTACTTTCAAATACAAATGAAAAAATTTATGGATTTGATGCCTTTTTAGGGCTACAAGAGGACTGGGTGGGTATGCATAGAGGAAGAACTGCTGGGGCCTATTCCTATCACGGGGATCTTCCTAAAGTTTTAAATAACGTTGAGCTTGTTGTAGGATGGCTTCAAGATACTTTGAGTGATTTTTTAAATTCCAAGCAAGAACAAAAAATTGTATTTGCACATTTTGATATGGATACTTACTTGCCTGGAAAATTCGGATTAGAGATGATAAAGCCATATTTAGTGTGTGGAAGCATTATTTTGTTTGATGATTTCTACGGGTTTCCTGGATGGAAAAACTCTGATTTTAAGTCACTCAATGAGATTTTTAACACAGATGAATATGAATTTATAGCATTTTCTCATACTGCTGCGGCAATTAGAATTCTAAAATCCAGCTAGATAAGCTCTAATAAAGAAACTATTATCGAAACTGCTCATGCAATGGATAAAGAAACTTTTGGACAAGATTCCTCAATCATACTGGAAGCTTTGCAATGTTTTTACTTAACTAATTCAGTGCTATTTTCACTTTTTTGCTACGAACGAAAGAGCTAAATAAGCGCCACCATCTTCAGTTTTTTCAATCTTCATTCGCCTGAGGCATAAATTTAATATATATCTCAATACATTGCCTAGATAATGAAAGCGGCGTAGTCTTCGCATGACTCTGTTGTTATTTGGATAGTAGTTATAAAGTAAATCTGAGCAACATAGCAAACTACCTTCACCAAGCTTTTTAATTTCTATTTCTTTAAAATCAGATTTTTGAAGTATTCTTCTTAAAGCTGTATGTGTATACCTAAAATAATCGTTTGGATCAGCGTGATATGGAATTAAAAAAGGCACACAACCAACCAACTCGCCATTTTTTTTAAGAATTCTAGCCATTTCATTAACAAACAAGTTATGATCATATATATGTTCTAATATATTCATAGCAATAATAGTATCATATGATTCATCATTTATAGGTAGAGGTTCTTCAAAATTAACTTCAAGAATTTGATCACTTTTTGGCTTGAGATCAGTAAATGTAATATTGCATTTAGAAACATCCATTCCTCTATAATAAGATGCATTAGTACTCTTCGAGCCTGCATCTAGAACTTCTCCTCTTAGTATAAAATTTTCTGCTTCTAAATCCATTAATGATCTAGTCATTGTGTAACCACTTAGAAGAGATCTTATTATTTTTATATTTGGATAATTATAAAATTTCATCATACTATTTTAAAGAATTATTTATAGATAGCAACAGCCAATCAATTTGATACAAAAAAATCGCCTAAATCATTCACTTCGTCCCTTTACCCATCATCAGGAATAGGCCCAGTAGCAATGTGTTGGCCAAAGCATGCTTCATTCAATTAATCTTCACCAACCGCCGGGTAATCATAATAAATTTAGCATCAGAACATTGCTCACTTTTAAATGCACGCTCCTGAAAATGGTAGTAAGTTTTCCACCACAATCCCTTAGGCTTTTGGGTCATATACGCTTTAAGTCCAGGATTTTCATTCAGACACTTTCCCTGCTTGTTACGTTGCCTTAGTGCGCAATCCCACTGACTTTCATTCTTGCTTGAATAGGGCAAGCGGTGGCAATGCCTACAAAGGAAATGTTTACCATCTGAGTAGAGTTTAAATACGCACCTATTACACTCGCATCTGAAGTACAACCTTGAACCACCAAAGCAACAGGGTATGCGCTCGAGGTTACTGACTGATAAACGTTTGGTGGAGTAAGAGAGATGCAGACTGTCAGTTGATGCACACATTCTGATTGAAAAGGTCTTTACACCATTGCGTATACATATTTAAAAGTGCATCTGTAACTTATAGTTTTATAATGGAAATCAAAAAAACCAATATTCTTCTAAGGGGCAGGTTGGTGGTTCAAATCCACACAGGATCACCATAAATTATCTATAGATAATAAATTAATATCATTATAAAATAAAATTTCTTATTAAAGGTATGGCAATGTATAAATCTTCTTTTATGTTTATTTTTGCAACATTCTTAAGTACACAACCTTTGTTTTCCAAGAATGATAACCTTAATATGAGTGTTGGTACTGCATTCAATTCAGAAAATATCTTAGGTGATTACAATAATTTAAGAACCCAAAATAAAAGCAATGTTAATTTCAATATGGAATATTCAAAAAGAACTTTATCATCAAAATTGTCTCTTAATTTTGATGATCATGATAAGCTTAGCTTTGATAACTCATATGTTACCTATAAGAAAGGAATAGCAAACTTAGGTATTGGTAAAGTTGACCGTATCTGGTCTTTTTCGAAAAAATCATCTCTTATCTTATCCTCAAATAGTAGACCCTTAGAGGCTATTTCTATAAATTTAACAGATAAATTTAATACGAAATGGTTGCCCTCAACAGCAAATTGGTCAGTTGAACTTGTTAATGGCTCTACTAAAAATTCACTTAATGGTAAAAATTCAATAATATCTGGCGCAAGAGTTGTAATTAGCCCATCTGAAAAATTAAATTTTGAGTTTCTACAAATGGGACAATGGGGTGATCAAAATGATAAATTATACTCGTCTAATATTGATGCCATATTATTTGGAAATTCCAATGAGGGTCCCAATTCCAAAATTAATAAGATAGCCGGATTTGGGGTTTCATATTCAATACCTTTAAATAAAAAAAACTATCGCTTTTATAGTCAAGCAATAGGCGAAGACGAGGCTGGTAGTTTACCATCATGTTATGCGTGGATGGCAGGCTTTGAGCTGAAGGCCCTTAAAATGAAATTTCCAACAACTTTAACAATTGAGGCTATTGATACACGTGTAAAAAGAAGTACATATGGTAATTGTGGCCCAAATACTATGTATAATAATAGCGTTTATGATTATATCAACTATGATACTGTGTTAGGTGCACCAATAGATACTGAGGGTACTTCTTTAGAACTGTTTGGCCAGTCTCAGGTAAATAAGAATTTAGATATTAGTTATTCAACAAAATTTCTTTCAATCAATGATAAAGATTATTCACAGCATCGTTTATCATCGAAACGTAGTTTGGGAACCATAACAGCACTGGGAATTCATTGGGAAAAAGATGGTTTTGATTTAGGTGGAAGTATTGGCTATCAAAGTATAATATTAGATAAAGCTAATATATTAAACGGTACAATATTTAGCCTATATACATCACTAAAATTTTAAGTATTTCTCATGCACATTAAAAAAATGTGCACATAAATTATACTAGCGATTTATTTGCCCATGCCTCTCATTATTGTAGTAATTGTATTGCCAATAATCTTTAATTCAATAATATAATTTACATGCTGTATATAATAATTATCAACCGATACTTTTTCTACAGTTGCCTCCAAACCTTCAGCATATCCTAATCTAATTTGTGATAAACCAGTTATACCAGGGCGAATAATATGCCGTTCTCGATATCCCTCAACATTTTTCAAATATTCGAGAGCATGTACGTAATAGTCTGGCCTTGGCCCAATCAAACTCATCTCGCCTTTTAAAACATTCAAAATTTGGGGTAATTCATCAATACGGCTCTTGCGTAAAATTTTACCAAAAGATGTAATTCTATTCAGTTCAATTGGCTCATCGTATTTTCTAGTAATTTCTTTAACATGCACCATAGTACGAAATTTAATTGCAGAAAAAACAGCACAATCCTTACCCATTCGGTCCTGAATAAAAAACAAACTTCCTGAATTAAAAAAAGTATTAAGAAATAGTATCATTATTGAAAAAATAAAAAGTAAGGGAATTAGTAACAAGCATACTACAATATCAAATAAACGTTTGTTAATCCAAAACAATTTACTACTATATTTTCTTTTTGAAATATTCATATATATGCCTATAAAAATTACTTAATGTATACTATATCAAAATGATATATCAAGTCAGTTATAATTCATATATTTTTCCCAAAGAGTATCCAAGTTTTTTTTCCTAAAACTCTTCAAGCTTAATTTTTTTAAACCAAAAATATTTTCTTTTGAAGTTATCATTACATTTGATCCAAAATTTTTCTTATTTAGAGTATTTTCAAATTTGAGATTAAAAAACATATTCATATTAGAATTATTTTTTATTTGACTCAATCCAGCCTGAAATTTCATGTTTTCATATCCAAATGTAGCATAAAATTCTGATTCTACTTTTTTACCCTGCTCGTGGATGCCTAAAGTAAGATCAAATTGGTTTGCTATATCAAACCAAGTATTGCTAATGCCAACATTCAGGTGATCTGACTTAAATTCGTGATTTATATTTCCATAAAACTCTGAATTTTCACCGCTAGAAAGTTTTACAAATTTTACATTGAATACTGTATATTCATCCTTAGCCTGTTCAATACCAAAATTGCCAAGGGCATTTTTTGATATAATAGTCTCTTTATTTAAATTTACGCCAAAAGAAATTTTTTCTTTGTTTTTTAAAAATAATCCAATATTAACATCAGATAAAACACTTTGGCTTAAAATCAGATTTGAATTATTTTCTGATATAAGGATATCTATGTTCTTTGATTTATTTGACTTAAATTTAAGTCCTGTGTCGATTTGTTCGCTTAAATAAAAAAGATCAGCTGCATCTGCATGATTTTTTGATATTAAATAGGCATTCTTTGGAATAGAGAAAGTATATTTACTTTTACCTTTGATTGTTGGGGCCCAAATCACATTTTTTTTTGTAGGCTGTGTTAAAAAAAAATTATCTATTTCATTTATGATTGAATCATTAAAACTAATAATAACGTTATTACTTTCTTCCGCCTGAATAGATATTGGAATGAGTATAAATATTATTAATTTATAATATCTAATAAATATTCTATTTAACATTATTTATGGCTAAAATTGATGTCGCAATATTACCTAGAACTCTTGAAACAATATCTGTTAATCCTAACACAGATAATTTATCAATTTTAGGTGGTATAACAACAACTGAACCAGGTGGAATAACTGTATTATTTTTTACTAAACGACTCTCCCCATTTGGTAATAATAAATATGCTTTCTGAATGTCTGCCATTTTCGTTAAACCACCCGCTGAGAATATATAATCTTTATAATTTTTATTTTTGTTATAACTTGCGACAGTAGTTCTTTGAACGGCACCTACAACAGACACATGTGATGGCCTCTTAGGGAGCATTAATTTATCACCATCTTGTAGATAAAAATTATTATTATCCATTATGTTTACAGTCATTCTGCCAGTAGTAACTTGGTTTCTCAATTGTTTAGAAAAACCTAAAACTGCTCTTATTTGTTCACCCACCCCTTCTATATCTGACTGTGCTAATGTTAGAACAGATGCCTCTAATTGAGATGCCAATATTTCATTAGATGCTTTTTCTTGAGCTTTAATTGATTTTCTTTCCAAAACAGCACCCAACGGGTAAGCTGTTTTTGTTAAGCCCCCTGCTCGTTGTACTATTTCAGATAAAGTCTCTGCTCTAGAGAAACCATAATCACCAGGTACCCTAAATTCTCCTGATAAATTAATAAACCCGTTTATCGCTTCATTGACTGCTTTTGGGACATCAACATAAAAGTCACCTGAAAGAATAATTTCATCTGCCATCAAACTGTTAAGTTCAAAGAGTTCTGGAACTGATTTAATTAGTTCACCATCTTCTTTTAATGTTTTCGTGACTACAATATTTGAAGCAGCCTTTGAATCTATCACCCCTACAGCGTCAATTAAATCATTCAATCTAACCCTATTGGCTAATGGATATGTACCAGGAAATAATACCGCACCAGAAACAAATCGAAGTTTTGAATTCATGAATTTTAAGAGATGCTCAGAAAAATTATTCTTAGTTAGCATTAATTCATCATCAACATTTTCAGTTACCATTATCTCTAATTGACCTAGACTAGCATTTTCATTGATGTCTTGTTCAATCTCCGAGAAGTCATTATTGACATTAATCTTATTATCAATGGTTTTTGTGAAATCATCTTTTAAGAGTTTCTTTCTATCAAGACTATTCACAAATTTATCTCTAATATACTGTTCAGAAAACATATAAACTATGTTTGATGCATTTGGGATTATTTTTTGTGTGTCAGAAAAAAATGTGGCTTCGTCATATGAACGTAAAGTCCAGAGATTATTATTATTTTGTTTAGTGGTTAAACCAATAAATAATTTATAAAAATTATCCGAATTAATAATTTTATCAAACATTTTTTGTTTTGAAAAAGCAATGTTTGGAGGTAATAATAAAGTTAGTTTTTCATCATAGTAAACTTTTAAGGCATCACTTTCCCTTACGTCATTTAGTAAGTCTGATGCCACTATTGAATCATAATCATTTATTATTTTGCGATAAGTGCCTTGACTGATAAAATTGACTACTTCATTTTCTTTAATACTAAAATCATTGCTCAAGCTTTTTATTTCTATTGATGAGGAATTTTTATCTGTATTTTGAACAATTACAAATTCATTTCTTAACAAAGGTAATCTACCTTTTAATTTATTTAGTAAAGTTGAAGAAGTCATACCTTTGGAGAACGGTAAAATGGAGAATAATTCTCCGTCTAAACTAATTTTTATTAAATTTGCTTTTTGGAGAATTTTTTTAGAATATTCTATATTCTGTATGTATTTAGATTTTTTATTATCTGATTCTAGTTGTAATTTTAATACTTCTAAGTCTGCATTCTCATCTGATGTATAAACCGTTTGTTCTGTATCATACGATTGCTCTATATCAACAATATCGGAAAAATTATCATTTTCCTGCTCTCGTAAAAGTTCCTTGAAAAATTTATCTTCATAAATGAATAATCTATCACCTTTAACTAATTTCTTAACTAGATTACCACGCATTGCTAATTTTAAATCAAATGCCTCTACACCTGTATCTCGCTCTAATAGTACTAATTCAGATACAGTTTTTGGATTGGGGGTGTAAAAAGTCTTTAAAGAACCAAAGTGATTTTTGCCTTGCGTAATGGGAATGTAAGCAATTCTCACACCATCAAGATAGATTTCAGCTACATTTGACACAACAAACTTAGAAACGAGAGGATCAGTTGATTTACTAGGATCTAAAGCAACCAATTCTAAATATTCCTTTTTTGTAAATAATCGCAAATCCGATCCAATAGGTAAGGTAGTGCTATCATCCTCTAGAGCTTCATCTAGATTTATAGCCTGAACTTCTTTGCCAACAATTAATGCAAACGATGTATATGTATCATATCTCAATACGGCACCATTTTTTAATATTTCTTTTATACTTAATGGTGTGTTGGTTTTTATTTCAAAGTCCTTCAAAACAGCACCAAAGACTTTGGATATATTTAAATCACGTGTTTCAATAAAATCTATCTGGAGTGCTTCACCTTCTTTAAGTGAACCATTTTTATCGGCTAATCGAGTTGCTATTTGTCCATTTGTGTCAAAATAAGATACTTTTAATTTAGCTCCAGAAGGCAAGAACGAAGTCCCCGTTATACTCAATAAATTTTTGATTGTTATTTTAGATTTATCATTTGGCAATTCATATATTCCAGGGTTATTTACAAATCCTGTTACTGCAATTGTAGGCCCCTTAAATGGAACAAAAATACGTGCACCATTTTTTATTAGTGGGTCTAATTCTGATGATGGATTTTGTAAAAAATTATAAAAATCTACTGTTTGTGTTGTTTCACCAATTTGACTTAATGAAATATTTCGCAATGAACCACTATCAGAAATACCTCCCGAGTATGCAATAACCCTACTCAATGGGGTATATGCTGGTATTGCAATAGTTCTTGGGGCTTTTACATTACCAGAAATCTGTACTGTTACTAATCTAGCATTATTTAACCTAACAAAAACTTCAGCAGATGCATCATCTAATAAAATTTTATTAAGAATTAATTTATTGACTTGATTTATATTCAAATTATTGACGTTTATAGGATATATATTTTCAAGCGTGATAGTACCATCATTTTTAACTTGGTAATTTCTGTTAGATGGACTTAGTCCGGTTATTGTAACCTGAATTTTATCCCCCGGGGCAAGTTGATAGTTCTTTCCGATAGTATTAAAAAAAAGCAGATTATCATCTTGTGGTCGATTAAATTCATTTGATCCATAAAAATTTAGATCTTCTCCAATAAGAGCATGAAAATATCTCTTTAACATAGATTTTTCATTTACTTCTCTTTGAGCAATAGCTTGAGATAAATCTACCTGAAGAATGTTATCTGTATTTGCTATATTTTGGTTTTTAGACACTAGGTCTTGATTATGAGTATCTATACCTTGATCTGAAATATCATTTAGTAAAATATTTTGTAATTTTAGTGTGTCTAATAATTGTTGAGCCAAACTTGGTTGACACAAAATAGCAAAAATTAATGTTAATAAAATTCTCAAAAATCTAATATTCATGACTTAGCTTTCGTTATCACACTTTTTATAAGTATGACCGATATTCCCATTAAAATACCTACAATTAATGACATTATCAAAACATTTTTGGGAATTGGGGATGTAGGGTATAAACTAATTGTGGGTTGAATGTATGGTTCAGCAATAAAATATTCTCCCTTAGACGCAAACATTAACTTTTGTTCTTCTGCAGATATTAACTCTGCTAGTGATTCTCTATGTTCACGAGAGCGGGCTGTGCGCAATTTATCTTTATAAAAAGCTAATGGCCCAGCTGAGAATTCGATATAGCGCTGCCTCATGATTTGATCGCTTAACTCAGCTGAGTCAATTATAAGTTTTAAAATCATTTCTGGACTAGATGTTTCACTTGAAAAAACTATAAAGCCTGTATCTTTATCTTCATTTATTCGAATATTACCTGCAAGATAAGAAGACAATCGTTTCCCACCCGGTGGCAGGTACTGCAAATCATTGCTGCCGGTTAATAACTTTTTTACATTTCTAATTCTAGCTTGAATTTTACTTTGAGGAGGTTTTGAATAATGATTGAGTGCTGCATTCCACTCACTTGCATAAATTTTTTTCATAAGGTCTTTGTTTTTATCAAAAACTTTGCCTGATACTTCAGGAGAAAATATTAATTCTTTAAATATGATAAAATCAGCAGATGTATTGGTAGGCAACTCGAAGCCTGCAATAGATGCAAGTCCACCAAAACTAGGTGGCCTAGGTGGTTTTTGCGTTTCAGCAACTGGTTTTAATTTATAAGTAACTGTATATTTCCTTACTTCATCTTGGAGCTTCAATGAACCAACCAGCACAGCAATGAGGGAAAACAAAATAATATATATTTTACCCTGCCAAAACATTAAGAATATATCTTTTAAGTTAATTTCATCATTAGCTTCAATATTTTGGTTCATAATTAAAATTATATTTCTGTTTTATATTTAATGATAAATAAATGTAGCAGTTCTTAAACTAGACATAAACCCCATATCTTGTGTCATAAAAACCGACAGAACATTTTTTTTCAACCACTCATCATTGATTTATGTAATATATTATATTTTCAGAAAAAACAAAAAATGCATATTTTATAAGATGAAAAATCCATCAATATTCATACTTATTTACAGCCCCAAGCTTTGGCCAAGCTGATAAATACAAGATTAGTGGTGTTTGAAAAATCAAAATATTAAGCGGTCAATCATTTAGGGTAGTTAAGTGCCTCCTTCAACTCTTCCGGTGGCTCAGGTAAATCTTTAAAAATACTCCATCCAACTTTTGCATTTGGAATAATAACAGTCCATATTGTAATAAAAATTGAAAGAAAATATATTTTTAATCCCCTGTTTAAAACAAACCACTCCTCAAGAGAACCTTTATATGGAGCGATAACATTTTCGTAGAAATTAACTGAGGCTGCTGCTCCCTGCATTATTTCTTCTTCACTACGAAATATTATTGACCCTACTCCTGATAGCCCTGGACTTACCCGTTTTACAATTTTTTGAGTGCGTTTCGAATAAAATTCGAAAGTCTGCACTGTGAGTGGCCTCGGTCCAACAAAGCTCATATCTCCAAAAAATATATTTAATAATTGAGGTAATTCATTTATTTTAGTTTTTCTTAGAAATTTCCCAACTTTCAAGACTCGAGGATCTTCATTAATAGTAAGAGTTCCTGTACCTATATTTGGGCTATCCTTCAGCATGGTTGCAAATTTAAACAGTTTAAATATTTCACCATTCCTTCCAATACGCTCTTGTAAAAAAAATATTTCTCCCTCACCAGAAAATTTCAACACTAGAGAAATTGGTAACAACAAGAAAGAAAGCATTAACAATGCTAAAGCTGAAAACACTATATCAAAAAACCGCTGCATTCTTACATTCTCTGATCCAAGTACTTACCAGTCTCTTTATGAGCAAAATCTGGTAAAAGACTAAAATATAGCTTAACTATATCTTCTTTACTCCAAACTGCTTGTCTCCTCAGTATTTCAACTTCTTTCATAAAATCATCAAGCTTAATTTCATCAAATTCTGGTAGGTTTTGAATTACGCCAATAGTCTTAAATCGCTCCATAGCCAAATCTTCATTATCTGTATAAAATTCTTCAAAGTCTTTTTCACCCGTCGTATCACTATTAAAAAAATAACATGGCCACTGCTTTTTAGCTATGAGTTCTTCTGCCCTATAACGCGCCTCATCCTCAGATTTACATTCATACGGCTCATAACCTCGCTCTTTTAAATAACTGATGGCAATTTCAGAAAAAGTAATTAGGTGTAACTTCTCGTTTAATTTAGGAAAAAAAATATCCCTATTGCTACCAAGCATGCCAGACAACAAACATAGCTCACCAGATTCTTGTGGTGTTATGAAATAACGTCGAATATCTTTTGGGGCTGCAATTGGTTGATTTTTTTTATATCTTTGGCTTATTCCGTGAAGAAGTGATCCATCAGAAAAAGCTACATTTGCAAAGCGTGCCATTGAAATATTTTGGGTTAAACTCTCTCGCATCAAAAACATTTCCATAATTCGCTTACTTGCACCCATCATATTAACAGGGTTTGCGGCTTTGTCAGTCGATACACAAAAATATTTTTTTAAATCCATTTTTTTAGTTAACCGCAACGTGTTAATAGTGTTGAATACATTTACTATTATCATTCGCATAAGCGTGAACGGATCTGACTCACTTCTAACATGTTTTAATGCTGACAAGTTAAAAATATAGTCGTAAGGCCCATTACATGCCAACATGGCTTCAAATTCGATACTCCCACAATCCAATGCAAAAGTTTGGAAATCTCCATTACCATAACCTATTGTGCTACGAATATCACGTACAAGCTCAACCAAATTATTTTCTGAAATATCAACAATGTGAAGTACTTTAGGATCACGTTTAAATATTTCGCGAGTGACGGCTTGTCCAATTGAGCCTGCACCACCAATAACCAAAAATCGTCCATGGGTTACTAAATCATCAAGATGAGGCCCAAAAGACAATAAATCTTTTTCAAACAAGCATTTGCTTCGTCCTATCAATTTAAGTGTAGTCATTGTAAAAACTCATTTATTTTGTGCCATTTTTAAAAATGAAAGTATTATCCGCGTTTTGTAGATATCTTTTTGAAACCATCTTCAACACTAAAAGGAGGTTCCCACCCCAAATGGTTACATGTGTATGAAATGTCGACTTGCAAAGTTCCTACGATTTTTCCAATCTTATTATCAATGCGAAAAATTTTGGCAATCAATAACAACAAAAATATAGGAACTTTAAATAAAATTACCGGCTTATTAATTGAATGACCTAACAATAATATTAATTCACTTGTCGAAAGATCATGCTTATCGCTAATCAAAAAGGTTTGATTAGCAGCCTTTGGATGTAATGCACATAGTTTTGTTACACTCAACAAATTGTCAAGACCTATCATACTTCGAAGATTATTTTTAACCAACGCAAAAGGTAAAGGCAATCTAAGTGAAAGGGCCTTCATTAGCAAATTTAGATTTCCCTTAGCTCCAGGACCATATACCATGGGAGGCCTTATTATTGTAACCTCCAATCCTGTCTCTGCTGAAATTTTTTTTAAACCGATTTCTGCTTCATACTTTGAAATTCCATAGGCATCTTGAGGATCTTCTTTGCTGTCTATGGAAAAAGGTACACCTAAAGCATTATTCTCTCCATTGACTTTAATCGAGCTCAGAAAAACGAAACGCTTTACACCTGATTTAGCAGCAAGTGTAGCTAATTCAAGGGTTCCAAAAGTATTTATATTCCGAAACTCTTGTAATGAGTTACTAGACTTTTCATTTATGATGTGTGCCCGGCCCGCTGTATGAATTATTACATCAATATCACTTAAATCAATATCTGTTTCATCAAGATTAGCTATATCTGAGAGCCTATATTCAAATGGGCAATTTTCATAATTACCACCTAAAGAGCGCAACATACCAACTACAAATAGGCCAGGGAAATCTCCTAAATACTTTATCAACGCAGATCCAATAAATCCTGAGGCACCAGTAACTAAAATCCTCATGTTTTAAAGAACTGTAAAATCTTTGAGGGGTACTTGGAAAGTATCATGAACACATTTGTATATATTCTATTGATATGCAGAGCTCGGATGACTTCTTTGTTAAGTGTAATGGTGTTCTTTAGCCCACCTGTACTGATGCCGCCAAGTTGCATCTTAACTAACACATTTGAAAGATAAAACGTTTTAAGATTGGGGTGCTGAACAAGTCGGCACAAAAATTCATAGTCACCAGCTATCTTAAAATCTATTTTAAAACTTCCTATATCATTATAAATTCTTTTTCGAATAAAGATTGCAGGGTGCGCAGGCATTTTCCCCCATGCCAAATTATGCTTTGATAAGCTACTTGATCTATATCGCCGTTTTATTTTATTAATATTATTATCTGAAAAAAAACATACGTCTCCGTAGACAACGTCAATACTAGTATCAGAAAAAACCTCAACTACCTGAGATATTACTTTATCATCAAAGTAGAGATCATCCGAATGCAGAAATGCTACAATATCTCCATCAGAAATTGACAATCCTTTATTGAGAGCATCATAGATTCCCATATCTGGCTCCGTCTGGAAAATATCCTGTGGTCCTAACATTGGCAAAGCTAATAAAGCTGTATTATCATTCGACGCCCCATCAACAATAATATGCTGAATATTTTTATAACTTTGTCTTTTCACACTAGAAATCGTCCGAACTAAAGTTGATGCTCTGTTAAAAGACGCTGTAATAATAGATACTTTCAATTGGACCTCCAATGAGTAAATATAATTAGTAAATACATATTACCTTTCTAGATTAAAACACCAACTCCAAAATCTATCTAAGCTTTCTAAAGAACATTGATAAGCCACTAAAAATTTAGTCTTTAAATATAGAGAATATAATCAGCCCAGCAAGCAAAGTTTGTTTCCATCTTTTAATTTACGCATTTCACTCTCTAATTTACTTTTTTCAAATTTAATTCTTTGATTAAAATTAGTTATCCTAACGGCTAAATCAGATGTTGTAATATCTTGAACTGCACCAAAATTCATATGAGAGCAAAAAGAATTTAGCATTATAACAATAAAGCACTCATAACATAAATTTCGCACATGCGCCTAAGTCAAAGTAAAATTATTAATATGCAGAACTTCTCGAATAAATTTCCTAATGAAACATGTATGAATTTTATCTATTTCAGTAATTAATACTACTTTCATATCAGCCCTTGGTAAGAAATTCGGCTAAATAACTGAGCCAACATATTTGCATTAAATATAATATTTGAAGAATTTTAACTGAAAAATACCAAAAAGAAACTATTCACTTCGATATAGATCTAGTGCCTATGTTGTAAAAAACAAATTTCAGACATCTCGTTCGCAACGGAAATCCAACTTTTAGGAAATGTTTTGAGTTGTTTATTCCAATCAGGCCACCATCCGCTGCCTAGACGACAATTTAGCTCCTCTACGGCTGATAGTAAAGAGTCTGAAAGTAATGGATCAAAATAGATAGCTTCATCACCACACAAATCGCGCGCATAATCTAAATCAGGGCAAATAATTGGAATTCCTAACCACATGGCCTCTATTATTGGAAATCCATAACTCTCCACTTGAGATAAAAAAAGTAATGCATCTGTAGATCGATACTCATCTATTACCATATCGGCATTAAGCCTCCCAACGCATTCAATCCATCCAGCTTTAGGCAAGGGATTTACATATTCATCTATAGTTAAAGTTAGCTTATTTATTGGCCATACATCAGGATCTTTAATACCACTAAGCAATAGATGGTTCTTATGAGGATAAAATGCTGATGGATAAAATAAATTTAACCCAATGAGATCATCATAGACATTTACTGTACGTCGAAAATTAGCACGCATCAACCAATCAGGTACAGGCTGAGCAACAACATACACACAACCTCTTAACTTCGGATACAGTGTTAGTAATTGTTTCTTCATAGTGTTAGTTTGAACTATAAAACTATCCACATACGACAGATTTCGCTCAAAAATATACTTTAGGATTCGATATTTAAAGCTATCTAAAACTTTGAGTTGGGAAAATTGATCCAATAAAAGTTTATTCTGTAAAAACACTATTTGCGTACCTTTGCATCTTAAAGGAATATCACCCATAACAAGCAAAGGGGTGTCACCATCGAACATTCCACCAAAAATTGTACACTCTAAAAATCTAGAGATAGCTCTTGGCAAATACCTTTTATAATGTACCACTTTCGTCTCAGCTTCAAAAATATCGGGATCAATAACTTCATTCCCTTGAGGAATATAAGCTTCAGTAATTTTAAAGCTACTCAAACTTGTGAAATTTGGGATAATTGACTGCAATAACCTAATAGCGCCGAGCCCTGCAATATTGGTCATGTGGAGCCTAAATATTTTACGATCATGAGGAATTTTATTCATATTTATCATTCAAAGTAATAAGGTCCCCTATGAAGATGTAATCCACAGACCCGCAGTCTAAAAAAATAAACCCTAAAAACATTTAAATGAATTTATAATTTTCTTAACATAGCCTACTGCCATTTCTCGTATGATACGCCTTATAAAATAAACATTTGATGATCTAGTTTTATTCACTACATTCCACCAGCTCACTATCGTTTCTATTCTATTTATATCTGAAATTCCTCCTGGGATGATAGTGCATATGGTTTGGTCAACATGTTTAAAGACACGATTGTCTAAATAAGCAAGATAAAAAAACTCAAAATCTGCTGCGATTGGATTGTGAATGTTATAAAGACTAGTTTTGTGAAATTTAGTTGCTATAAAAGCGCTTTGATGACAAAATAAGCTTCCTCTGTTTATGTTTGGTAGCGCTTTTGGCCTCATAATTTTTAAACCACTAACAGATTTAACCGCATGGTTGCCGTATATGATATCAGCATTGAGCACACCTTTGAGGTCAATGCAGTTAAATAAATCAGTTAAACTCTCTTTACTGTGAAACTCATCACCAGAATTCATAAAGTTGACGAACGAACCAGTCGCTTGAAGAATACCTTTATTCATTGCGTCGTAAATACCGTCATCTTTTTCAGTAATCCAAAAGCTTAATCGATCTTCATACAATTTGATAATGTCGACTGAATTATCTGACGAACCCCCATCAATGATAATGTATTCAATATTTTTATATGTCTGGCCCAATACACTTGAAATAGTAGCTTCTAAGCGAGGTCCGTCATCAAATGTAATAGTGATAATCGATATTTTTGGTTTCATATTAATATCAAGAATACTCATTCTTTGCCCCAAATATCTATATCACTTCAAAGCTTAAAACACCAAGCTTTAATACTTATGCATTATAATCATAGAATAGGCGAAGTGTTTAACAAAGAAATTAGGAAAACGATCTTCCAAGTAAAATAAAACAGAAAGCATTTTACGCCCAATCTTATTATCGGGTATAAGTTTAGTTTGAACCCTAGTGCTTAACGATCTCCAAGGGAACATTTCAACTTTTGCAACATCTGAAAATTTTTCCCACCAAGTATTAGGATGTTGATAAAAGTATAATTTTTTTTCATCAGGGTTTATCCTCCTACCTGTAAACTTTCTCAACATAAATAATATCTTTGATATGATATTAAAAGGATTACTATATACAATTATTACAGGCTTGTCAGCTTTAGTCACATGCAGTAATTTTCTAACAGCCTTTTCTTGGTGATCTTTATCCATATGATAGATTGTATGTAAGCTTACTGTACAATCAAAGAAACTCTCCTCTAAGTCAAAATCTAGGAAGCTTCCATGTAGAAAAACACCATGATCTCCTATTCGACTTTCAGCATCTTCCAGCGCTTTACTTGAAAGATCAACGCAGTATCTTTTAAGAAACCCTTTTGAATAATCTACGTACTCACTATATTGAATTGGGCCAGATGCCATATCCAAAAAATTAATTCCAGATTCTGGTATATATTTAAGCAATCTTTTTCTGCAATTACTAACATATTCTTTTGAACAATTCCTCATATCTTCCCACTGCCTAGCATCCTCTGTAACCCCTGATTTTTTCTCCCAACCTATAGTATTGTAGAAGTCAGAAACTTTTTCTTCAGCCCCACCTATATTTAATTTTTTTTTCACTTTAATTTTAACCTTATTGATTTATAATATTGTTTTAAATTGTAACCTACCAAACTCATTGACTAAAACATGACAGATTTAAAACACATTTACCTATTTACGTCGAACATAATTGAGTAAGATCGGTATGTAATTTGCCAATAAGATAGAAAATAATATATTCATCGGAAATGCTTCTGTGATAGATGTTGTAAGTCCATAACACGTATATATGAGCGTAAAAATCAAAATAGCGTTATTATTCATCTTATACGCCCAATACATCCATAATAGTTGGCAGAGAACAAAAATAGTAAATCCTACAGTTCCTATATTGGCCAAAATCGCCCCATAAGTGGAATCAGTGAAGAACGTGTTGCCGGACATGCCCATATTCGCAGACATCAAAACAGCAGTTTGAGTAGCAGCTCCAAATTGTTTTGAAAAAAAGTCAGTCGTGCTAAGCAAATCACTAAAAATCTTTACACGAATTCCAAAGGAAGTACCAACTAGATCAGTTCCTCTTCCCAATACTTCGAGGCTAGGAATTGTTAATAATATTATTAGTGGAAACAATATAGGAAGCACTTTTCTATATTTTTTGGTTGTGCATACAAATATTAACGAAGCAATATAAACTGCTAATGCTGTCCCTGACGCAGTAAAAAATACACTAAAGGGAACAAGATAGAATATTACCATCTGTTTAGTTTTATCTTTCAAGTAAAAAAACGCAAAGAAAGCCACCATAATTGTAAAAAAACCACCCGTATTCGGTATAAAAAATATTCCAGGATTTCTTCTTGAATATCCTAAAAAATTATAACCATGGATATTCGCACTAAAAAAAAACTCCAAAATTTGCATTAAAAAATGAAACAAAAATAAATAATAAAGCATTTTTGCAACATTATTCATAAAATCATTTCTAATATAACCAATCAATAAAATGCCTAAAATAAAATACATCAACCATCGTATCCCCGAAACCGCAATAAGTGGTTGTTGTAATAATGACCATGTAAAAATGGGAGTAACAATAATAAAGACTAATGGTACGCACAATGCCACATAAGCGTTCAATTTTTGACTAATTAAGATACTTCGAACTATCAGGATAAATAAAATAACGACCAATAAGTCCTTAATAGCTTTTATATAAAATGGTGTTAATATTTCTCTTTGTGAATAAATACCTGAGTTCAAAAATAACTGGAGTACTTCTCCAAAACTAAATAATGGTGTCATAAATAACAATATTAATACTATTATTTCAATATATGATGTGGTTTTATATTGAGCTATCATAACCACTAACCTGTATAGCAGGGAGAATATTACAAGTTTTTTCTGATGGAAAAAATATAGATGGAATGCATTTTTTTATGGCCCATTTTAGCAAAACACGAAACATGATTACAGAAGCTTTAATTAAAGGTAAATCGTTTATATTCTTTAATGCTTCTATTATTTGGCCTTCAGTTAAGTATAAATTTAGTAAAAATAGTTTTTCTCTCTCTAGGTATGCTTGACTATATTGATTATAGAACTCTACACCATACATGACCACTAAATCATCTCTCCAAATTTTTAAAGATGCCTTTATTCCACTTATTCTTGTGTGATAATTAGTTGTTATCCTATCAACATCAATACTTGAATTTTGAATACTCATAGGTATTGGAATCGTTTTAATTTTTACATTTAACTTTGCTAACCGGAGCCAAAGGTCGTGATCTATTCCTGATCTTAAGGCTTCATTGTACCCCCCAGCTTTACGCAGGGATTCAACAAAGTAAAATTGAGAAGCTACAGGCGGAGTATAACCTAATTGAATATATTCACGCAAAGCATACTCAACATCATTAGTCATACTAACAATTGTTCCCAATGCATTTGTATATTTTCCCCCACAAGCAAAGCACCACCCGGCATCGTAATGCCTTGCTAGCTTGACAAACTTTTCAATAAATTCTTTTTCCCATCTATCATCATCGTCACAAAATGTATAAAATTTACCTTCAGCTTGAAAAATTGCAGTATTTCTTGCTGCAGCTAATCCTTTATTTTCATTATGCCTTATGTACACAACTCTTTTATCACGACCAAGTATATTTTCTTTCACAAACTGTTCAGTATCATCCGATGAGTAGTCATCAACGATAATAATTTGTAAATTTTTATACGTTTGAGACAATATAGACTCTATAGTAGCACACAAAAGCTCCCTTCTATTATAAGTCGCAACACATATAGTTATTAGGTCATTGATTGGTAGGTTTGTTTTATCCACGGACTAACCTGCCAATTAAAGTAATTAATGCTCTTAAAAATGACAGTAGCAATAAGAAATGTTTATCCCTTTTTTTAGGGCAAACACCAGAGGCTTTTCTAAATATCGTCATTGCATTTCTAAATTCTAGGGCCACAACATATCTTTGAAGTAAAGTCTTCAAAACTGTGAAATGAATATCAGGTTTTTTATTGAAATCTTCTTTAAATTTTTGTAATTTCACTTGAATACTATTTATATCGTTTTGTAAGCCAACTTTATCCATGAGGGAAATTCTGGGGTTTAGCTCTACATTTTCAACATGATAGTTTACTAACACTTCTCTAACCAACTCTACTCTATAATATTTAGTGATACGCCTTATAAAATCACCATCATTACCTCTAGGAAGGTCGGTATCAAACCCGCCTATTTTCTTAATTACTTGTTTTCTAACTAACAATGTTGATGCATTCCCTAAGGGCTGCCCTACTAGCAGGTCATCAAACAACTCTCCCCTTAAATTTGGCTTTCGACTGCCTATTTTATCTTGCCCATCTATAATATCAAACCAACAATAAACCATTCCAATTTCATTAACTGATGCAGATAAAAGTTTCTCCTGTTTAAAAAGCTTATCTTTAAACCACACGTCATCATCATCTAAAAATGCAATATACTCACCATTTGCTGCTGCAATGCCAGTATTCCTAGCAGCAGAAACATGCATATTTTTATCATGTACTAATATACGCAGCCTGTCGTCATTTTTTTCTACTGCTTTTAATAATTTAATAGTGTCGTCAGAAGATGCATCATCAACAACAATACATTCTAACTCTTCATATGTTTGATGAAGAACACTTTCGACAGCTCTCATAACCTGCTTAGATCTATTAAAAGTAGGTATAATCACAGACACTAATATGTTTGATTTCAATTTAAAAACCTTTTTTATCCATCTGGTAAAAGCATCCAGATAACTCTAATTTATTTATAAATGGACTTTAAAACTTTTAAACAAAGCTGAGAATGGAAATGATTTCAAAATAATACATCTTACTAATTAACACAGTCTATAGAAATAAAAATAATTCGTTTTTGATGATTTTCAAAAACAAAGGAAGTCTGAACCAAAAAATCTCATAAATAAGTGAAGTTTACAACTCAACATGTTTTACATCTAAATGTTAAGCATATATCTTGCTATAAAAAGTTTTATGTTGAGCTATTACATTCTTACGAGCTTTTTTAAATCCATTTGGTAATTCTGTCTGATAATTTTAAAAAAACCTAGCTTCTCGAAAATTATCTAATCCATCTATCGCAGCTGTCCCCATTGCAATGATTGCTTCTTCAGTACTCCCCCCAATGTGAGGTGTCACTATAACATTATCAAGCAGTGAAAGTTTTGTATTCTTTGGAGGCTCGACTGCAAAAACATCTAAGGCAGCACCGCCTAGTGTCCCATCAAGGAGACGTTGCTCTAAAGCCATTTCATCGACTAAACCTCCTCGGGCAATATTTATGAAGATGGCGTCATGTTTTAGAAAGCTTACGACTTCGTTGGATATTATGCCTTTTGTCATGTCAGTCAAGGGAAGGTGAACCGAGACAATGTCAGAGTTTTTTACTAGTTCCGGCAAACTTACCGCCAGAATATTGTTTTCTAGATAAAAATCTGAATAGTCCTCAATATCATGCACTAAAATTTTACATCCAAAAGGTTTTAGAAGATGAACTAAATCCTTTCCTATATGTCCACATCCAACTATCCCAAACGTCTTTTGGGAAAGTTGCCGTCCCATTATCTGATACCACTTTCCTCGCTTGACTTCATTATTTGCAAATCCAACTTTGTGCATCAAATAAATAGCAAAAGAGATAACAAGTTCTGAGACAGAACGCTTATTGACTCCCCCAGACCATCCTAGCTTAACGCCATATTTTTCCATAGCGTTAAGATCAATCATATCCAATCCAACTCCATATTTTCCAATCACCTTTAATTTTGGCAACCGAGAAAGAACAGAGTCATTGACTACCTCCAAGGCTAATATCGCTTTTTCATATCCATCAAGAAAATCTACTAATAAATCACCAGACAATGACAAACCATCGTCATTAAACTTAGCATCTGGATAACGCTTTAATAACTTGTTTCTTAAAAATATATTTTTGGAAAACGATCTAGAAGCCACCGCTACAGATTTCATAAAATATCCTTTTCTATCAATTTCTAGTTTTGCATGTGATTATTATACAGATTGAATTGATTTAAATAAAACTTGATTTGAAGCCATAACCTCTAGTGAATTTTCAGATAAACCCATTTTTATTGATACCCGGCCCCCAGCACCTTCGACAAGAGCAAGACCAGCCGCAACATCCCAAATCATTATCTGATTTTCAAAGTATGCATCAGTTGAACCTCTTGCCACATATGTCAAAGAAATTGAAGCACAACCTATCATTCTTATTTTTGAAAAGTCTTTAATTAACTTCCAAAATTGACTTTCAGAATGTATTTCACTTACGTTCAATCTAACTGGAAATCCGGTACAAACTGAAGCGATAGCAAGTTCAGAAACCCTAGAAACTGATATTTCAACATCCCCACAAAACGCTCCAAAATGCTTACCACCCCAAAATAACTCACCTGAATTAAGACAAAAAATAACACCAAAAATTGGTGTGTCTTTCTCCCAAAGGCCAATAGATATAGCACAAGGGCCTAATTTCTTTATAAAATTAAAAGTTCCATCAATAGGATCAATAATCCACCTTCTGGGGTCTAATGGGTCACCTGCAATCCATCCTTTTTCTTCACTTAATATTGATAACCCTGTCAAAGTTAACTTTTGAACAATCAATTGCTCTGCAACGGTATCAATCTCTGCTTTTATTTCTTTAATATTTTTATCATCAAAAGTATAAAATTGATTCTCATGATCTTCTTGCTGGATTTTTAAACCAACATCTAACGCAATATTTTTCGCAATTTGTAATAGTTTGTAATTTGTTTCATTCATTGCAAGGTTCCAAACGGTTTTAAACGTCTAGCATAGGCTCCATTATTAGGGGAAGTGGCAGAATTATGATTAGCATGTATAAGAATGCTAAGTAAAAACCAGACCAAGATTAACTAACTGAATATTCCTTTTTACCTATAATTAAATCACAGATACTAAGGAGCCAGAGCTGATGTATACCCTCGATAATGTTATATGCCCTTGAATCAATCCAAAAATTAATATCCCCGGCTTTTAGAAGTGGGTTATCATTATTAAAACCAGTAAAAGTTATCACATTAATACCAACTTTTTTTGCATATTCTGCAGCATTAACTACATTTGGAGACGTACCACTAGAACTTATTAACACCAATGTATCATTTTTTTCACCATATATTTCTACTGACTTCTGCAGCCAATTTTCATATCCAAAATCATTTGCAAATGCTGTAATGAATGCAGACTCATTAAAATTTATAGATCGGACCTTCCCTTGTTTAGTGAAATCTAAAGAAGCATGATTTGCAATTGAAGCACTGGCACCATTGCCGGCAAAAATTAGTTTTTTACAAAGTTTTTTAGTTTTTAATATGGTTTTTTTTGCATCAATAACCTGTTGATTTACATCTGTATTCATTAGAAAGTTAGCACTCTCTTTAAAATATTCTATCAAAAATTTATTTTCATTCACTTTAAATATACCTTTTCGTTATTTACGAACATAAAAAATCTGGATTCTTTATTTTGTGTGCTTTTCTCCAATCAGGATCAGCATAGTAGATTTTATAAACCAATTTCATTGTCTGAAGAGCGTCTACTGACGACCCACTTTTTATAGGAAAATCTTCTGTGATGCATCTTACAAATAAATCAACCTCCTCCTGCCAAGATGGATCAGAATTATAGGATGTCTTTTGTTCTTTTGGATCTCCGCTGTCAATGTCATGATCAACTGACACCACGATTAACGTCTCAGTGCCATAACTCTTTGTGCCCGATAAAATTCCTCCAAGTATAACACTTCCACGCTCCAAATTAATATCTAAATTAAATCTATGGCGCCATTGAGTTGCTGACGAATTCAACATTCCTACAATACCACTCTCAGTCCTCATTATAGCGTAGGCATTATCTTCTACATCATAACCCCAGTGACTATTACTTATAAAACTTTGAACATGTGTAAACTCGCCTGCAAAAAGACGCATCAAATCTACCATATGTATACCTTGATCTAATAACACTCCACCCCCGGCTATATCTCGCTTGGTGCGCCAATCTGCTTGATTAAAAGTGATTAATTTTGACTTACCATATACACCACGCATATTAATAATTTCACCTAATTGTTTAGATTTAATTATATGCAATGCATCTTGGACTGAATGGTGATGTCTGTGATTAAACCCATACATTAGCTTCTGGTTTGGACAACACTTTTCAATTTCAATTACTTCAAGTATTTCTCCAACATCTTTCCCAGGAGGTTTTTCACAAAACACATGCAAACCTCTTTCTAATCCAGCAATTGTAACTTCCGCCGCAATATCATTAGTTAGACAAACAAAAAGAACATCAATATCTTCATTAAGCATATCTTTATAATTATTAAAGGATCTAATATCATTTGATAAATCATCGACTTGGATATTCCTATCGCATACTGCAACTAGTTCCATCATTGAGTTGCGGGACACACATTCCGCTCTTTTTCGCCCGACCACACCATAACCTGCTATTCCAACCTTTAACATTATTCATTACTTTCTTATTTTTGCTATTCTTAAAAGAAGTTATACAAAATAGTGAAATTAACGCTCGATACAGTAAACATTAGTAAAGACATTATCAATAGGACAAACAGCTGAAGCAGAAACGGCTTGTGAATATCCAAAAAAAGATATTTTCTTTGCTTCTTCGCAAAGGGACTGGATAGTAGAGAGGGCATCACTAGAATTTATTAAGTTATAAGGTAAAACCTTATGATAGTCCGATTTCTCACCATTAAAATTCATTCTGAAATATGACTTTTCTTTATCTTCAATCGTCTCTTCAGAAACCACTCTTAAATCTAATAGCATTACACTTGATGTTTTACTCCAAGCTTTTTTAATCGTCTCTCGCCATGTTTCATGCAAATGTAAAATACCTAACACGAGTGTTATGTCAAAACACTCATCACCGCCATTAGAATCCAAAATCGAATAGTCACCGTTTTCTTCAATGTGGTAAAAACTATGCTGAGGATAATTTAGTTTAGCTTGTTTAATCATATTTTCACTTATGTCGACACCAGTGTAAGAGAAGTTACTTAGTTTTTGACCAATAGCATTAGAAAATCCTCCTTGCGCACAGCCAATATCTAATATTCTTACATTTTCATGTAATACATTCTCTAAAAAAAAATATTCAGATGGATAAATATCATCTATGTTAATTCTGTTGCTATCAAAATAGCTCACCACATCAGAAGTATTCCAAGCCTCAGAATTATTTGACATCATATTGACCGAAAAATGGATCTTTTTTAATATATTTCTCAACTTTTTCAGCATCTTCTGGAGTATCAACGGCAAAAGAATCGACATATGGATATAAAGCTACTCGTTGAGTTAATCCATTATCATAAAGACGATTACTATCGCATGCTTCAACCAATTCTAGGGGTGATTCAGGTAATTGAGTAAATTTCTTTAAAAGACTCCACCGAAAACCAAATATACCATAAATCCTTTTAGCCTTTACATCGATAGACCATTGCTTGCAGTAAGGTATTGGTGCACGTGAAGTAAAAAGAATATCACCCTTAATATTATTAATGATTTTAAGGGTATTTGGATCGTAAAATTGGTCTTCGTCAACAATAGGCATAGAGAGAACAACACCATCAATAGAAACATCATCAAGAAACGGCTGGACTACTGTTGTTATCATATCAGGTCTCATCATGGGCTCATCCCCTTGAACATTTACTACAATATCATTTTCACCTACATCAAAATTACTTATTTCAATAGCTTCAGCAACTCTATCTAAAGCACGTACGTGCTTTTCTGAGGTCATCACACATGGAATTTTCCTTGCATCAGCATAATCTTTAATTTCAATATCACAGGTAGCGACTATAAGCTGATCCCAATTTTTAAACATTCTTGCCCGATACCACACATGCTCCAACATAGTCATTCCTGCAATTTTAAAGAGTGGTTTACCTGGAAATCTTCCAGCAGCCATTCTAACAGGGATTACCCCAAAAAATTTTGTCATTCCATTGTCCTATATAAATTCGAAATTTGCTCGTTTTCTTTTCCAAGGCGAGCAGACTCTCCATCCTCGTTAACATCTTGCCACCCACTCTTCTCATCAGATCGGTAAAATGCATGTAATAACCTGATTGTATGCAGACAATCTTGACGAGAGACTGTAAATGACGCTCCATCAGATAAACTGGAATAAATTTTTTCATACAACCACCCATGCCCATTCCCATAAACACAATCAGAGAAATCTTCACTATATTTTTGGCAAGCGCTAGGATCAGGAGTAAAAATTTGCAACTCATTAACAGCAATGCCACCTATTTGAGCAAGCCCTTTTGAGCCAACTATTGAAATAGAGGCTTCAAAATCATCTGGTCTGGCAGCAGTCGTAACTTCTAAACTTCCTACAGTATCATTAGCATAAGTAAAACTCGACACTATAGTATCTTCGACCTCCACATCGGCTCCCAAGGTACGCATAGTAGCGTTTACTTGACTAATTTCCCCACCTAAATATCGTAGTAAGTCTATATGATGTATACCTTGATTTGTAAGCGCCCCACCATCATGAGACAACGTCCCACGCCAAGGGGCTAAATCGTAATATCTCTGCGGCCGACACCATCTCAGCCGAACACCCATTACTCTAATATCTCCTAATTCTCCATTTTGTATGGATGTTTTTACTCTTTGCACAGCTTGGTTATATCGGTTTTGAAATATTGGAAATATTTGCACCCCATGTTTCTCAGCCTTATCATAGGCATTATTAACCTGAGAGGGGCACATAAAAGTTGGTTTCTCTACTATAATGTGTTTTTGGTAACTGTTTATTACGTCCAGACTATGCTCATAGTGCATGCCAGATGGCGTTACGATGGCAACAATATCAATATCTTCTATTTCCTCAAGCATTAGATGATAGCTTGAATAGGCTGGAACTTTAAATTCATTTCCATAATTTCTAGCTTTCTCAAGATTGAGATCACAAACACCTACCAATTTTAATCCAGGCATTTTAGTTATTGCCCTACAATTATGTCCGGCTATTCGCCCACATCCAATTACAGCAATTTTAAAGACTTTCATCAATTACTCCAATCATCAACTTTTACTATTTGCTTGATACAACCTACAATAGGAGCAAATTGTTCTTTAGTAGTCGCTGAAAACCTACTGTAGCCCATCAAACTTTCCTCTGAAAAACTTTTTCTATAGTAAACTAATGGTTCTAATTTTTTATGAATCTCAGTTTCATATTCGCCAAATTGAACATGCAAAAAATTACCATGACACTCATATGTAGTTAATCCCAATGCGAGCATTGCATCTTGAAAGTATTTTTTTCCTGCATTGATTTTAGACACAGAGAGCATCATATCATCTACATGGTTCAGAAGATACTCGGTAGCCTTCGCAGAAACATTTCCTATTTCGTACATCGGCTTCTGTTTGTTAATATAACTTATAAGATCTTTATTTGCGATTGCATACCCAACCCTCAATCCTGCTGCACCCCAAGCCTTACTAAAACTGCGCACCACCAACAGATGACTGTATTCAAAGATCCATGGGGCTGCAGACCAAGAATAAAACGGGTGATATGCCTCATCAATCAATATCAAGGCGTCCACCTTACCAGCTGCAACAATAATCATTCTTAGATCATCAGGTGAAAAAACTGTTCCAGTTGGGCTATCTGGATTAGGCAGACATACCAACTTTGGCATCGTTTCTTTAATTACACTTATAATTTGCTTTATATCTAAATATGGGCCATCTGGGGTCGCAGAATAATCAAGCCATGATACATCAGCGCCATATATTTTCGAATAAACATCGTACATCGCAAAGGAGGGGCGCGTCAAAACAATTTTATCGCCTGGCTCTATAGTAGCTTCAAAGCAGGATCTTATGGCTCCGTCAGATCCATTAGTAATCAATAGATTGTTAGATGAAACACCTACAAAATTTGACAACTTCTTATATAAATTATTAAGATTTGGATAAGAGTATATTTCATCAACTGTTACCTTGGACAACGCATCAAAGACTATATTTTGCATATCTGGATCAGAGCATTCATTCTTATCCAACCAAATACGCTCCAAGCTTCTATATTCTTGTTTGTCCCAAATTGGTCGCACCAAATCAGTACTTAGTAAACTTCTTTTAATCATTTAATCATCTCTCAATAATTTTATATCAATGTATTTGTGACGATAGAGAAGCTTTAAAAAGTTATATGAAAACAGAAAGTATGGCCTCTTAATCATAATATTTATAATATGGATCATCTGGAAAATTAATATATTCTTTTAAAATTGTAGGAAACCAGACTTCTAAATATCTGACTTTATTAATTTCACTTAAAGTGAAAAACAAAAATTTTAAAAATGGTTTACCATGTGTCTCTAAAGGGTTCGAAGAAGCTGCATTGATATCATAAAAAACCTTTTCGTTTAATGGTGATGCCTCTCTATATGCATACCCAAAATGAAACGCATCAATACCTGCAAATACAATCTTTTCCAATGATTTTATTTCATAAAGCATTCTTAATAGGTTTGAGGTAATTCCTAAACCATGACCACCATAAAGTTTGGCATCACCTTCAAAGGTCAAATCTGCATCCTCAGGGACAAATGAAATAAAAGGCACTCTGTTATTAAAATAATCCCAGTAATCCTTGACTATTGATCCAGATTTATAACTTCTAGTAGAGTTACATATCAATAAATTAATACCATATTTACTGATTTGCTCTTTTGATAAAACAGGCATTAAACTGTCCACACGACCAATATGCGAAGTCATTTGAGCATCAAAATTTTTACCTATATGAGCCTCTAAAAAATCAATATCAATAGAATTCATAAGACACTTGAAGTTGCAACCTTGTATCAATTCTTTAGGATTGGTTTCTAGAACTGATGCTCCTTTACCTACAATCGCTACGCTTTTAATAGGCCCCACCCAATCTATAAAATTTACAAACCGCTCTTTTTCAATATCAACATTTAGGACAGGTATTTTATACTTTAATAAATATACAATTCTGTGATATTTAAAGTAAATATATAACAAAAGATCTTTTATTTTCCGCTCCATACTAAATTTGCCTTTTATTTGTTATTTCATCAGCAAGTTGAATGATTATTCTTAACATATTTTCATAATTATCAATCATAGTATTGTGCTCAGAGTTTTTCGGTTTATTAGACTGTTGGTTAATAAAATCTTTTATTTGCTGATAACTGTTTATGACCTTAACATCACCTCTTTTAATCAAGTAGCTATATAAATCGATTAGCCTCTGGCGCATTTTTGGCTCATCTAAAAGACCAGATTTTATTCCAAAGTAACCAGCTTCCTTTGTTACAGAGCTATCTCGCGTAAAGTGTAAACATGTTTTGCTTAAGATGTAAGGTAATGGGGCATAACTCACCTCGTGCCAATTTACATTGTTGTAACAAGAGTACAGTTGATCCAGTTTATTGAATGTATCCTCCCGAAATTCATCTCTCAATAGTTGTGGATGAATTCGCAACCACCAAGTAAAGGCACCACCCTCATTTTTTATAAATCTATTGAGTTCTTCGGGAATTCTAACAAAAGAGTCAGTATTACCATTAGCATCTCTTGAATATTGCAGGGAGTATAGAATTACAGGTAGATTACTTTTTAATTCATATTTAGAATACACTTCATTAATTAGTTGATCACTTCTATCACTATCAGATAAAAATCTTATAGCCCATGGGTGGCCTAACATTAACGGTTTAGTATATTTCCCCCTATGCTTTTTTAATAACTCTTTTGATTCATTATCCCAGCATAATACAAAATCTGGCCAACCTTTTTGGGTGGGACCTCTATATGCCATCCTGTAAAAATGTCCTGGATAATCACCCGTAGAATCAATTTGCACCCCATGCTGAACATCAAAAGTAGGTATGTTATGTATTTTTGCAGCCACACATAACTCTTTGATTGGCTCAATACCAATAACGAACTTAGGGTTAATTTTTTTTAAAATTTTTTCCCAAGCATTAACTTGAAAGTTTACATCACAAGATGATGGAAGCACTCGAACACATTTCTTAACTAATCTAAAGCAATAGTCCAAGATTATGGCTCTAGCAATAATCCCATTAACCCTTCGAACCATTCCGTAGCACATCTGTTCAGAAATTTCTGAATAAGGTCGCGCAATAGTTAAGGTTGAAAATCCCATGTCAGAGAATTTGTCATTTAAAGAATCTGTTAATGTCGAAAATCGTAGCCCTTTATATAAATGATTCCTATTAATATCATGACACCAAAGCAATACTTCACTTTCTTTAAGCCTACCCATTTCACCAAATGAAAAAAAACCTCTTAGGTCATTTTTTAGTGCCAGGTATGTTTTATAAATCATTGTCATTCACCTTGTGTAAAGAAGCCTCGCTGGTACCCCACCCCATACCTCATTCTCAGAAACATTTTTGGTCACAACTGAAGATGCGCCAATGACCGCATTATCTTCAATTGAAACTCCAGGGAGAATGACTACATTTCCTCCAATCCAAACATTATTTCCAATAAATACATCCTTAGAGTACATCTCCTCAGGCGAGACATGCTTCCTTCCATTAATTTTGTAAGTATTACATACAATAGAAAG
>Ga0209119_1000850_pt1 | contig 31135 bp, 30 predicted proteins | sample COG_03_FD_184747 | JGI IMG/M metagenome (GOLD analysis project Ga0209119, IMG submission 184747) | Pelagic Microbial community sample from North Sea - COGITO 998_met_03 (SPAdes) (version 2) | ecosystem: Environmental > Aquatic > Marine > Neritic zone/Coastal water | place: Helgoland, sampling...
TATTTGTATTGCTAACCCATTGTTAGTTTTTATTGCAGAACGAAAGGTGGATAAAGAGGTGGTTTCAAAATAGTATGATAATCGGTATAACGGGAACTGATGGAGCAGGAAAAGGAGCTGCAGTTGATTATCTTGTGCGAGAAAAAGGTTTTGTGCACTGTTCCGCACGTGCTATCTGGGAGGAGGAGTTTGTAAAGCGAGGTATGGAAAGTAATCGAGCAAATATGCGCTTGGTTGCTAACGATATGAGAGCAACATATGGAAATGATTTTCTTGTTACATATTATCTAAAGATGAAAGAAGAGAAGGGGGTAGAGAACATAGTGATTGAATCAATCCGTGCCGCTGCTGAAGCAGACGCACTAAAAGCCAATGGAGGAATCTTGCTTGCGGTAGATGCTGAGCAGTCGATTCGCTACGGCCGAATTACGTCACGAGGTTCATCTTCGGATCATGTATCGTTAGAGGAGTTCACTAAGCAAGAAGAGCTTGAGATGAACGACCCAGACCCAAGTGGTATGCAAAAAGCCAAAGTTATAGAAATGGCTGATCACATAATTTTAAATGAAGGAACGTTTGAAGAACTTGGAGGAGAAATAGAAGAGATACTTCAGAAAATATAAATAAAACACCATGGAGAAATCCATGGTGTTTTATTTGTTATTGGCTCAACAATTCATCCTAGGATAGGGATGAATTGGGACATAAATTCGAAATCGTAAAATAGTCTCCCAGACTATTTTACCTACGTTCCTTTTCTCATTTAATTTCAGAGTAATCAAAGAGTACTCCAAACGCCTTGCACCAGGTCATGACGTATTTATATTCGCTAAGGTCTATGTCATTAGGTACTTCGTAATTAATGTTTCCAACGTTGCCCTTAGCTCGACCGAGGCTAACGAACTCTGTTGCGTCGAGATCTTTTGCTAAGTACACATAGAGATCAGGTCCGTTTGTTCCTTTGTAATTTTCATATCGTACGATAGCTCCTTCATCTGGAGTGTTAATGACACGGACTGCGCCAGAAGCGCTATGTCCTGGTGTGTCTTCAATAGTAAATGGGCCCAGGACAGTGGGTTGTAATGGTACTTCAGATTCAGGTGCGACCACTGGCTGCCTGGAAGGTATAGACGTGTCTTCACTTAATAATCCTTTAGATGTCTCTAAAGGATTACCTTCTTCCTTCTGAGGTGATACTGAATCATTCTCTAGTAACGCCCGCACATCTTCAGGCAAGGTGTCTTCAACAGTTTTGTTAATAAAAAGAGGGGAGATGGTCCACCATGCGAAAGCCGTAACGCTTAGTGCAGCTATTATAATGACTATTTTTTTCATTATCTTAGTATACGCTTTGCGTTCAGGATTCTTTCATTTTTGTATCATATGCATGCTACTATGAACCCATTAGTATTTAACGTACATATTATATTTATGCATTGGTTTATAGATCCCGTTAAAGATCATTACGCAGACTTTACAGGAAGAGTAGGACGACAGGAGTTTTGGATGTTTATTCTCGTATACATTGGTATTGCTATTGCAGTTTCTATTGTTACAACAATGTTGCGTGTTCCTATGGTGTATACACTTTTTGGACTGGCAATGATGGTGCCAAGTTGGGCAATTACTGCAAGGCGACTGCATGACGTGAATAAGAGTGGATGGTGGCAACTGATTGCACTGATTCCTTTAGTGGGGATTATCGTTCTTATTATCTGGCTAGCAGGAGAGAGTAAGAATGAAGGTAATCAATTTGGAGAGGCAGCCACTACAGCTGCACCTGATGCAACTGCTGCACCAATAATGGCAGAAGTTCCACAGGAAGCTCCTGTAGCAGAGGCTCCAGCTGAACCAGAAAACACCCAGCAAGGATTTGGGAACTAGATGTATCTACTATAAAAAACCAGCAAGTTTTACTTGCTGGTTTTTTATATTGAATCTAGTTGTGTATTCTCGTTCCGGTGAATGATTTTCCATCTAGATAATTTTTTAATGATATAAGCTTTGTACCATTAAGTGATGCGACTTCGATGTCTTTTGCTTGAGCCTCTTTTGCTGCCACAGGATCAAAAGGGGAGTTAAGGCCAGGTCCCCACTCTGCAGGAATAAGCTTTCTGAAATTTTCCCAGGTGATGTCTTCGATCTTCTCTGCCTCAGGATTTTTCTTTGGGTCTTCAGTATAGACGTAGTCAATGTTTGAAAGGTTGATTACTTTTTTTGCCCCCACTCGGTCAGCAATCTGAATTGCTCTCAGGTCGGTGCTTGCTCCAGGGCGATACCCAGCTGCGATAATGAGCTTTGCTTCCTTAGGCATGTCTAGCACATCGTCAGGGTTAGTGACCATAACGCGGTGAGCAAGCTCACGGAAAATGGTAAGCAGGAGATGTCCATTCAGACGCGTTGCATGAAGGCCTAGCCAGTCGAGGTCTTCGTTCTCAAGCTTTGCTACTTCTGCCGCTGCATCTTGATAGTTACGCGCTGTACGTCCACCACCTGCGATGATAATAAAACGACGACCATTGGCCGTCTCTGTTTCTATAAGGTCTTTTAATGATGAAAGAAAATGAGTATCAATTGCTCCAGGAACAATAAGGGACCCACCAACTGACATTACGATTGTTTCTTGTTGTGACATATCGAGCACTATTGTACCGCCTTGTAGGCAGTGCGTCTAATAGGTGATGGGTTTTTCTATATGTGATATGTATAAAATGTCACTATAAAAATATCATCCATTACGTGTTTTTTTATATAATTGAACATCAAATATACGAAGTATTTTGTATGTAAAACATAAGTCACAAGGACTGCTTGCATTAATTTTCAATGTCTGTATAATAGCGGACACTGTGTGACTGATGACGAGGTTTTTACTTCAACAATCAGATGACATACAGTACTTTGACAATACTCTTCAATGAGTATCACACGACAGAAAGTACACGCACAATAGTGTTTCTACTTTCTGTCGTATGATGCAACTTGTGAGGTATTGTATGATTAATTTACATACAATATTAAATACGTTTGATGACCGATACGAGTCGGTCATCAGAAAATACTAGTTGCAATGGTAGCGGCGTACTTTAGTACGTTTCATTGCAACTGTATGCATCACCTTTTTTGTTGCATTACGAACGTAACAAAAAAGAATTAGCAAGACAAAACAAAGTTTTATACTTTCTTTTGTCTTATCCTTTGGATGTCTAAATTAGTACGCGATATGAAGTACACGCGGAAATACATTTAGACGCAGGTAAGCACAATACGATTTAAGAATGAATTTATTCATTTTTATTTCACTGAGCTACCTGTCTTAACTTAGAGTTTGATCCTAGCTCAGGGTGAACGCTGGCGGCGTGGATGAGGCATGCAAGTCGAATGGGTTTAGACCCATGGCAGACGAGGTAGGAACACGTAGGTACATACCCCAAAGTCAGGGATAATCCGTCGAAAGGCGGGATAATACTTGATAGTCTCTTCGGAGTAAAGTTTTAACGCTTTGGGAATGGCCTGCGTTCTATCAGCTTGTTGGTAAGGTAACGGCTTACCAAGGCTACGACGGATAGGGGAGGTGAGAGCCTGACCCCCACCGATGGAACTGCGACACGGTCCATACTCCTACGGGAGGCCGCAGTCGAGAATCTTCCGCAATGGACGAAAGTCTGACGGAGCGACGCCGCGTGGTGGATGAAGCCCTTAGGGGCGTAAACACCTTTTATGGAGGAGGAATTTTATTGACGTTACTCCATGAATAAGGGGCTCCCAATTCTGTGCCAGCAGGAGCGGTAATACAGAAGCCTCAAGCGTTACCCGGATTCACTGGGCGTAAAGGGTTCGTAGGCGGTTATATTAGTCGGGTGTTAAATCCTGAGGCTCAACCTCAGGCTCGCATTCGAAACGGTATAACTAGAAGAAGTGAGAGGTGAACAGAACTCATGGTGTAGGGGTGAAATCCGTTGATATCATGGGGAATACCAAATGCGAAGGCAGTTCACTGGCACTTTCTTGACGCTGAGGAACGAAAGCGTGGGTAGCGAACGGGATTAGATACCCCGGTAGTCCACGCCCTAAACGCTGTCCGCTGGTTTTTGGAGGAATCGACCCTTTCAGAGACGAAGCTAACGCATTAAGCGGACCGCCTGGGTAGTACGAGCGCAAGCTTAAAACTCAAAGGAATAGACGGGGGCTCGCACAAGCGGTGGAGCGCGTGGCTTAATTCGTCGCTAAGCGAGGAACCTTACCGAGATTAGATATCATACTGCACGCCTACCGAAAGGTAGGAAGCCTTCGAGGGTGTATGACAGGTGATGCATGGCCGTCGTCAGTTCGTGGCTTGAGCTGTTCCCTTAAGTGGGGAAACGAACGCAACCCTCGTTGCCTGTTACAAGTGTCAGGCGAGACTGCTCCCTCACGGGAGAGGAAGGTGAGGATGACGCCAGGTCAGCATGTCCCTAGATATCTCGGGCTGCACACACGCTACAATGGTAAGCACAACGGGACGCAATACAGTAATGTGGAGCAAATCCTTATAAAACTTGCCCCAGTTCGGATTGTGGGCTGCAACTCGCCCACATGAAGTCGGAATCGCTAGTAATCGCGGATCAGCACGCCGCGGTGAATACGTTCCCGAGCCTTGTACTCACCGCCCGTCAAGTCAGGGGAGTCGGGAGTGCCCGAAGTCCATGCTAGTCATGGCCGACGGTAAGCTCGATAACAAGGACTAAGTCGTAACAAGGCACGGCTAGCGGAAGCTGGTCGTGGATTAATTCCAATTGGATACGTTGTCGTGACTCTGGTAACAGTTTCACAATGATGACTAATTGGTCGATATTATGTGCCTCAATTGAGCACATAAATGGGACATAATACTCATACCCTAACTGGTATTTGACACTAGGAAAAGACTAGGAAAAAGGATAAGACAAAAGAGGATGGAATATCTCTTTTGCAATGATGCAAACACGTATTTAATATTCAAAGAAAGAATAACCACTATGCTATGCATGGTGGTTATTCTTTTATATGTGTATATTTATTTTAAAATGAATTACAGAATGTATCTACGTCAGTTGCATATTCGACCGTAATGTTTGCTGAAGATTGCAGCGGTGCACTTTCCGCTAGTACTTGCTCAGGGCTGAGCGAAGCTAGTGCTGTACCGTTAACAGCCTCAAAAAAGGTCTTATGGATACCAGGAGTTAGTGGAGAGCTTAGGTACTTTGCCAGTTCCGATTCACGTTGTGAAGCTTCAACTGACGCAAGAGCAGCGTAGGTTTCAATAACTGGAAGTAAAGCACGCGATGCTGTGGTGTATGGACAGGTGCCGTTTTCTTGATTAAACAGCCAGATACCATCCCAATCTACAACCCCATACGTGATATCTGTTCTATTGTATGTACACACTGCCTCCATGTCTGCTGTACTGGGGCCGTGACTATCCATGGTTAGATCAAGATTCTCAGAACGAGCTCGTGGATGCGTGTTGATGATATGTACGTCAGTAACATTTGTTGCCAATAATGTATCAAGGGTGTCTTCATCATAGGTAATATGATTCGCGCTGGTTAGGTCAGTTATGTTTGTCCATCCAGTGGCCCCTACACTGTCTTTGTACACAGCGTATGCAGCTTGTGTAGTTGCCGTACGATTAGCAGTTAGGAGTGTTTGTAGACCACTTTCACATGTCGCATTAGTTGCTATATTAGGAACACTAAATCGTGAACGCGGTTCACCTGTGTAGGATGCAAAAGAGGCACTGTCTGTTCCAGTGCCAAAAATAAGATCGGTGATACTAAAGTTCGAATTAGGCGTTGGGGTCGGATTAGGATTAGGATTAGGATTAGGAATCGGATTAGGATTAGGAATCGGATTTGGAATCGGGGTCGGATTTGGAATCAGGGTTGGGGTCGGATTAGGATTGGGGAATATTCCTCCCGTGAATGACCCATCGGCACTATCACCACACCTACCTTGTAGATAGTCAGGGCACAAAGAAGTCCTATTTTCAATGCCAATACCCCTGACAAAAATATTTACAATACCCCAAAGTGTTAGTAATAATACAAATGCAGCAATACCATAAAATGCACTGCGCTTTGCCTTGTCACGGTCACTTTCATTCGCCCCTCCAATGATAAAGTAGCGAACCACATTAATCATGAAAAAGAGAAACGCGATCCCAAAAAAGAAGGGAAGAAGGATGTAGTTGATGAACAAGCTTACCGTAACCAGTAACTCCTGTGCCGTGTCGCCTTGCGCAAAAGTAGTATAAGGAATCAGAAGCAGAGCACTCAAAATCAGTAATAATCGAAACTTTCCAGCACACACCATAGAGATATTTTTCATATCACTATAATACCGCACTATGACACAGGTATTTGGTGCTAAACCCCAGATTGACAAAATTATTTTTATATATATAATATTATTTAGAAATCGGGAATTATCCCTTAAACAATCGTCATAGAGCGATAGATCATTGAGGTACTAAAAATGAGTGAAGCGTCTGAAGAATTTGAAGTCAATAAGCTTGAAAAACGTGGACATTTTTCGCGTTACAAGTGGTTATATCGTGGATATACTGTAATAGTCGCACTTTTTATAGGAGTCATTTACTTTATAGTAAGTGATTGAATTTCTTAACTAAGGACTAAATCATGAGCAACAATTCAAATAAACTTGATTTTACTCGCATGCCAATGCCAGCAGAATTAAGTTGGGAAGAGAAATTTCTTGATTCTTGGCGTTCTTTTGTTTCTGAATTTAAGAAACACCCGATCAACATTGCCTGCATGATTGCCGTGGGTTTGGTATTCGTTGGAGTAGTGTTCTATCTGTTGGGATGCTACTTCCCAATATATGATCCTTCAAGATAAAGTGATGCAAGGCCCGCGATATATCGTGGGCCTTTATTTTTCCCCCTAAACCCTTACATTTTATAGATTTATTTGGTATAGTAGCGGTCACTTGTGGGTCCACACAAGTTTGCAGGTTAGAATAAGGCACAAAGTAGTAACTTGTTTCCTCCTCATCTGCGGCTGTAAGCAAAAGCTTCCATCCGCTGCGTTCAGAAACAACATAAAAGCAAACTTTGATATTTTTCTTCACTTGCGGCTGTAGCTCAGTTGGTAGAGCAGTCGCCTGATACGCGAAAGGTCCTAGGTTCAAATCCTAGCAGCCGCACACAAAAGCAGAATAGAAAAACACCATCCCCAAGGATGGTGTTTTTCTATTCTAGTACGTGACCTGCGTCACGTACGGCTTTTGTGTGAGACGGAGACATGTTTTGGCTATTCCTAATGCCAAAACGGTCGAGTCCGGGGAGGAAGTTCTTAGTAGAATTTTGACGAAGTGAAAATTATACTTAGAAACTTGACCCCAAACGAGAAACAATTAATCACTAAGAATCTAAAAGAATAGCATACCCCTTTCTTTTTCCACCATAATTCATTACACTACCCTCATGACACACACTGACTACTTCAAAGGCAAGAAAATCACCGTCATGGGACTCGGTCTCCTTGGACGTGGCGTTGGTGACGCTGCGTATATTGCGGCAGCAGGTGCGTCCGAAGTAATCGTGACCGACCTTAAATCAGAAGACGAACTCGCAGACTCTGTGGAACAACTCAAGAAATACACCAACATCACCTTTGTATTAGGAGAACACCGTAAAGCAGATTTTGAAAACAAAGATATGATTCTTGTTGCAGCTGGCGTTCCTACCGACTCGGAATTTCTCAAGCACGCGAGTGCTGCTGACGTGCCACTTAAACAGTCAGCAGCACTCTTTGCTGAACTTTCACAAGCACCAATTATTGGTGTCACCGGTACTCGAGGTAAAACAACCGTAACGCAGATGATCCACCACACTCTTTCTCTGGCAACTGGTGAACCTATTCTCCTTGGCGGAAACATTCGAGGCGTATCAAACCTCCAGCTCCTCAACGAAGTAACCGAAGATTCACTATGCGTCATGGAGCTCGACTCATGGCAGTTGCAAGGATTCGGATGGGCTGGTATCTCACCTCAGATTGCGGTGTTCACCAACTTCATGAAAGACCATATGAATTATTATGGTGGCGACATGGATGCTTATTTCTTAGACAAAGCAAATATTTTCAAAAACCAAGAAGGAACCGGAGTGCTTGTAACAACGCCTGAGGTCTTTGAATACGCAAAAGGCAAGAACCTTACACTCCAACAAGAAGTAGTCCTTGCAGATTCCTCGGCACTTCCTGAGGACTGTTTACTGGCAATGCCCGGTGAACACAACCGTCTGAATGCCGCACTCGCATACGAGGCCCTGAAGGCCATCAGTCTCTCTGACGACATGATCTTCGATGGTTTCGCAAGCTTCGGTGGGGTAGAAGGACGACTGCAATATCTCAAGGAGATTGATGGTGTAAAAATCTACAACGACAACAATGCGACCACTCCAAACGCAACCATTGCCGGCATCAACGCAGTACAAAATGGAAAGAATGTCATCCTCATTGCAGGTGGTGCATATAAAGAAGTAGACCCAAAACCATTGGTAGATCCTATTGCAACGCATGTAAAACAAACTATTCTATTGCCAGGAACTGGAACCGACATGCTCTTGAAGCATGTACCCGATGCGTTGGTGGTAGAAAGTCTCGAGCAGGCTATTGAAGAAGCGCGCCTGATTGCAGAAAACGGTGATGTTATTCTGTTTAGTCCAGCCTTTGCATCATTTGGAGCGTATGTAAACGAGTATGAACGTAATGATGAGTTTGTTGATGTAGTTTCAAAAATATAAGCATGGTATTAATAAAAAACATCCACTTCATAGGAATCGGCGGCATCGGTATGTCTGGCTTAGCTCGACTGTATTTGCACGAAGGTGCAACCGTCAGCGGGTCAGATAGCACCGAAACTCAAAACACGAAGAAGCTTATCACTGAAGGTATTTCTGTTACCTACGAGCAAACTGCAGAAAATATAAGCTCGAGACCTGAACTCGAACTCGTGGTGTACACCGAGGCGATGGCAGGAGATCATCCCGAGCTAGTGGCAGCGCGCGGTGCAGGTATTCGCACCGTCAACTACTTTGAGGCTCTGGGCGAAATTGCGAACGAGTACTATCTTATTGCAGTAGCAGGAACCCACGGAAAGACCACCACTACCGCAATGCTTATTGATATTCTCGAAGAAGCATCATTTGATCCAACTGCAATTGTAGGGTCACTACGCACCAAAACAGGCAGCAACTTCCGAGCGGGGAAGAGTAAGTACTTTGTTGTAGAAGCATGCGAGTACAAGCGCGATTTCCTCACGCTCGTTCCTGATGTGTTAGTCATTACCAACATTGAACATGACCACGTCGATTACTACAAAGACCTCGCTGACGTACAAGACGCATTCACACAGCTGGTAAACATGGTTCCCGAAGAAGGAGCAATCATCACACTCGCAACCGATCCAAATATCCATCCCGTGCTCGAGAACGCACAGGCAAAGATTTTTGATTATAAAATTGAAGTATTCCGTACGCTGGCCCTGAAGCAACCCGGACTGCACAACCGTATGAACGCAGGGGCTGCACGTGCAGCTGCATTGGTGCTCGGAGCTGATAAGAACATCATCGGCGAAGCATTAGAAAACTTCGCTGGCACGCAACGCCGATTTGAATATAAAGGAGAGTGTAACGGAGCCAAGGTATACGACGACTACGCACATCATCCAACAGCTATTGAATTAGCAATTGCAGGGGCAAGAGAGCTCTACCCAGAAAAGAAAGTAACGGTTGTGTTCCAAAGTCATACGTATTCACGAACCCATGAATTATTTGACGGCTTTGTAGACTCGCTTGCAAAGGCTGACCGAGTATTGATGACTCCTATTTATGCAGCACGAGAAGAGAATGAATTTGGTGTATCAGCTGAGAAGCTTTCTGAGGCAATTGCAGGAAAGGGGATAGACTCAAAATTCTTTCATACGCTTGAAGCTGCTGCGCTAAAAATTAAAGAAACTGTTTCCAAAGATGATGTAGTGATTATCATGGGAGCAGGGGACATAACGAAGGTTGCAGAGAAGTTGACAAAGTAGATTTTTCTTCTATAATTAGAATCAGAAACTGATCGAAACAAGAGGGGGTTGATCATGAAAAATGAAGTAAAGCATGTGCTGATTATGGCTTGTGATCTTTCTGGAAACGGTGAGGAGATTGGCTGGAGGACATGGACACGCGTTATCAAGGGCATGGCGGTACTAAACAAAAACCTTGGGGCAACTGGCTATACTGCAGCAACGCGCAGTGACAGACACTTTGCTATGCCGTGTGATATGGCAGAAATGATGCAAACTGCCATACGGAAACTTGATCCAAATGTTAGAGCCGTTGCTTTGCTGGAGGATGAGGACTGGAGTTCCTGTGGGGAATTACGCAAATTTTTTGCAACAGTCCCAGAGAATGAGCCATTTACTATCGTAAGCGGTGCATACCACCTACGACGAATACGTATATTGTTATGGAAATATCATCCAGAACGTCTTGCGTACGCATCGTATGAAATTGTAGCTCATGACACGTTAACACCATTTCGTTTTTGTGTTGAAATATTGAAATGGATTGTTACCTTGGTAGTTCATGACAAAAAGCAGAAGTGGCTTCGGGTAATGGCAAATCGCTACCTACCCAAAAGCGCGATATAAAATATACAAAGAGCAGTCATGCGACTGCTCTTTTTTTTGTGCGATAGAAACATAAAATGTGGATAAAATTATTAGAATGCAACATATATTGTGTAGTATGGATAGTAAGACGGATGTTATCGGGCATAATTGCCATTACTAAATTACCTAATATACACTTATGTCAGATGACACCAGCGCACAACTAACACAATATATACAAACCCAACAGGCAGCAGGTCTTACAAAAGACGCTATTGTAAATGCTTTAGTAAACAGTGGTTGGAATCCTGCTGATGTTGATGCAGCTTTTGCAGGAGACACTCCAGTTGCTGCACCAGCACCCGCTCCTGAGTCAGCTGCACCTGCACCAGAAACTCAGGCAGCTCCTTTGCAAAACCAAGCAGCACCCGCACAACAGCAGAACGCTCAAGCAGGTGCTACAGGAATGCCCGATGGCCTTACTGAACATAAAACCATGGCAATTGTTGGATACGTACTTCCTTTCTTATTTTTTATTCCATTAAATAATCCAGTAAGCAAACATAATCCCTTTGCCCGTTTTCATGCAGGACAACAGTTAAATATGCTCATCGTAGGGATTGTCTGGATTGTTATTTCAGAAGTTCTTGAAACAGTATTATTTTCAGGAATTGGATATGGAGGTATGGTCTTCGGTCTACTGGCTTTGATTATCAGCCTGGTTAGTCTGGCTGTAGGAGTAGCATTTCTCGCACTTATCGTTATGGGAATTATGAATGTTTCTAACGGTCAAATGAAACCACTTCCAGTTATTGGAAAATTCTCACTACTTAAATAAGGATAGCTACAGATATGAATAAAACAAAGTACAACACAGGAATAGGAACTATTTTATTTCTTGCTATTGCAGCGCTCCTAGTTATCCTCGCCGGATCAGGAGCAGTTCTTACAGGAGTGATAGGCGGGGATGCTCAGACAACACAGGATACAAAAGTGGGCGGAAACACAAGTCGGAATGCTGGAGTCTTGCAGGGAGGGAAGTGTGTGGGCTCTTACGATGACGAAGATCCTGTGGAAATATTTTTTGGAGGTACCCTACTACGTGATTTCGGCGATGGAGGTCTCTTTACTGACAATGGCTACAGTTTTATCGTTAGAACAGCTTTTCCTGACGAAAATGAGGAAGTTAACGTATTACATGTAAGAAACGGCTATGTTGATCCGGGTGTTACCTACGGATGGAGTAGTGTTTGGGAGAAGGAAGATGAAAATATTGTTATTGCTAATTCGCTAAATATTACTGGTGTAGATTATAGCGGTATGACTATACAAGAAGCAAATATACTTGAAAAGGCCACTCGGAATTTTTATGAAACCGTACCATACGGTAGTTTTACTTGTAGCGATTGGAGTATTAACGACGCCATGTTCACTTGGCCTGCTGATTACAGAGTTATGACGACAGCTGAGGTAATGGCAGAGAATTAAAAACGCAAAATAATACAGGTATGAATAAAACAGGATATATCATAATAGGGTTACTGGCACTTCTTATAGTAGGATCGTTTACGCTCTTAGGAGGAAAAGACGACAACAGCAGGCCTGAGGTATCAGGCAGTGTTGATGATAATTTATTCGGTAGAGCTGGGGTTACAAATGTATATCCTACTGAAACCTGCACATGGTCCGATAGGGACACTAACGCTGTTGAGTATACACACATCGGTAAACTCTACGCTGAAATTTCTGATAAAAATAATCCATCAGATGGAACATTTTTGCTTAGCATAGAAACTGACAAGGGCTCGAGTGTTGAAACACTTCAGTATCAGTGGATGACAGGTGCAGGTACAGATGGTGATGGTGTTGTAAGGACTTTCAATACTGATAAAGATGAAATTAATGGTTTCAATAGTTCTGCAGCGGAACATGAAGCATCAAAAGAATTCTACAGTAAAACATGTACTAGCTGGTCGGTTGATACATCAGTATTTGAAGTCCCCAGCAATGTGAGCTTTAGACCAGTACAGTATTAATTCAAACACACCGTAAGTAATAGAACATATGGAACCAACAGAAGAAAAAAAAGATCATAAGGCTTTGCTTGTTATTCTGTTTTTCTTGATGCTGAGTATTTTCCTAGGTTCCTCAATTATGATTGTGAGCCCAGCAATGAAAGATTCACCTACGCATCCTCCTGATACCAATGTACGCTCAGATAATTCACATGAGTATATTTCTGATACCCACCAAGTAACTCAAAATAGCAGTGGATTTCTAAGTAATATCTTAGGATGGTTTTCAAAAAATGACACCGTTGAGCCTGGTGCTGAAAAAGGTAGCACCATCGCAGGTATTAACTTAGGAGCTCCAGAGGAATCAAGCAATCCTCATTCAGAAGATTCAGAAGATTCAGAAGATTCAGAAGATTCAGAAGATTCAGGTGATGCTGGTGCTGGAAATGGTAGTACCGAAACCGATAATGGTAATGGCACTGACAACGGTGGAGGTCCATCTGACGATGTGACTGACAACGATGATGCTGATGCAGGCGACGATGACGATAATGGAGGCGGAGATGGCGGAGGTGGTTCAGTTGATGATGACACTAATACAGGAGACGATAACGGTAGTGGCGGAGGAGGCGATTCATCAGACGGTGTGACAGACAACGATGATACTAACAATGGAGACGATGACGACAACGGTAGTGGAGGTGACAACGGCAACGGAGGTGGTAGCGCAGGAGGAGGTTCAACTGACGATGATGACACTAATACTGGAGACGATGACGATGAAGGTAGTGGCGGAGATACTGACGACACCAATGAAATCATTAACGATGACAATTCCGGAAATGACGATGCACCGATTGGAGACAACCCAGACGCAGGTACCGATGATGAATTTGAGACAACCCCAGATGAGGAAGAAGAAGACGAAGGAGGATTCTTCTCAGGTATTGTCGACTGGATTACCGGAGGTGGTGATGGACCTATTGCTGACATTATCGACTGGATTGTTGGCGGTGGTGATGATGTGGTTGTTCCGGATGTTGGTGGAGGTGTTCCAGAGACTGGAGGAGGGGAAACAGGGGAGTTTCCAAATTGGAATGATTGTAATGATTGGGATGATTGTAGTGATGACTGGGATGATAATCCTAATTGTGATGGTTGGTGGGATGGTACAAATTGTATAGATGAAACGTCTGGAGATGATGGTATGAGTGAAACAGGACAAAACACTATTGGAGGACTTAGTTGTCGCTTTGATGGTGCTCAACATACTAAAGAATACGGACGAGTGCTGGTGGACGGAAAAAGTGCAATCGCAGAACGCTTTACTTTCATTGTTGATGGAAGAGTTGCGACTGAAAGAATAGAATATATTTTTGATTCCTCTTATAGAGAGGAAGATCTATATTATCAGTGGGAGCCTGGTGGGATGGCTTCATACATAGAATATGATGAACCTCCGTATGCTAGCGTTGGTGTTGGTTTTATGGGTATGGCGAGTGACGGATATGATTCCCAAAATTCTGATGAATGGTTTGAGGATATAATAAAGCGTGAAGCAGCAGACATCCCATACGCTGTGAACTGTACAAAGAGGTCTTCAGTTAACTCTGGGAGATTTCAGCCTCCAACACCAGGTTCTGTAGATAGAATTCTTCCCAACGGCATTCCGTTATTGTATAAATACGAATCGGATCGAAGTGGATACGGAAGCCCTTCGGTACGGCCTGATAATCCGACTGGTTCTGCAAGTGTAGATACCAGTACATTCGAGCCTGGAAGTGATGAAGCTCAATCAGTTGATGCTGGAGCGCCAGAACCTGAATTTGTTCCCACATGGGATGCATTTGGAGATGAGGTGCCTATTTGGTGACCTTAGCTGAGGATTGAAAACAGTATGTTGGATGTACCTTCTCATATTAGATTCATGACACAGTCAGAGGTAATGGCAGAGCAAGGTAATTAAAAACGTAAAATAATAAAGATATGAACAAAACAGGATACATAGTTATAGGAGTGCTCGTACTTCTTTTAGGAGGAGTGTTTCTTTTGACGGGAGGAGATGATAGTAATAGGTCTGGAGTAGTAAATAATGTGGAAAAAGCTAAACCAGGAGCTGTTTCTCTTTCAGAAATCTGTACCTGGACTGATGATCGTTCGAACGTTACTGAGTATCTGTATGAGCACAAGACATATGTGGAAAGTGTTGCCATTGAAAATCCTTCGAGCATTGAGTATTTGATAAATACTCAATCAAAGCAAGGTGCAAATATTAAAACAGAACAGTATTGGTGGACGACAGACTCAAGAGGAGCAGGAACTCATTCTGTTTCTGTTATAGATGAATCTGAACCAAATGATTTTGAGAACCGTGAGATCATGCACGGAGTAACAAAATCTATTCTTAACAAAACGTGTAAAAGCTGGGATGTTGATGAATCAGTATTTGAAGCTCCGAGTGCGGTAACCTTCAAAGAAGTTTAGGTAAATTGCACATTAAAGTTTGTTTTAAAGCACCTTTAACTTTATTAAGGGGATAGTGTCTGATCATTCAAAGTACATCCCATATACTAAACCTATGCCAAACCCCCAACTAACCCAATACATACAAACCCAGTGCGCAGCTGGGGTTTCTGATGATGCTATTAAGCAGGCGTTACTTGATAGTGGGTGGACTCTTGCTGACATCGAAGCTTCTTTTACATCAATAGTTCCCGCTGCACCTCTTGTACCACAGGCAGTACTGCCCACTGAACAGACTTCGTACACCCTTTGGATTGTTATTGGTGTAATAATGGCACTTATAGTTTTTGTTGGTACAGCGTTTACCTACTTCTCCCCGGATGAAAAAATAAACGAAGCAAGGAATGATGCACTGGATGTTATTGCTAAAACTGAGCTACGAAACCTTGAAATGACATCACTAGAGTATTTTGAGGATCACTTTGGTTCGTATCAAGGATTTTGTGAAGATACACAGATCTCACTAGAAGAAACGGCAGAGGATACAAATAGACAAATCTACTGCAAAGCAAACGGTACAACATTTGCTGTGGTCACCTCACTTACTTCTGGTGAACACGTTTGCTTAGATGCTGAAGGCTTTGCGGTGTTGCCTTCTGGTGGGGTAGGTTTGAGCTGCGGAGGATGGGCTTTGCCAGGCTCTGACGAAGTTGAGTCTGGTGCAATTGAGAATGATTCAGGGGCAGGGGACCGTACAAGTACTCAAGACGAGGAAAATAAAGTACAGCATGATCTCAGTCAAGAAACATCACATGATAGCTCTGTAGCTACTGACCCTAATCTCACTACACGTAAAAAATTTATTGATGACGAATCTCCAGTGACATTTTTGTTACCGGAAAATGCTTTTATATTACGTGCAAATGGAACTGAAGAGTTAAATAATGATTTCTTGCCTAATGGGAAGCCTTTGGTTAGGGTTGATTGGGGAGGGATGCTAGCACAAATTGATACATTTGATATTGGGTTTGATTTTCACCATGTTGATTGGATTGATGCATATGTAGCGTTTGCAGGGATAGATGCAACGTCTGCTCGAACGATAGAGAATGAAGATGCGTTGCGAATAGGAACCGTGGAATACAGTATTGACGATAATCCTGAGACTTCTGGAGTGATGTACTTGGCCATAGCAGGAAATAAAGGTTATTTAATATCAGGAAGAGGAAAGGAATCTGACCCATTAGTAGATTCCATCACGTCAACCCTTACCCTTTCTGGTGAAAGTTGGGGAAATTTGGATACCATTAAAAAAGTACCATTCGCCGAGCGTGACCTTGAATTTAAGGATGATTTTACAATAGAAGAAAGATCGGAAGATCATTTAAAGGCAATGGTTATTCATAATGGTGCGTCGATTGCAGAAAGTTCAATCTTACTTATTTTAAAAACAGGTAATAACGAAGTTCATTCGGAGAATGTCCGTAGGTTTACACAAGAACTCTCTGATATGAGGCTTGAAATACTGGCAACTGATTCTGGTGATTTTGGATCAGAAACAGTTTTCACGCTTCAGAATGAAGAGGGAGGTTCTTTCTCTGGCGCTGTTTCTACAACCCAGGGCGGTGTGAGTGTTTCCTTGCTTACACCTGCTTCAGACAATGAGCCAGATGACTGGCTTTCTGGGAAGTATTACTACGTTCAAACATTGAGAGCGCTCGAGTCAGGAGCAGGGGACAGTGCAAGTATCAAAGATAGTGAATTTACGAATCCTGATACTTCAGATGTAGGAAACGCTCAGCGGGAAACGCTGCACTTTATGGATAAAACTTTTGAAAAAGAACAGGGGATGGATACGTCGGATTTGTCTTATTTGATTAAAATATATAGATGGTATCTTTCAAATGAAAATGATGATTCATGGAGTGAGGTAGTCACCACCGCTGTACTTGAAGGTTCTTCAGCCGATGATCCGTTAGAAATACTAGATTATGCGAATTATGTAAGGGATTCTTCGGGAGCAACAATGAGTACTGTAGAGCATAGGCTCAGCGACGATAGTCTTCTTAATTTAGGTTTAACTCCTGAGAATCAGACATATATGGTGGGCTCGTGGTTTGATGCTATTGAGTCGAGTGATGGAAAATCGTATTTAGAAGTGAACAAACTTCAGCAGGTAGGCGATAGGATTGAACGTATCATGTATACAAAAATACTTTATATGGATTACGAGGAAGTATTTGCATATTTCGATTCTCAAGAGTTTAAAGATTTAGTAAAAAAATTGGAAGCAGCGAAATTCCCAACTTCGGTTGCTGATGAATTCTTGGCCGAGAGAGGATAAAAGTAATTTCCGGCAAAAAAATCACACCAAATGAACGTAGTTAATTTTTAAACAAACCCATGCAAAACCCCCAACTAACTCAATACATCCAAACCCAGCGAACTGCTGGGGTTTCTGATGATGCTATTAAGCAGGAGCTTTTGAGTAGTGGATGGGGTGCAGGGGATATTGATATTGCCTTTGGAACATTCTCTCCACAAGCAGGGGAGGCAACTCCTGAAAAAAGTAGTAGTACATGGAAATATATTGTTATTGCCTTCGGCCTATTCCTCATGCTCGTTGTGGGAAGTTTTGCGATGATGTTGAGTGATACTCAAGATACAAACATTCCGTCTGTAGGCGCGTATTCAAATGACGAACAAATTCAGAATAACGTTGGTTCAAGTGATGAAACTTCCCATATACATACAGATGAACAGTCTGATAATGTATCGACGAATAATGATACACATGATCCTTCAGTCCCGTTTGATCCAAATGATATGTCTACATGGGGTACTGCTGAGAGGTATAATGCCGACGGACAGCCGGTTCTTTTTAGAAAAGAGTTACCAAACGGAGTCACAGGAGAAACATTGGTAAACTGGGCTTCTGAGTAATTATAAGAAAGTGTATGCATATATCTATCCAAAATATAATAGTTCTCATAAGTGTCACAGCGGTACTGTTTATAGGTACCAGCTTTTTTGTATCTGCAGATCATAGCTGGGTGCGTCATAATATAGGTCAAACTGATATCCCTGCAGAAAATGCAGGGCACTGGGAACGCAACACACGAGATTTTATGGTAGTGGTCTACGATTCAACAACGCATGAAATATGGAGGGACCTCATTGGCAGATCTACGAAGGTTTGGAATAATCTGAATGGGCTTCAGATGGAAGTAGTGTCAAGCTCCTTATTCCCTGAGGGTCTGGGGTTTGGTATTGGAGATTTTGTAGAAAACTGTGAATTGTTACCAAATTCCATACATGTCTGTAACGGAAATTATGGAGATACTGGCTGGTATGGGCTAACTCATACAACAGTTGATAGCGAGAATCATATCCTGGCGTCAGCTGTTGTTCTCAATGATGATTTTATTTCAGGATTACATCCAACAGGAAAACCATCGGCAGCCTTTAAAAATGGTTTGAGTATTGATCAGCTGAAGGGTAGATTCGATATGACTAGAGCTGATTCCCTTCGGGCTAGTCACACAGTCTGTCACGAACTAGGGCATACTTTAGGACTTGGCCATAATGATGAAATTCATAGAAATACAGCTAAAGGTACCTGTATGGATTACTCAATTGATGTGTCCAAAAATCTTTCTCCTGACGCGCATGACTCCGAAGAGTTTGATGCAATTTATAAGCACCTAGATGGGGGAGCAGGCATGCTGTGTAAAAATGAAGAAGAAGATCATTTCGTGTACACGGGGGTTGTCTCTGCAGATGATTTTTTTGCACTGCCTTCAGCTCCCGAAAATAAAGCTAATTCTAAGTGGGTAATACTACAAAAAAACATCGGTACACTGTCTGGGAAAGAGGTTGCGTCTGTTGTTGAAGTAAGTCAGGCATCTAATATAAGATTAGGAAATGAACAATCGTACCGTAGTTCGGAAGAATGGGCGAAAGATGGTCACGGGGTGCTTTATTCTGGGCCTGGTCATACTTATTTCGAACCATACCTCTCTGAGAAAAATGCTGATGAAAAGGTTACTGAATTAGAGTTTATGTGGACAGATATGTTTAATATGACCTGTAAAGAATGGACACCTGACCTTAAAAAACTTCAGTGGAATCTTGACCTTACATACCATGAATTAAATTCTCTTGAGTCAATAAATGCAAGGAGAGCAACAGACAGAAGGTTGAGAGATGAAAATGATGGGGATTAATAAACTGAAGATAAACTTCATTTAGATCTTTAAAGATTTCAACAAAAGAAATCAGATAGGTGTTGATTAATATCCAGTAAAACAAACATATTTTTGGTATGCTGGTATATATTAACACTCTCATAATCGTATTCACACATGTCTATAAAAATACATAAAATCCTTGGAACGTTGTTTGCACTGATACTCGTCATCTTCGCGATGCAAGCAAACGCGCAGAGTACTGAAACTAATACACTGATTGTATTTGATGCTTCGGGCTCTATGCTTGAGTTGTTTGATGGAGGAACGCGACTAGCTGCTGCTAAAGGAGCTGTCTTTGACTTCTTGAATACGCAAAGTGGCAATGCGGTAGGTTTACGTATGTATGCACATGTAAACCATGCGGGGGATCAGCCTGGTGCGTGTGTGGAAACTGCACTGGTAACCGACTTTACTGCAAGTTATGACAGTATTAAGACTCAGATTACGCAAGCACAGGCAGTGGGCTCGTATACACCAACTGCGTATGCGTTGACGCAAGCTGCTGGAGACTTCACTGTAGGGAATGACAATACGCTCATCTTGCTGACTGACGGAAAAGAGACTTGTGATGGTGATCCTGCTGCTGCCGCCGCAGCACTTCGAGCTGCAGGGATTGATGTGACGGTTCATGTAATTGGGCTTGGTGTAGACGCAGAAACACGTACCGAGCTACAAGGGATTGCTCAGGCAGGAGGAGGTGAGTACTTTGATGCATCTGATACAGCCTCACTTGCAAGCAGCTTTAGTGCAATTGATGATGGGATTGATAAAACAAAAATCGAAAGAGTGACCACTTCAGTACGTGGAGGAAACGAGATCGCTACTGCTGTACCAATAGCTGAAGGAGAGTATCGATTGGATCATCATCAGAAAGAGGAGCAGTATGACTATTTCTATATAGATATGGTGCCAGGTGATGAATACTACATTGCGGTAGGATTCACTCTTGATGATGTGTATTACGATAAAAAAACAGATACTTTTTTTGCTCCCAGTTTCACAGATCCAGATGATGGTAAAAGTTTTGGAGGAGCAGGAAAGATTCACTTCCTAAGTCACGACGGCCGCACTGAAAAATCTTTAACCTCTATCCTGTCAAATTCTGGTGGTAGTAACAAGGAGGGGTATGCGGTGGTTAATTATGATGGTGGTAGTTCTATTCATATAACGGAAGATCATCACTTTGAGAGTGGTAGTGATGGATTTGGTTATAATGCCCACCCGTTGATTGGAAATTTTGACCGATTATATTTTAAATTTGGAGCAAATGGTATTCATGGAATGAATAAAGATGTCCCACTTACTATCAAGAGAACTACTATAGGAGGGTCTACTGATACGAATGATTCAAACTTTGCTGATACAGAGGCTTCTTCTAACGACAGTTCAGGAAGTACAGGGACCAACGCAGGATCAGAACAAGGTACATCAGGAAGTAACACAGGAACAAGTAACACCAACGGTTCTGGTTCAGCAGGCAGTGACAGTCAATCCCCATCAGATGATCAAGGAAGAGACACAGATGCAGATACAGGAGGGTCGGCTGTAGGGTCAATACCCCCATGGGTATGGCAAACTGCGGCTGCTTTGTCGTTTATCGTACTTATGATCATTATTATTATGATGGCTCTAAAGTCACGTAAACCAGAACAGCCTGTGCTTAGAGAGCAACCAGCACCCGCACCTAGTCCTGCCCCAGCGGCCCCAGCGCCTGCACCAGCTCCGTCTACTCCTGCTGCACCCGCACCAGAGGCTCCTGCCCCGGCAGCTCCACCAGCACCAGCTGCCACAGTTGCACCAATTCCAGCTGCACCTCAGGCTCCTGCACCAGCTCCTGCTGTGGATGCACCACCTAGTGCAGATGGATACATGTCAGAATCTGCCGCGCCGACACCTCCAGCGCCACCTGAGGCATAAATCTTTTTTGGCCTGCGAGTGTAGTTTAGTAATATAGTAAGTTTGTAATATATGGAATATAAAGAATCGAATAAGGGACTCGGAACGATAGCCTTTCTAGGGATAATGGCAGTTATTGTATTAGTTATTGGAGGAATGCTTTTTGCATCGGGAATGTTTGATTCAGATAGTAAGAGTAATGCAGATTCTTCAGTATCTAGTAATTCAAAAACAGAGGAAAAATCTGGCCTATTAAGTAATATAGCGGATAAGGTATCAGGAGGGGACTCAATTAAATGTACAACAAAAGATGAGGTGGGTGAGTCTGTGATGTATTTTAAAACTTCAGAAATTAGAAATGAGTTTAAAGGGTATATAGAAACTGACTCTGAAGGAACCCCCTCAAGTCGTATGTGGATTGATGAGTTTGGAATGTACATTATAACGGAAGGAGAGCCGATGCCTGGTGGGGCTGATGGAATGAGTATTGAATGGCCTGCAGGTACGAATCCACTTGATTCCCTCAAAGGACAAGACTGGAGTGCCCGAGCTATTGCACAATCTATGCAGGAACAACAAGTTGCTGGCGTATCAGTAGACTGTAGTTCATGGCGATATGATAAAAATGTTGTAACGCCTCCATCAAATCTTAAATTTGTAACCATGGAAGAGATGATGCAAGGTTTTTAGGAAATAGAAACGTACATAAAACACGGTGCTTTACAGCACCGTGTTTTATTATAATGGCATGTAACTTTTTCTATAAGAGGCGTGTATAATACTGTGACAATTACATAAAGAGTATCCAGAGTACGGGTGAAGGAATTGACCTTTTGATCCCGTCCGCAACCTCTTACCACAATGGTAATAAGGTGCGACATTCAACTAAGCGAAAGTTTAGGTAGATGCAAAAACTCCTCGGATGCGCCTGTATAGGCGCTTTTGTAATTTAAATATTAATTAAATCGACAATAATATGATGAAAACAGCAGAATGCGTGTCTCCAGGACATCCGGATAAAGTATGTGACCGAATCAGTGACGCAGTACTTGATGCGTATCTAGCGCAGGACCCAGCAAGCCGAGTAGCAGTTGAATCAGTAGGGTCGCACGGAAAGGTGTGGGTCACTGGAGAGGTGACCACTACCGCAACAGATGTGGATGTGGTGAAAATTGTTGAAGACATTGCAGGTACCGATTTAGATATTTCGGTCCACATTGTGCAGCAAAGTCCAGAGATTGCTCAGGGAGTTGATACCGGAGGTGCTGGTGATCAGGGAATTATGACTGGCTACGCAACACGTGAGACAGATACATTCATGCCAAAGGAATACGAGCTTGCACGAGGTTTGTGTCAGGCAGCGTACAAGGAATATCCATACGATGGAAAGACGCAAGTGACACTTGGTGAAGATGGAACTATTTTCTCAGTAGTATGCAGTTTCCAAAACGCACCAACGGCTGACCTTGAAAAGCTTGCGAAGGAAGCAATTCCTGGTGCGCGAGAGTATCACATCAATCCAGCAGGAGATTGGTCGCAAGGAGGATTCGATGCTGATGCAGGTCTGACTGGACGAAAGATTATTGTAGATAACTATGGTCCAGAAGTAGCCGTAGGAGGGGGAGCATTCTCAGGGAAAGATCCTTCTAAGGTAGATCGTTCTGGTGCATATATGGCACGACGGGTAGCAGTAGATTACCTAGAGAAATACCCAGAGGCGCAAGAGGTACTGGTGAAGCTTGCATACGCAATCGGATACCCTGAAGCACTTATGGCCGTAGCAGTAGTAGACGGCGTCTCAGAAGAGGTAGAAGGGTATGACCTGACGCCAAATGGCATCAAGTCGTTCCTGAAGTTGGATCGACCGGTATATTCCAAAACTGCCGAATGGGGACATTTCGGAAGGAATTTTGAATGGAAATAAATAATTTCCTAGTTGTAGTATTATTACTATCTCTTTAACCAGTAAATGTTAATTATGGAAAATCAAATTACGAAACTCGACTTTATAGGTGTGCCGTCAACTGATGCTGAACGCTCACGAGCGTTTTACATTGATACCCTTGGTCTTCGGCCAGACGAGAAAGCTAAGACTGAATTTTGGGTGGGTGACACCTGCTTTGCGATTTGGGAACCGGAGAAGATGGGTATTCCGTTTACTCCGCAGAAGAATGCACATATCGCACTTCACGTCGATGATATAGAAGCAGCACGCAAAGAACTAGAGGAGAAAGGTGTTGTGTTCGGGGGTGATCAAACCATCGAGAACCCCGTCTGCTACATGGCACCCTTTACCGATCCAGATGGCAATGACCTTATGCTGCACTGCGTGAAGAAATAATCAGCGTAATAATAAAAAACAAGAAGAAAAGACCAGTGCGGACACTGGTCTTTTTTCTGTGACAGTGGTAGTTTTGTGAGTATATGGAAGAAGATAAAATCGGACTACTCTCAGTAGTTGCTACACCCATTGGAAATCTCGAAGATATTACGCTTCGGGCACTTCGCGTGCTTTCTGAGGCTGATTATCTTCTGTGTGAGGATACGCGGGTAACAGGGAAGTTGCTGGCGCGCCACGAGATAAAAGTGCGGATGAGGCGGTATGATGCACATGCTAGCGACAAGGTACATGAGGAAATTCTATGTGACCTTGAGGAAGGGAAGCATATAGCACTTGTGTCTGACGCGGGTACTCCGGGGGTGAGTGACCCCGGTGTGTTCTTAGTTGCGAAGATTCGTGCTGAGCTACCAGAGGTCCGTATTGATGCGGTCCCTGGTGCATCAGCAGTAACTACCGCATTCTCTATCGCAGGTATTGCTGGGAACCAATTTGCATTCTTGGGGTTTATCCCACAAAAGAAAGGGAGACAGACATTTTTTAAAAGTCTCTCATCACACGACCTACCAGTTATTTTCTTTGAATCAACACATCGAATTATGAAGACGTTGGAAAGTCTCAGCGAATCATCTCCTGAAGCAAAGGTATATGTAGGGCGGGAACTTACTAAAATGCACGAGGAGATGATAATAGGGAGCGCGAAGGAGATCATGCAACAGCTAGAAACTGAGCCAGTAAGACAAAAAGGGGAGTTCGTGATAATTGTAGACAACAAAAGTTAAATTTCCTCCACAGTGACAGCTTTGGAAAATATAGCTATACTGTGACTATGAGCAGAGAATCACTTATATTTTTCTTCGGAATTATTGTTTTTATTACACCGTATATCGGGGTACCTGATACATGGAAGACGTATGTGTATACGCTTTCAGGTATTATTTTTATGATTGCAGGATACTCATTACGACATAGTGCCTATGTGCGTAGTATCCAGAATGAAGACGGCGAACGCGATGCAGAGTCCTTTGTTGAGAACGTAGGATCACGTAATACTCCTGCGGAGTCTGAAGACAATACATAAGATATGGTAAGGCTTTCTATTACGGGACTGGCACTATTAGGAGGTTTGGGAGCAGTGGCTATTGCAGGACCACAGTACTTTGCGGTGTCGTATGATGTAAAGGAAGTCACTTCGGACATTACTGAAACACTAGCAGAAGTTCTTCCTGAAAATATTGCAGAAAAAATAGAGGCACCTGATGAGCGAGAAGCCATACAGCATGTTCCTTTGCCACCACAAGCAAAGACTATTTATATGACTTCCTGTGTGGCGGGCACGCCAAGCTTTCGAGATGATCTTATTGAACTGATGCGAGAAACTGAAATTAACTCAGTGATCATTGATGTAAAAGACTACTCCGGAACCATTTCGTTTCCAGCAAGCTCACCAAGCTGGGACGCAGCATGGCAAAACGCACGGTGTGGTACACGTGATATGAAAGACTTGATTGCGCGCTTGCACGAAGATGGTATTTTTGTCATGGCACGTATTACCGTCTTTCAAGATCCTTTTTATACAGAGATTCGTCCTGACCTAGCGGTAAAGAAGGCTGATGGAGTAACTAATTGGAAAGATTATAAAGGTCTTTCGTTTATAGACGTTGCAGCAACCGACTACTGGGATCATATGGTAGAACTATCCGTTGACGCATACAACATCGGTTTCGATGAATTAAACTTTGATTATGTGCGGTATCCGTCTGATGGACCAATGAGTGACATCTCGTTCCCGCATAGTGACGCAGGGCCATGGGGGGATGATAAGCAGGCGAACCTCGAGGCATTCTTTAAATATCTCAATGAGAAGATGAGTGATGAGTCAATGTTTGCTGAATTTAAACACGAGAACACAGGACGTGCTTCAAACACCCCTTACCTCTCAGCTGACCTCTTTGGTATGACCACTACTAATTACGATGACCTTTCTATTGGGCAAGTCCAAGATCGAGCAGCACCGTACTTTGATTTTATCGCACCTATGGTATATCCATCACATTATCCCGATAGTTTCCTTGGTTTAGGTAATCCAAACGACTATCCGTATAAGGTAGTGAACTACGCGATGCAGGCAGGGGTAGATCGCATGCGTTCTTCAAGTACGCCAATGGAAGGATTCCTGCACACACCGATCACTACCACCAACGCCAGCGGGACCACTAGCTTTACGGGGAAGTACACCAAGCCTGTGTATGACGCGGATCGACTACGTACTTGGATTCAAGATTTTGATTACGGAGGAGACTATGACGCAGCTGATGTGCGTGCACAAATTCAGGCATCGTATGATGCAGGTGTAATGAGCTGGATGATTTGGGCGCCAAGTAATCGGTATACAAAGGCGGCATTGCTGGCTCCAGGAGTTCTTGAAGTGGATACCGAAACCACTCCGTAGTTATACACTTGCCACACATTCCAAAGAATGATTAAATAGCGGTCGCGAAATAGTTTTTTGAAGAAAGGAGTAGCTAATGTCTACACTTAAGACACATATTGCAAATGCAATTGCGCGTGAACCGCAAGATCCACACCTGCTGTATGATCTTATTTTTGTACTGTCGGTTATCCCGTTACTCTTGAGTTTTTGTACAATGGGGTATGAAAAATATACAGGCAAGAGATGGCGAAGTTAATGATAGACAAGCAAAGGCAATGGGTTTTCAAAACCCATTGCCTTTTTCTTATGTACCTTTGGTATACTACACATACAAATGTACGATCCAGAACAGATTACTTTCTTTGCAAAAACTGATGCCCGTGGGCAGCAGGTACCTTTTGGTGTTAAAGCAGGAGATCGCACCAAGCATGTCTATGTGATTGGGAAGACTGGTATGGGTAAGTCGACTCTGCTTGAAAACATGGCAGTACAGGACATTAAAAACGGAAACGGTCTTGCGTTTATTGATCCGCATGGACAGACAGCGGAAACACTTCTTGATTACATTCCCGAAGAACGTATGGACGATGTGCTTTATTTTGCGCCGTTTGATACTGATAATCCTATTTCTTTTAACGTGATGGAAGATGTGGGGCCTGACAAGCGACACTTGGTAGTGTCGGGATTGATGTCCGTGTTTAAGAAGATTTGGGTTGATGCATGGTCTGCTCGCATGGAGTACATTCTCTCCAATACGCTGTTAGCTCTTTTGGAGTATCCAGACGCGACACTACTTGGAGTGAACCGCATGCTTTCAGAGAAAGACTACCGCAAGCGGGTGATTGATAATATTACTGACCCTGCAGTAAAGTCTTTTTGGGTTGATGAATTCTTGAAGTATAACGAACGGTATATGCAGGAGGCAGGTGATGCGATCAAAAATAAGATCGGGCAGTTTACGAGCAACCCGCTTATTCGAAATATTATCGGACAGCCACATTCGAGTTTTGATATTCGAGAAATAATGGATCAGCGGAAGATTATGATTATCAATCTTTCTAAAGGATTGGTAGGTGAGCAAAATGCAAACCTTCTTGGTTCTATGCTCACTACGCGTATTTACCTTGCTGCCATGAGTCGCGCGGACATGACTGCGCCCCAAATGAAAGAAGCACCCAACTTCTATTTTTATGTAGATGAGTTTCAGTCGTTTGCTAACGCAACCTTTGCGGATATTCTTTCTGAGGCACGTAAATACAAATTGAACCTCACTATTGCACACCAGTACATCGAGCAGATGGAAGAAGAGGTGCGTAACGCGGTGTTTGGTAACGTCGGTACGATTATTTCGTTTCGCGTGGGACCGTTCGATGCGGAGGTTCTTGAAACTGTCTATACACCAAAATTCCTTGCTCCTGATATTGTGAACCTCGGTTTTGCGCAGATTTATCTCACCCTGATGATTGATGGTATCGGGTCACAACCCTTTTCCGCCGTCACTTTGCCTCCGATTGAAACAACAGGACCATCGTTTAAAGAAATGGTTATCGCGCGCTCACGTGCAAAATTCTCATTCAAGCGTGGTGGGGTAGAGGAAACAATCCACGCATGGCATGCAAAGAGTTTTAGTGATAAACCACCATATATCCCAAAGCATTTACGTGAAGGAGCTGATGCTGTTGATGTTAACACCCCAGTAAAAAGCACTGATGGAAAACCCCCAGTAAGGACCACTGGACCACCACGAACTACGGGACCCGCGCGTACCACTGGTTCATCCGGTGGGCAAAAAAAATCACGTACTACCGCACCATCAGCACCTAAGAAAGATACTGAAAGAAATGCCGTTGCGTATACAAAAGCGAAGCACGAAGCACATACGACAAAATCTGCACCTGCAAAATCTTCTGCGGAATCAGAAGGTCGTCCTCCAGCTTCTAAACCGCGTGCAGAAAGTACTGCCACAAGCACAACACAAGAACCAAGGTCAGAACGGACACGAACACAGCCTCCACAGCGCACTACGGGGCGCCCTGTGAAAGACGAAAAGTCATTAGATGACCTACGCTCAGTACTTAAAAATCTTTCGGGGGATACTCCTAAACAGGACGATAAAAAGTCTTCAGAAAAATCTCCTGAAAAAAAAGATAACAAGATTGAAGCAAAAGATTCAGAGAGTTCGCTTAAAGATGCCTTAGCTGCGGCAATGAAAGATGTCACAAAAAAGGACACCAACTCCGCATCTGAGATAGCACCTATTGAAACAAAAAAGATGCCACAGCAGAAAACTGAAAATAAGCAGGTGGAGAAAAAAGATCGGTACGCTGCAGAGATTCACAAGATTACCGAAACCAATAAGAAGACATCCTCAAAATTTTTATCAGTTGCGACCTCAAAAATCAAAGAGGACAAGCACACGCATAAGCACAAGGAAGGAAAAGTAGTTGTCCCAAACCTAGAAAAATCTTCTGAACCAGTTGCAAAACCAGCCACTGATGAAGTTACTGCCTACGCTGAGATGAAAAATATCGACGATCCACTCTCACCAAAAAAACTTGAGCGTATGATGCGGGTAACAACACAGGATAAACCACCATTGAAGTAGTTTATTTTTAACTCAAAAGTAGCATATCTTTTCTTTAAGAAACGTATGCTACTTTTTTTGTATGAAAAAAATATTGTATAGCAGTAGCGTGTTTCTCACTTTGCTTGTACCAGTGCATACACATGCGGAAGTGCGTATCACCGAGGTCGCGTGGATGGGGGATGCCGATTCAGCGAGTAACGAATGGATTGAGTTATATAACGACGGTGCGTCAGTATCAGTAGATGGATGGACACTTCAAGATGACACAAGCTTATCAGTATCGCTCTCAGGTACTATCGACGCAAATACATATGCAGTGCTAGAACGCACCGATGATGATTCAGCTGTAGGACCCGCATTTAATTTGTATTCAGGTGCATTGAGTAATGTAGGTACAACCCTTTCTTTATACCGTACGAATGGTTCATTGGAGAATAGAGTAATCGGGGGCGATGCCTGGGGAAATATAGGCGGAAATAATAGTACAAAAGAAACTGCACAGTATATCAACGGAAGCTGGGTAACTGCAGTAGCAACGCCAGGTAGTGGAGAAACTGAGGTTATTGAGGACCAGTCAGTACAGGATGAAACAGATGACAAAGAGCCTGTACAGAAGAAGGACAGCGCTGATAAGCAGTCTTCAGTATCAACGCTCCATGTAGAGCCCAGAGAAGCTCAGACAACAATAGATGCGCCTACACAAGTATACGTACACCAAGCAGTGCCTTTGGTAGCCTCCTCAGAAGGTTTGGCGGACGGCATTGTGCGTTCAATGGCGTACTCTTGGAATTTTGGGGATCTGGGCACTGCTGTGGGTGATAAAGTGCAACATCGATTTATGTATCCAGGAGAATATGTAGTGCATGTGCATGCACAGTATAAAGAATATGAAACACATACACGTACAAACATAGTGGTATTACCGGTTTCGTTTACGCTGAGTACCAGTAGTGCGGGCGATATACAGATAAGGAATGATGCACCACACGAAATTGATATTTCTGGGTACCGGGTGACCGCAGGGAAGACAGTCCGATTTCCTGAAGGAACTACCGTGCTCCCCGGTGCACGCATCACTATCCCAAAAGAAAAAATAGAGTATGTGCAAGGTGGTCGTGTCGTTTTGTCTGACCAGCTACTTGCAACCATTATGGAAATACCAACACAACAATTTCTTGTTTATACAAACAGAGTGACTACACCGTCCGTCCCACACACTTTTGTAAAAGCACCAGTTACTCAAGAAAAGACTACTCTGGGCACTTCGAGTAGCTTGTCTACCGCCGCAGTTATCGAAGAAGGTATTTCTTCATCACAAATAGCCGCTACTTCAGCTCCTGACACCCCACGTACATTCGTGCCGTATGTCGGATTATTTGGCGTCCTCTCATTAGGAGTTGCATCAGTATTTAGTGGAAGATTCCGAAGAAGAGTAGATCCGCGTGATTAGTATTCGTATGTAAGCTTTTACTATAGCAGTGTAGTATCCAGGATACTGATGCTTATATTTTTTAATAATACCAAGCACGGCTTTGGCCATAGCAGTTCTTTGAGGATTGAAACTTTTAGTATGTATTCGGTAGGAGGTCATGTATTTTGGAATATTTCCGAATGTTCCGTGTATTCCCAGCTGGAGAAATAGATCAAGATCTTCCGCAAGTTTCGTATCTCGATATCCCAGTGTTTTGCTAAGTGCACTTGTACGCATAAGGACACTTGAATGGGTGAATTGATTTCTCTTAAGAATACTGTTTCTGATGCCTTGATCAGTTACAGCATAGTGATTTTCGCCAATATCTGCCCCTTGGGCGTTGATAAGTGTAATAAACGTACCAACAACGCAACAGTCATCATACTGCTGCATATAGGCAACTTGTGCCTCCAGTTTCGTCGCGTCAGTCCACACATCATCACTGTCGATAATTGCAGTGTAGGCGCCTTGTGCGTATGCAAGAGACTCAGCGCGCCGCACGTGCAACCCTTTGTTTTCAGGATAGGAGATGATGCAAATTCGAGGATCGTCATATTTGGAAAGAACACCTTCAGTCTCATCTGTTGAGCCATCATCGATAATAACTAGTTCAAAATTTTGATATGTTTGAGCAAGGACACCTTCAATTGCCGTGCTGATATATTGCGCACGATTATGGGTAAGCATAAGAATACTTACCAACGGTTCCTTGTTTATGCCTTGGGAAGTTGTATCCATATTTTTGGGATAAGGTTTAAGTCGGAAGAATTATTTTCGAACCAAGGAGTAGGGCAGACAACAATTTTGTTTTTGTTTGCATTAAGCCACGCACCCCACCAACTGAAGGTGCTGTTTGCGATGATGTTGTGCTTGCACATAGCCATCAACGTTAATTCTTCAACAGCTTTGAGATCTGAATCCTGAACGAACACTGTTGATTCCGGAAGTGACAGGTTCTCCTTAACCCATTGTATGTCATCTGAAAAGATGAAGAAAGTTGGGGCGGTTAGTTTTTCAGTGACGTGCACAATGGCAGCTTT
>Ga0209119_1000851_pt1 | contig 31123 bp, 27 predicted proteins | sample COG_03_FD_184747 | JGI IMG/M metagenome (GOLD analysis project Ga0209119, IMG submission 184747) | Pelagic Microbial community sample from North Sea - COGITO 998_met_03 (SPAdes) (version 2) | ecosystem: Environmental > Aquatic > Marine > Neritic zone/Coastal water | place: Helgoland, sampling...
GTGTTTCGATCAACACGCAGATGCAGGCCTTGCGGCGCGTGGATGTCTTGGTGGCGACGCCGGGGCGACTGCTCGACTTGCTCGATAAAAATGCTGTGCGGCTTACTAGTGTGCAGACGTTGGTATTGGATGAAGCGGATAAGATATTGAGCCTTGGCTTTCAAGATGAGGTGGATCAGCTGCTGCGGTTGCTGCCCGTCAAACGTCAGAACTTACTGTTCTCGGCCACGCTCAGTGAGGATGTATCTGCGATGCAGCGACTGATCCTAAATGATCCTGTAGTGTTGCAGATTGATGAAGTGGGAGAGTCGCTCGAGCAAATTCACCAAGAGGGCTATTTTGTGACTGAAGAACGCAAGGGTGTATTGCTGCGCTATCTGATCAAGCATGAGCAGTTGCAGCAGGTGCTGGTCTTTGTGTCGTCACACAAGAAGGCGGATAATGTGGCTGCTAAATTGCTTAAAAATAAAATTAATGCCTGTGCGATTCATTCTAAGATGGGGCAGAACGTGCGACGCGATGCCCTGAAAAAGTTTAAGGATGGGCGAGTTGCGGTGTTGGTGTCTACCGACTTATTGGCGCGCGGGATTGATATCGATTGCCTGTCGCACGTGATCAACTACGAACTTCCTCGTTCGCCAAAAGACTACATTCACCGTATCGGTCGAACCGGCCGTGCTGGCGCCTCAGGTGCGGCGATTTCGCTGATTACTCCAGGTGAAGTGCATCACTTTAATGTCATTCAAAAAAAGATGGGCCAGCGCGTACTAATGGTTCAGAGCGACGGCCTCGACTTACGTGGCTACTGAAGTGCTCGCTGGGTTCGTGACAGTAGTACAATTTTTGCAAAGTAGCCTGCGCTCACGTCGATGATGCCAGTAGTTGCTAAAGCAGGCCACTGATAGCAGTTCGTAGTATTCAGACTCCATCAGCGGCGCAGATACCGTGTAGGCTTAGCGGGTGGCTTGATGTGAGCTGCAGAGTTTGTCAGGCGTTGGACTAAATTGAATCCACACCTCCTCTTCGCGTACGCGTGACACTCGGTCAATGAAGTAGGGTGGGAGCGAAGCGATCTGCATGAGTCGTGCATCTGAAAGGGTAACTGCAGTGAATGCAGTGCCTAGGGTAGTAAATTCTTGGATGAATGCGTCTGCGAAAATTATCTTTCGGTCAAATTTGATATGCTGCTGTCGGCTCGTTGAATGGTTTTTAAATTACCTGCCTTGAGTGTTCCGAGGGAATCGATGTATAATCGAAATCATGAGAGCATATTTAGGTATTGATGGTGGTGGCACACACACGCGCAGTCTTCTTATTTCGGAGTCCGGCCATATTCTCGGCCGTGCTGTGACTGGTCCGTCAAATGTTCAACAAGTAAGTAGTCAGGCGCTCCGGGGGACTCTTCAGCAATTATTGGATCAGACATTTATAAACTTACCCGATGAGATTGAGTGTGTCGCTTCGTGCTTTGGTCTAGCGGGTGCTGCTTCTGCTCATAACAAAAACGATATTCGCGACATCTTAGGCAGCTTAATTCCAGTGCCTTCTGAGCCCCCGATACTGACTTCCGATGCGCACATCGCATTGATTGGGGCGCTTGGTGATTGCCCAGGGCTAATGCTAGTTGCTGGTACCGGTTCGATTTGCTTGGGACGCGATGCCGATGGTATCATTCATCGAACTGGAGGTTGGGGGGCTGCCTTCGACGATTTGGGCAGCGGTTATTGGATTGGCCGAAAAGCCGTGCAAATGACTTTTCAAGAGTCCGATGGACGTCGACCCTCGGGGCCATGGCAAAGCAATGTCTTAAAGCTGCTAAGCTGCAATACGACTGAGCACCTACTGTGTAAATTAAAGACCGGCGAGATTAACAATTCACATATCGCTGCACTTGCGCCGATGGTGATACAGTTGTCTCAGGAAAGAGTCAGTGACGCAGTCGACATCCTGAATCATGCAGTCCGCAAATTGGTCGCGGCCATCTCCACGACTTACGTTAAAGTGAAGCTCCGCCCCGCGCCGCTGATCCTAGTGGGCGGACTGCTCGAGCAGTCTAAGCTCTTCCGTGACCAGCTAAGCGCCGCCCTTAAAATTGAAGAGCCGGATATTCAGATACAGAATATTTTGATGAGCCCGATCGCTGGTGCCGTTGTCGTTGCCTGCAAGAAATCGAACAATAATGTCCCGAATGAACTCGAACAGGCATTGGTTGCTCTGAGCACTGATTCCTCGGTGATCAGATGATAAATTAAATACTGAGAACGTCAGTTCGAATTGGGTCTTATTGTGGATGCCTACTTATTGTTAATCGTCATTTACCTTCATCTTCAGAGGCTTCGGCCTGAAAGAAGCTCAAGGTGATGTAGGTGAAGACGCCGATCACGATGCCACAGTCTGCGACGTTAAACGCGGGGTAGCGGCCTGTCGGCAGCACCCAGGGAATGGTGAATGCGAAATGGAAATCGAGAAAGTCGATCACATGGCCATGCACTAGGCGGTCGATCAGATTGCCGATTACTCCGCCGATCAATAGGCCGAATGCGTATTGCATTGGTATGCGGTGGAGTTCGAGTGTGTGGCGAAATTTGTAGATCGCAGAGAGTGCGATCAATGCGAATAGGGCGAGAATCTCGCCGTGGCCTGAGAACATTCCCCATGCCGCCCCTTCGTTGCCAATATGTACGATGTAAAAGAAGTTTTTGATCACTTCGATGACATCGGCATCGTGTGGATAAAAATAACTATCCAGCGCCATAGTGTTGAAAATCCAGATCTTGCTGAGCTGATCGGCCGCAAACACGATCAGCGCAGTGATAAGAAGCCGCTTATAAGAAGTGTCTGGAATGTTTGAGTTCAATGTGGAATGGGGCTTTTTTTGTGGTGCAGGATATCGCGGGATAAACCCGCTCGCTACAAAAACCTGTAGTGACTGGCTTTACGCCAGGATAAGTCGCTTTGGTAGTGACTGGCTTTACGCCAGGACCGCATCAAACTATATTGAAGTTAGTATCAGGGGCACGTGTGCCGTCCGATTAATCGTCATCGTCCGACGTGATCTTTGGTGCATCGGCACTGTCAGCGAAAAGTCCACCTGCAATGCGTTCGATCTTACGGCGTTGGTTTTTTTCGAATTCAGCTTGGCCTTCGATTGAGTAGCGAGCGAAGGGCACGGCTGCGAGGCGATCTTTACTGATCGTTTTACCTGTGACTTCGCAGACGCCATAAGTACCTTGTTTAATGCGAAGAATCGCTTCTTCGACTTCGTTGAGGGCTTCTTGCTCACTTGATACGAGGCTAAGTGCAAAGTCGCGGTCAAAAGCATCGGTGCCAGCATCGGACTCGAGTTTACGGTCTCCTTCATCGCGCGATGCGTGTTGCAGCGTGTCGGAGGTATGGAGGTCGAGTTCATCGCTGACATGTTGACGCAGATTGAGCAAAAGCTTGTAATATTTCTTCCACTTTTTAGGGATCGATTCATCTTCGAGTGAAGTGACTTTTTTCTTCTCTGCTGGGTTGAAGCCTAAAATGTCTGCGAGTGAGGCAGCGCCGAGTACGCGTTTTTTAACAGGCTTATCTTCGACGACTGCCTTCTTTTTAACCGGTACGAGTTTCTTTTTTACCGAGGCTTCATCGGGTATCGACTTAATTTCTTTTTTACGAGTTGCAACGAGAGCCTCGACGTCATCAAAAGAAAAAGCGATCGGTGTGGCCTTGTTACTAGCAGCTTCGCCTTCGCGTGCGACCGACGGATTCTTGGCTAAAGGAATAGGGTTAGTGGCTTGATTCGTTGCTGCTTTTTTAACCGGAGCTTTCTTCGCAACAGGCTTAGTTGCAGGTTTTTTAGCGACAGCTTTTTTTGCCTTAGCCTTAGTTGCAGGTTTTTTAGCGACAGTGTTTTTAGCCTTAGCCTTAGTTGCAGGTTTTTTAGCGACAGTGTTTTTAGCCTTAGTTGCAGGTTTTTTAGCGACAGTCTTTTTCGCCTTAGTTACAGGTTTTTTAGCGACAGCTTTTTTAGCCTTAGCCCTATCCTTAGTTGCAGATTTTTTAGTCACAGTCTTTTTTGTCTTAGCCTTAGTCACAGGTTTTTTAGTCACAGTCTTTTTTGCCTTAGCCTTAGTTGCAGGTTTTTTAGCGACAGTCTTTTTTGCCTTAGCCTTAGTAGCAGGTTTTTTAGCGACAGTCTTTTTTGCCTTAGCCTTAGTAGCAGGTTTTTTAGCGACAGTCTTTTTCGCCTTAGCCTTAGTAGCAGGTTTTTTAGCGACAGTCTTGTTCGCCTTAGCCTTAGTAGCAGGTTTTTTAGCGACAGCTTTTTTTGCGGCGGATGCCTTGGTCTTCTTGGTAGTCATTGATAGGATAGAGTGGGGTGTTATTTAGTAGAGTCTGAAATTTGTTTAAGTGCTTTAGCGCAACGAGGGGAGACGGCGCCCCAAGTGTCAGTCTGGACCAGCGCAGGCACCCAGCGCCAACTGCGTGGGCAGCGTACGCCATCAGCATGCGCGACTTCGACTGTAATCTCGGTTACAGTGGCATCTTCGACGACAGTGACCTGAGAAAGAATGAAGAGTTCTGGTAGATCGGATTCATATTGTTTGAGACGAGCGAATTCTGGATCACTCAACGAACCAGTAATCGTTGCTTTCGCGTCGAGGCTTTGTCCGATTGCCTTCTTTTGGCGCAGTTCTTCTAAGCCATCGTTGAGCTTTTCGGAAAGGAAAGTGCGTAGGGCGCGAATGTCGCTGGCGACTTCGGGCTGATCCCATGCGCTATCCACATACGGCCAGTCGCTGAGTGCGATCGGTTTGTCGGTGAAATCGCTATCGTTCTGAGCATAGCTCCATGCCTCGTCGGCGGTGTGTGGGATCAATGGCGCGACTAAGCGTGTGAACACGTTAAATATGATACTGATCGCAGTCTGTGAAGAGCGGCGCAGTGGATCATTAGGCGCACAGGTATAGAGACGATCTTTGAGGATGTCATGGTAAGTGGCCGAAAGTACATTCGCGCAGAATGGATCAATGATATCCTTAAATGCGCGGTGGAATTCGTAGGCTTCATAGGCTTCGGTAACCTTACGCACGAGTTGTGCGAGTTCGTCGAGCGCCCACTGGTCAATAGCATTGAGCTCGGCGAGTGGCACCGCATTGATGGCTGCGTCGAAATCAAATAGGTTACTGATCTGGAAGCGCAGCGTATTACGCATGTTACGATAATTGTTTGAAACATTACGCACGATCTTATCGGATACCGGCACATCGCCACGGTAATCCTGCGAGCAGATCCATAGGCGTACGACATCTGCACCGTAACTTTGGATCCATTCAGGAAGTGGGCGGGCCGCTCCGTCGCTCTTGGAGAGTTTGGTGCCATCTTCTTTTACGACGAAACCGTGGGTGAGCAGGTTTTTATAGGGCGCTGCTTTGTCGGCGATAACGGAAGTCCAGAGTGAGCTTTGGAACCAGCCTCGATGTTGATCACTGCCTTCGAGGTAGAGGTCTGCAGGCCAGCTTAAGTTGGCGCGCTTCTGTAGTACGGCGCGGTGGCTAGTGCCTGAATCGATCCACACATCTAGTGTATCTGTGCCAGATTTGAGCTGATCCGCAGTTGGCCAAGTGCCTGGCAAGGTGATGCCCTCGAGTAGTTCGACGGTCGTTTGCTCAAACCAAATATTAGTGCCACCGACGGCGACTTTCTTAGCGATGGCGCGGATGACGCCGGCGTCGATGAATGCTTCGCCGTCTTGATTGTAAAACGCTGGAATAGGCACGCCCCATGTACGCTGACGGCTGATGCACCAGTCTGGGCGGTTTTCAACAGCAGCCCGGATGCGTTTCTCACCCCAAGCTGGGATAAAGTTCACATCCTTGAGTGCGTCGAGTGCGCATTGGCGGTCGCCGCCTTTGTCGAGCGCGATGAACCATTGATCCATGGCGCGAAAAATCACGGGAGTTTTGGAGCGCCAACAATGCGGGTAACTGTGGGTGATGGTCTTTTTGGCGATTAATGAGCCGTTTTGGCCGATAATTTTCAGTACGCCACGGTTGGCATCGCTGATCTTACCATCTTCGAGCACGGAGAGACCGACCAATTCGGCAGGCACTTGGCCATCGTCGACGTAGCAACCATTGTCATCGAGTGGGCAATACACTTCGATGCCGTTGTTGATACCGGTAATATAGTCGTCTTGACCGTGACCTGGTGCAGTGTGCACGCAGCCTGTGCCACTTTCGGTAGTGACGTAGTCGGCGAGTAGGATAGGGCTCGGGCGGTCAATGAATGGGTGACGCGCTTCGAGCTTCTCCATCGCGGTGCCGAGGAAAGTATTGATCGTTTCAGCATCTTCAAGGCCGCAGGCTTCGATGACCGCGTCGCGTAGAGCAGTGGCGACGATGATCGTGCCTTGGTTGCTGGTCTTGATCGCGCTGTATTCGATCTTTGGATTCACCGAGACTGCCATGTTAGCGGGCAAGGTCCATGCGGTGGTGGTCCAGATCAGCACCGAAGCAGGCTCTTCGAGCGCGAGTGCCTTGAGTGCCTCAGCGGAGAGGCCGAGCTTTACATAGATCGAAACGCTTTTGTGGTCGCGGTATTCGATCTCGGCTTCTGCTAGAGCGGTCGCGCAAGGAATTGACCAGTAAACTGGCTTTTTGCTGCGGTAAACGATGTCTTTTTCGACGAAGCTGGCGAAAGTTTCGAGTTCAGTCGCTTCGTAATCTGGGTGGATCGTCCAATATTCGTTGTCCCAATCGGCTAAAACTCCGAGGCGTTTGAACTGCTCGCGCTGGCTCAGACGGTATTTATCGGCGAATTTTGCGCAGGCTTCACGCACTTCGAGCGCGGTGTAGTCGGTGCGCCCGGTCTCTTGCAGTTCACGGGAGACTTTGTGTTCGATTGGTAAGCCATGACTGTCCCAACCTGGTATATAAGGAGCGTTGTAACCCTGCATCCACTTGAAGCGTAAGATGGTGTCCTTCAACGTCTTATTGAGGGCATGGCCGAGGTGCAGGTCGCCGTTGGTAAACGGTGGTCCGTCGTGCAAAATGAAGCTCGGACCCACGGTATTCTTCGCTTGAATTTTGCCGTAAAGGTCAAGTTTCTCCCAGTGCTCAATACGAGCGGGTTCGCGTTCCACGAGGTTGCCGCGCATTGGAAAGGCGGTTTCTGGGAGGTTGAGCGTATTTTTGAGGTCTAGAGCCATGATTTAGATACCGAGGGCCATGTAAAAACGGCGAATGTGTTTTTTTGACTTCTCAAGTCAAGCACACAGAATTTTCTCGCAGATGTTTAGCTTTCGCGCTTGTTAGGTTGCGCTCGATCAGGCACCTGCTGTGCCTTTCTTTTAAAATCCAATGACACTCGCATTTATTAGTCTTCCGTATCCCGATTTTCCACTGTTAGCGCTCTTCGCTGTGATGCTAGTGGGATTTGTCGCGCTGGCTTTCGGCGGCGATTGGTTGACCCATGGTGCCGTGGCGATTTCGACTAACTTAAAGATCAATCCAGTGGTAATTGGCCTGACTGTGGTGTCGATTGCGACATCGATGCCGGAAATGGCGACTTCGCTGATGGCCGCGGAGGACAATCCTGGTATCGCGTTGGGCAATATCCTCGGTAGTAATATCGCCAATATCGGCCTCATTTTGGGAGTCGCGGCGATTATATCACCTCTGAAGATCAACCTACGCCTGATCCAACGCGAGGTGCCGATTCTGATTTTGGTCACGCTGTTATTTGCCGCGTTTGCGCTTGGCGGTGGGTTTCAGCGCGTTGAGGGCATGGTTTTGCTTAGTCTGACAGTGGCCTATCTAGTCTATATCGTGCGTGGTGCCAAACAGCAGGATTCTCAAGCAGTTGCAGATGATTTTGCAAAAAATGCTGAGCAGGTTCAGCATAAATCGACAGGCAAGGCTTTGTTGATTGTTGTACTTGGCGCTGGAGCGTTGGCCTTGGGAGCGGGTTTTTTAGTTGGGTGTAGTGTCGAGATTGCGACTCGGATGGGCATCAGTGATTTGTTTATCGGACTCTCGATCGTAGCGATTGGTACGAGTTTGCCAGAGTTGGCCGCTTCGATCGCGGCGGTGCGAGCTGGTCATGGTGATCTCTGTGCGGGTAATATCGTGGGTTCCAACTTGTTTAATATGCTGCTGATCGGTGGCGGCGCGTCGGTTTTTGCCGGTATGGAAGTGCACGATGAATTGCTACTGATCGAGTTCCCCGCACTCGTGCTATTTTCAGTACTGCTTCTATGGATATTTAAGAGCGGACATATCGTCAGTCGATGTGAGGGTGCGCTCTTACTTTTTCTATACCTTGCGATTCTGTCGATCTCTGGCCTGTCTCAATTCGGCTATTTTTCATAACAAATTCTAGAGTTTTCACACACTAATACACATTTTATGCCTAATTCCTATCAACCAGTAGTCCTTATCATCCGTGACGGGTGGGGGGAGAATCATAACTCGGAGCAAGACTCTTATAATGCGGTGAAGCTTGCCAAGACGCCTTGCGCGGACCGCCTTACAGCCGAGTGGCCTCGCACAGAGATTATGGCATGTGGGCTTGATGTTGGCTTGCCCGCTGGTATCATGGGCAACTCCGAAGTAGGACACCAAAACATCGGTGCTGGTCGTGTAGTAGATCAAGAGCTCGTCCGTATCAACAAGGGGATCGAAACGGGTTCGGTGAAGGATAGCGTTACATTTAAGGCATCGCTTGCCAATGTTAAGGCTCAGGGCACTGCACTGCACCTCATGGGCCTCGTGTCTGACGCAGGCGTGCACGCGATGCTGGAGCATATCTACGGTTTGATCCGAATTGCCAAAGACGAGGGCATTCAAGAGCTCTACTTGCATGCCTTCACGGATGGTCGCGACACTGGGCCATTTAGTGGCAGGCAATTCATCAAAGAAGCCGAAGCCGAAATGGCGAAGATCGGTCTCGGCAAGATTGCATCCCTGTCTGGTCGCTACTGGGCGATGGATCGCGATAACCGCTGGGATCGAGTTCAGCGCGCTTACGACTGCCTCACTGGCCGCAATATCGAAACCACTGCCGCTTCTGCCGAAGCTGGCATACAGTATCAATACGATAACCCTGAGACTGAAGGCACTAAGGGCGACGAATTTTGCCCGCCAACCGCAGTGCTCGACAAAGATGGTAAGCCCGTTGCGACGATTGGGCAGGGCGACTCGGTTATCTTCTGCAACTTCCGTGGCGACCGTCCGCGTGAATTGACCCGAGCTTTTATCCAAGACGATTTTGATAGTTTCGATCGCGGCGAGAAGCTCGACATTCACTTTTCGACATTGAGCGAATATCAAAAGGGCCTCTGCGATAACATCATCTTCTTTAAACCTGAGAAGATGAAGGATATCCTTGCGAGCTACATTTCCGATAAAGGCATCCCACAGTTCCGCTGCGCTGAGACGGAGAAATTTCCACATGTTACGTTCTTCTTCAACGATTACCGCGAAGAGCCGTTCCCCGGCGAAGACCGTGCACTCATCCCCAGCCGCAAGGATTGCGCGACTTATGATGAGAAGCCGGAAATGTCAGCCTATGGCATCCGTGACGCGGCTGTCGAAGCGATCAAGTCTGGCAAGTACGGCCTAGTTGTAGTGAATTTCGCAAATCCTGACATGGTCGGTCACACGGGTGTGATCGAAGCCTGTATCCAGGCGTGCGAAATCGTGGACGGCTGCGTGCAAGATCTGCTCGACGCGGTGGACACCGTTAACGGTCATGCAGTGATTACTGCAGATCATGGCAACTCCGATCAACTCTGGAATCCAGAGAACAACGGCCCGCACACCGCGCACACACTCAACCCAGTCGAGATCGTTGTTTACGGTGGAGCCTGCAAGGGACGTGCGATTGCCGAGGGCGGTGCACTGGGCGACATCGCTCCAACGATCCTTGAGCTGATGGGCCTCGAACAACCTGAGTCGATGACAGGTAACTGTCTGCTCAAGTAAGGCAGACACATTTTAATCACAAAGTCCGGCCTTCACGATGTGGACGCCGGGCTTTTTTGTGGTTAATGATCACTTGCTGGTTTTTTTTGTGATTACTGGTCACTTGGTGAGTTATAGTGAGTGTCCGCCTCCGAGCGGACTGTAGTTGCACGAGTTTAGGGGTATTGCGGACAATACCGAGGTCGTCCCTTCCCAGTGGTCCCGCCAGACACAAAAAAGCCCTTCCAATTACGAAAGGGCTTCTTAAAATACTTATACCAAAAAAATTATTCAGCTGGCTTGGTCTTTTTGATGCCGACCACGCGATCGCCTTCTTTCCACTCACCGCGCTCGCGGAGTAGGTCCACGCGTTCGAAACGCTTGAGGACTGTTCTGTTTTTCTTACCGCCGCCGCCGGTGGTTGCTCTGAAACTGTTGTGTTGTGACATGGTGTGCTCTTGGTTGAAAGTGAAAGCGGAGGAATAAACGGGTGCCTCTACGAAAGATCAAGGCCTAATCGCAATTTATTTCGGGTATTTCCGTGATTCTAGAATCGAGGTAGCGCAGGAGTATCCTGCCCCATACCTGTGATGGGTGTAGTCACGTTGCTCTTACGGTGCTTTCGTATACATCCAGTTCAAACCCGACGGTAGAACCAAGGACATGATAAAGTGGCGTGGCTACAATTTAACCAAAGTGCAGGTATACCGTACTTTTGATGTAACGGATCAACTGGCACGACCGAACGTGAGGCTTTACAGCTGGCACGATTCAAGCCAAGCAAGTTGTGGTAAAATATGTTTGCACCCACTAAATACAGATTTGAGCAATTAAGGATCGCGCGGCAATTAATTCGTTGGTCACTGCTAGTGCTGCCAGTCTCGGTGACGGTGGGTGCGCTGGTCGCGTTGTTTTTGTGGCTATTGGAGTCGGCGACGCAGATTCGTCAGGCCCACTTGTGGTTACTTGGGCTATTACCACTGGCAGGTATCGGTATTTACTGGCTGTACCGCCGATACGGTAAAAATACCGAAGCGGGTAATAATTTGATCATGGATGAGATCCATGAACCCGGCGGTGGGATTCCGTTTCGGATGGCGCCGCTGGTAATGGTGACGACTATAATTACGCATTTGTTTGGTGGTTCGGCTGGACGCGAGGGCACCGCGGTACAGATGGGCGGCAGTGTGGCCGATTATTTCGCTAAGAAATTTGGTCTTCGTCATGAGGATAAGCGCATCTTGTTGATGGCTGGTATGGCCGCGGGCTTTGGCGCGGTATTTGGCACGCCAGTCACAGGGGCAATTTTTGCCTTGGAAGTGCTGGCTGTTGGGCGAATTAAATATGATGCGCTGATGCCGTGCTTGATTGCGAGTTTGGTGGCCGACATCACTTGTACTTCGTTTCCAATTCATCATACGCACTATTCGATCGGCTATTCCGCAAAGGAGGCGATGGGGGCAATGTCCTTTATCTCGTTTGATGTGTTGTTGTTACTCAAGGTACTGATCGCTGGTGCTTGTTTTGGTCTGGCCAGTTATGGATTTGCCGCGTTGTCGCATCGCCTAAAGGCAAAGAGCCAGCAGTTGATTGGCCGCAAGTGGCTGATCCCTGCAGTCGGTGCTGCGTTGGTGTTGGGCATTAGTTATTGCTTGGGCACGACCGATTATCTTGGTCTTGGCGTGAGTTCGCCAAACGCAGACGGCGTGAGTATTGTGTCGGCTTTTTCCGCCGGCGGTGCCGATTCTTTTAGTTGGTTTTGGAAGCTGTTGCTGACGGCAATCACATTAAGCTTCGGCTTTAAGGGCGGGGAAGTGACGCCGTTGTTTTTCATCGGAGCCACCCTAGGTAATACGCTCGCCATGCTTTCGGGCGCACCGGTCGATCTGTTTGCAGGGCTCGGCTTTATTGCTGTATTTGCGGGTGCCACGAATACGCCTCTGGCGTGCACGATGATGGGCATTGAGCTGTTTGGTGCTGAAAATACTGTTTACTATGCCGTCGCCTGTTTCACGGCTTATTACTTTAGCGGACATACAGGCATCTATACGTCGCAGCGTGTGGCAGTCTCAAAGTTCCACACCACTGAGGCGAAGGAATCGACGCTGCAGGAAATTAACACGAATCAACGAGAATATGGCCGCAGCCCAGCCATCGATTAACGGTATGAATCTGAACGAACAATTTGAGGCACCAATTGAATTTTTTAATCGTCACACTGGCTTGGTAGAAACCGAGTCAGTTTATGGCGAAGCTTTCTTGCGCTGGGCATATGGTAATCCATTGGGTCGCCTGACTGTAGCGGTCGCCGTGAAGCGATTGTGGTTTTCGCGTTGGTATGGCTGGCGCATGGATCGCTCTGCGAGTCGCGAGAAGGTGGCGCCGTTCATTCGCGACTATGCGGTGGACGTCGCAGAATTCGCGGCTGATGCCGATAGCTATGGTTCCTTTAACGAATTTTTCTATCGTAAGCTTAAACCAAGCGCACGGCCGATTGCGGCAGGTGACTCGGTCGCCGCGTTTCCGGCGGATGGGCGACATCTGGCTATTGCAGACGTCAGTGCGGCGGACAGTTTTTATATCAAAGGGCAGCGTTTCGATTTAGCAAAGTTCCTCGGCAGTGCCGAATTGGCCGCTGAGTTTGAAGGCGGCTCGATGTTGATCTCTCGTTTGTGCCCAGTGGATTATCACCGATTTCACTTTCCGGTGGCAGGGCGATCTGGTGCGGCACGTATTTTGGACGGTAGTTTGCGCTCCGTGAGCCCGTTGGCGCTACGCCGTAAGCTGTCGATCCTGTGGGAGAATCGCCGTATGATCACCGAGGTTGAGTCGGATGCATTCGGCAAGATGATCGTGATGGAAGTCGGCGCGACGTGCGTCGGTGGTATACATCAGACTTATCAAGCTGGGTCTCAGGTTAAGAAGGGGGCGGCCAAAGGGCATTTTTCCTTCGGCGGTTCGTGTGTGACGACGGTTTACAAGCCAGGCGCCATCCATTTTGACAATGATCTTTTAGAGCATGCCGCGCTTGGCCGTGAAGTATATGCCAAGATGGGCGAGCAGTGTGGCGTCGTGGCCTGAGCCTGCTAAGCTTAGAAACTCCAAAGATAGCTCTTTTCTGTGGCGAGCACCTCACCATTAGAGTTCTTGATCGTGAAACGCCAAGCTGCAGGTATGGCACTTTGATTCGGCCAGTCTTCACCTGTTAGACCGATGAATATTTCATTATTTTTTGGTAGTTCTGAGGGTAGCTTGAAGGTGTGTTCTTGCGCATCGAGTGATTGTGGCGAATAGATTTCGCCTTCGATATAGGTACCCGCTGGAAGGTCGCGCACTTGCTCGTCGAGGATCAGCACGAAGTAGTAGCCCGCACGTTCACTTCGATCAGTGCGAACGATGACTCGATTTCCGAGGTTTTCCTTGCCAGTCAAATACTCAGCGACTCGTTTGAAAGCCTCGGCTTCAATATACCGTGGTTTAATATCGAGGATAGTGACGCTGGTAAGCACGGGCTTCTTGGTAGAAGTGCAAGCGATGCATAGGAGACTGAAAAAGGCGAGTAGGAGTATGCGCATATCGAGTAGGTTCGTGAGGGGCGGAAGCTTGTCAATAGCCACGTGTAGACTATCGCATGATTCACTGCAGCATTTTTTGGGTTGTTTTAGATTAGTTCACGATTAAGTTTTGGAGTTATTACTTTTATAGTACAGAAAAGCTTCTTTTCGATCACTATCACTCAACCCCTATAAACTTATGATGCGCCGTATTTGCCTGTTACTTTCGTTCCTGATTTCTGTTCAATTTTCTGTCGCTGCTGATGAGGCTACGAGTGCTCATTTGAAAGGCATCTATTCGCTGTACATGACTGTGGATACATCCATGGCGTCTGATATTCAATCGAGTGAACGTCTCGATCTAAATGATATCATGGAACTCCAACTCAGGCGCGGAAATGTCGCTTTGAATACCTACGTGTTGAATCAACCTGAGGTGAATATCCCGCTCATTCGACTTTCAATCGATACCTCCAGTCGTATCGCTTCTGGTGAATTTGAGTTGATTGTGCAGGTGCGCGATTTTGTAACGATTGATCGTAACGGTGAAAAGACTGTCGCGACAGTTTTTGAAATGCGCCGCCGTGGCAGTTCCAGTTCCGGATCGAAACAAGTGGAAGTTATTAAAGCAGAATTGCGTGATATGATGGGCGACTTCGTCACTACCTTTTGCGAGGTCAACCCGAAGCGGTAGATCGCAAGAAAAGAGTGATTTTTTAAGTAGTGGATGTAGCTCAGCCTAACAGGCACTGGCGCCAAATCTCTTGATTAAGCTATAATCGAGCAACTTGGATTTTGTTTAAATGCACTGACGATACGGTGGCCTGACTCTTTTTGCTAGGCGAATGGCATTCTTTGCGATACACCTGCCGCTCTATCTTCGCCGTACCGTTAAAAGGCGGCCGCATGCTTCGGGAGAGATCCGACTTTTTTAGCATGCACTTATTATCCAAGCTGCAGTCAATAATGACTCAGCCATCTACGAGTCGCATGATCGGAGTATCGTCTATTTAGACAGCCAGCGCGCCTCACTACTCAAAGCAAATCGTTATGTCATTTTCTGAACTGGGACTCATTCCCGAACTCGTTGCAGCCGTTGAAGCCAAAGGCTACACCATCCCTTCGCCCATCCAAGCACGCGCTATCCCAGCTGTGCTGGATCGCCGCGACGTCCTCGGCGGCGCACAAACTGGCACGGGTAAAACCGCTGCCTTTAGTTTGCCTATGCTGCAGATTCTTTCCGGCGCTGAGTTTAACGGCCAAAACAAGCGCCCCCGTGCGCTCGTCCTCGCGCCGACTCGTGAGCTCGCTGCACAGGTGCACCAAAGTATCGTTGATTACGGTCAGCATGTGAACATTCGCTCGTTTGTGATTTTTGGCGGTGTGGGCTTCCAGCCTCAGATCAATGCACTCCGCCGTGGGCTCGACATCATCGTCGCCACCCCTGGTCGTTTGCTCGATCTCTGTCAGCGTGGTGACGTGCAACTCTCGAACATCGAAATACTGGTGCTCGACGAAGCTGACCGCATGTTAGACATGGGCTTTATCAACGATATTAAGAAAATTCTGCAACTGATGCCTGCCAAGCGTCAGAACTTGTTTTTCTCGGCCACGTATACCAAGGAGGTCAAGAAACTTGCAGATTCCATGTTGCATAATGCGGTCGAAGTCGAAGTCGCTGCGCGTAATGCCACTGCGGATCGTGTCGATCAAGAGGCGTATGTCGTCGCTCAAAATGCAAAACCACAATTTCTAGCCGAATTGATCGAGCAGGGGGATTGGACACAGGTGCTGGTCTTTTCTCGCACCAAGCATGGCGCTAATAAGCTCGCCAAGTATTTAGATCAGCAAGGGATCGGCGCAATGGCGATTCATGGCAACAAGAGCCAGTCTGCCCGTGAGCGTGCGCTGAGCATGTTCAAGTCTAATAAGATCCGTGTGATGGTCGCGACCGATATCGCAGCACGTGGTCTCGATATCGCGGATTTGCCGCATGTAGTGAATTACGAGCTGCCCAATATTCCCGAAGACTATGTGCACCGTATCGGCCGCACGGGTCGTGCCGGTAAGGCGGGTAACGCAGTCTCACTCGTCAGTGATGTGGAAGAGGGCTACCTCTGGGACATCGAGAAGACGATGAAGAAAAACATTCCACTCTTCAGAATCGATGACCGCGGCGAAAAGATAGCTGTGCCACGCCCAGCGACACGCTCGAAGAAATCACGCCCTGCACCGGGTCAACAGAACCGTGGTGGCGGTGGTCGTTCGCAAGGTGGCGGTGGTCGCTCTGGCGGTGGTCGTCCACAAGGTGGTGGTGGTCGCTCCGGCAGTGGGCGTCCACAGGGTGGCGGTGGTCGTCCACAGGGTGGCGGCGGTCGTCCACAAGGCGGCGGTGGTCGTCCACAAGGTGGCGGCGGTCGTCCACAAGGCGGCGGTTCCAGTGGTGGCGGATCGAGCGCTGCGCCGAGTCGTTCACGCGGTCGAAACCGATAATCATTTTAAAGGGCGGACTAAAAAGTCCGCCCTTTTTTATGAGCGAATCACTTGAGGCTTTAAGTCTGGCCTACGTGGTGAGACGGGGGAGCGCTTCGCTGGTCTGTATTCCATTTCGTGACTTTTGAGCTTGTTTGAGCCTGCGTGGGAGATGTCCTCGCGTTGAGGGCGCGAGCGAGCTCGGACGCCACAGTGTTGCTAAATCAGCATGCCGACGCTTTTCATTCGCCAATTCGGCGGCGGCCATTTAGCGGATTAGGGTATGAGTTCTATTAATGATTTAATTCAAACAGTGGCGGCGCTTCGTGAACCGCAGACAGGTTGCCCTTGGGATATCGAGCAAGACCACCAATCGCTGGCCGAATGTTTAGTCGATGAGTGCTGCGAGTTGTTGCAGACGATTGATCGGCTCGACATGCACCACATGGAAGAGGAGTTGGGCGATGTGCTGCTACAGGTCGTGATGCATACCCAGATTGCGCAGGAGGCGGGGCATTTTGACTTCGAAGCGGTGTGTGCAGTGGTGAATGAGAAGTTGGTTACACGGCACCCGCATGTGTTTGGCGAAAATGCGAAACTCGGCGACTCGGACGCGGTGCTTAAGCAATGGGACGAAATTAAAGCGGAAGAAAAGAAGCGCGGACCTCAGCAGGTCGGACGTTTTAAGGATTTACCGAATCAATTGCCGGCGCTGATGTATGCACAGGATGTCTATAAGCAGATTCAAAAACAAAAGATGGACGCTTCCGAGGTGATTGATGCGGGTGGCATTGCGATGACAGCGCAGGCGTTGGCTGATGATGAGTTGGCGCTCGGCAAGCAGTTGTTTGAGATCGCAGCGGCCTGTCGAATCAAAAAACTAGAACCTGAGACAGCGCTACGCCGCTATGCGCAAAACGTGGTTGATCAGCTAGAAGCATCGGCTGAGGGCTGAGATATTTCTGAGTAATGGCTGATGTATTTGATCCATTGGGAGGGCTGAGCTCCGTCTCGTCAGTCGAGGCTAGTGCTGAACCATCACACTGCAGACGATGCGGAGGTCGTCCCTCCCAACTAATGATAAATGTTTTTAAGTCTCAATAACGGTGAATCAGTGTCGATCGATGTGCGACGCCGTAAGGGCACGCGACATTTACGGCTCAGTTTGAATCATAGTAATCAAGCGGTGGTTTCGGTGCCGTGGCGTTGCTCGGATCGGGAAGCACTAAAATTCATAGAGAAGCAACGTGACTGGTTGGAGGCGCAGTTGGCAACGGTGCCGCAGGCGCGCTCGGTGGTTGATTGGTTTAATGAGCATCCGCAACTGACCGGCAGCGGCGATCGGTTCACCGTGCGTGTTGAGTCGACCGAACGTCTACGGGCGGATTATATCTTTGATCAGGGCGGGGCGGAGATCGTCTTGCGCGTTCCTCATCAGAGTGTCGATGCCGACGCGGCATTGTTGGCCCTAGTGCGACGTTTTGCGAAAGACGCGATGCTTTGTCGAGTCGCGTATCACGCCAAATGTTTGGATTTAGAATTCTCCAAACTCAGCGTGCGTGATCAAGCGAGTCGCTGGGGCTCGTGCTCATCGACTGGCGGAATTTCATTAAATTGGCGCTTGGTGCTGATCGCCCCTGAATTACAAGATTATGTAATATTACATGAGTTAGCGCATTTGACTGAGATGAATCATTCAAAGCGTTTTTGGAGGTTACTGGATCAGTATGATCCGAAGCGTGAGTTACATGAGGCCCAACTCGATGCGTTAACCGCAGCGATCATGCGTGTGGGGCGCTCGTAATTTTTTTGTAGGTCGTGTTGCTCTTTTATGCGTTAGATTTGGAAAGTCCGTACCGTACGCGTGCTAAATGCCTATGCCGATTTGCACGGTTTATTCTACTGCCTTGTCTTGTGGCTATTTTGAGTTGTATATTATGGCATATCCAAGGTTCTATTTTTTGCCAGTACGTTTCCACTGAAACTGCCTAGATTAAATCGTTTAAAAAGTGCATCATCGCAAATGTTATGAGTTCAAATAATATCGATCCATCAGTTCATAAGCACACTGGCTGCACCCGTCTCTTAAAAGCTGGCGCCTGTTCGTTGGCTGGCCTTGGCTATGCGATGCACGAGGCGGCATTTCGCTTGGAAATTGTCGTCGGTAGTATCCTCATTATCGGCTCATTATTTCTACCACTGACCCTAGTTGAGCGTCTGATTCTAATTGGTAGTGTGTTACTGGTACTGATCGTCGAGGTCTTGAACTCTGCGATCGAAGCGGTGGTCGACGATATTTCACTCGAACACCGAGCACTCGCTAAACAGGCGAAAGATATGGGCAGTGCTGCGGTCTTTATTGCGCTGGTTAACTGCGGCATCTGCTGGACGACCTTGATCTACACCAATTGGTAGGCGCTCACTTCCTTGTTAATGCTGAGCGCAGCACAGGTTGTGCATACATCAAGCGGCTTAGTGGCAGCATGTTTTGCACAATTCCGCACCGAAGGATTAAGGCGGCGAACCTTCGCTTGCGAAGCGCTGAAGTGGGCATTAAAAGATGCAACCAATCAATTCAATGTTCGACGTATGACGTTAAACGTAGAATAAATGGATCAATGCTGCACATCGTTTTATTTAATCCAGAGATCCCTCAGAATACGGGCAATATCGGTCGACTGTGTGCGATTACTGAGACGCGCTTGCATTTGATTCATCCGCTGGGTTTCACCGTTACCGATAAGCACCTCAAGCGCAGCGGTATGGACTATTGGCACTCGCTCGATGTACATCATCACGATGATTGGGCAGCATTTAAGGCAAGCGAATTTGCTCCACGGCGTCTATGGTTATTTACCACTAAGGCAGATCATGTGTATTGGGATGTGCAATACGCAGAGGACGATGGTTTGGTCTTTGGTAGTGAAGGGCACGGCGTGCCAGACTGGTTGCATGCTGAACTGGAAGGGCAACGCTTGACCATTCCGCATAAAAACACGGATCTTCGTTCACTGAATCTTTCGACTTCGGCTGGCATTGGGACTTACGAGGCATTGCGTCAACTCGCGGTAGGGTAGGCGTTGAGCAATAAACCGTACGTCAGCATACTAAATTGCTGACCAGTAAGGGCGTGGATCGTAGTGTTTATGGGCCATTTGGCTCAAACTGGATTAACACTTCGCTATTTAAATTCTGCTGGAATATCGATCAGCGCACCGAGGAATACGAGTTCAGTTTCACCCGTATTGCGAATTGCCTGAGTCTCGCCGTCACGTGTTATTTGTAAGGTGCCAGGTGTGAAAGGATGTTCGACGCCATTATCGACGACGATACCAATACCGGAAATACAGTAGTAGAAGTCTTCATCGCCATTATGCGAATGTGCGCCGACGCTGGCACCAGGTTCAAGGCGGACGAGGCCGACACTTTTGATCGCACTGCCAGGGAATAAATCCAACAGCTTGTGCGCGTAAGCGGTTCCTGTGCCACCACGAACATCTTCGGCAACCTCAGGCACTATTTCATGGACATTTGTAATCATAGTCACAGTGTAATTGGTTCTGTTTGGCTGTCATTAGAAATCGTTTAGAATCTGTCGGTGCGATTAGCTTATTAAGCTAGGAAGCATGTCAAACGCTTTTGTTCATTGTCTATAGCTTAAATGCCTGCTATATTATGTATATATTTAAATTACCTGTTTTTCAGTTAGTTTTTTGTGATAAAAATAACGTAATTTAATCTCGTAATTATTTTGGGGTTTTATATGTTTTTTGAAATGAAGGCACTTATTGTAGAAGATGAAGAGTTGGTTGGTGAATTGCTGGCGAGTGTCGTATCCCGCGAATTTGAGTTTAGCTACGTTAAGGAAGCAAGGGATGGCGAATCAGCATGGAAGCTGTTTCAGAAGGAGAAATTCGATTTTGTTGTTCTGGATTTAATGCTGCCTAAACTTGATGGCCTGAGTCTAGCGCGTCGCATACTCAAGGTTGCTCCAGATGTTCGAATCTTAGCGCTTTCCAGTGAGTGCGATGACTATACGATTCGCGAAGTCACTCGCAGTGGAATACTTGGTTTTGTACATAAGCAAGAAATGTCGCTCGAGACATTATTTACCGCATTTAACGACGTCTCTGCCGGGGAGATTTACTATTCAAAGAATGCGCAAGAAGTCATTGCTGGAATGTGGCAGAATCCAGATGCTTATTACAAGGTTCTGTCTGATAGGGAGTTGCAGGTTATGCGCTTAATTGCGCAAGGCCATGACCATGTGAGTGCGGGTGACATATTGGGTATTAGTGAGTTCACTATTCGTCGCCATAAGCACAATGTGATGAAGCGACTCAAGATCAGCGACGAAGCGAGTCTGGTGCGATTCGCCTTCGAAAAGGGCGTCGTCAAATCTAAAGGTGGCCTCGATTGGACCGCCGTTTCGCACAAGAAGCAGTCACTCGAGTAGCGGCTAGCAGGCACTTTTTCTAGTCTAGCTGGGAAAGTTTCAAGGGATAATTATATTATCACTAGCACATCGGAACGTATGGGCGCCGGGACTCGAACCCGGGACCCTCGGTTTAGAAAACCGATGCTCTATCCAGCTGAGCTACGCCCACATATCGTTCCGCATTCTCGAGAATCGACGAACAAAGCAGTTTTGCCTGAACAAGCAATACGATTATTCGAGTTTGAGGCGTGGTATGATCCGCTTAGGCCAAAGCGCACTAGCTTTGTTGGAGCCACTCCAGTAACTCGTTGTCGCTGGTGATCGTGGTGGCCTGAAGATATTCGGGAGCGAGCTGTTGGTGGTAGGCGGATTGGTTGTAGCGTTTGCCATGGAGTAACACTTTGGCGCGTTGCCCAGGAGCGCGGACGATACGACCGAGGGCTTGGTGGATGCGGCGCATGGCGGGGATAATATAAATATCTGTGAAGGCCGCGTCTCTCTCGGTGCTAGGATGAATGTCCATCTTGGCGTCTTGGATGGCGTTGACTTCTGGTAGCGCGGGACCGACCACCATCGCGATGTCGATTCGTCCGCCAAGCTTGTCGACGCCTTCGGCATAGCTGGAGCCTAAAATAAGAAAGAGGGCGTCGGCCATCAGCAGGCCTTGGTCGATAAAGGTTTCTTGCTCGGCTAGATCAACACCTCGTGGTTGCACTTGAACGCGTGCCCCAGGATTGAGTGCGTCGAGATAGGATTTGATATTTTCGGCGTAAAGATAGGAGGCAAAAAAAACAGCGACGGGTACACTAGGGCTTTGAGCGATCAGTGCGGCGATCGTGCGTGCGGTAGTTTCGTAATACTTGTCGCGTTGCTTATAACGAGTATCGACACGAGTATCGATGGCAACGTGATAGGCGTCTTCGCGCCACGGAGCATGGCCTAGCGCGAGTGTGGCATTTTCTGCGGTCAGGCCACAGTGCTCACGGAAACTCTGGATTGGCGTGAGCGTGGCAGACATTAAGATGCTGCCACCGAAGGGTGCGACGCAGTCTGCGATCCAGTTGCTGGCATTCAGACTAGTGGCTCGGAGCGTGCCTTGCGAAGGTGACCAGTGCAGCCATTGATGCGCAGGCTCGGCAAGGCGTTGTGCTAAATCGGGAATACGCCAAGCGATGTCGATGGCAAACGGGGCGGTGGTTGTGTGATCGAAATGGGCGTCTTTGAGTTGCTGCGTAAAATCTTCGCACAAGTCGAGCATTTCGCAGAGCGTAGCAGGGGGGAGTGGCTCATTGGTGGTCAATAATTCAAGGCAGCGGATGAGCTCTTCGCCTATACTGAGAAGATGGTGTGATGCCCCTGCGCTGCGTAGTTCTTCGAGCGCGAAGAGTAGGTCGGTTGCACTGAGTTCGACACTCAATGCATCGGCCGCGCGGTCGGGAAGATTGTGCGCTTCGTCGACGATGAGTAATGTCTTGGCGGGATCAAACCCATGCTGCTCAAGAAAAACAGCCCGACTAGAGGGCGAAAATACATAGTTGGTATCAGCGATCCAGACCTCGGCGAATGGCAAGCAGCCCTTGGTTAGCGCATAGGGACAGACACCAGTGGACTCGCCGAGCTCTTTACTGCGATTGAGGCTCAGAGTGCCGTGTTCGAACAGATCCGGTGGGTTGATGGCAGCGGCCCGCCAGCTTTGTCCGATCCGTTCATTGCAATGCTCATCGCCAGTACAGGTGTGGGCGGCGCTTTCGATGCGATGTTCCGTGCGGTTGCGCATCTGAATGTAGCGTAAATTGTCGCCGATCATACTGCGGAGTTGGCGAATCGTTTCGAGCTGACCTGTTGATTTACTGGTCAAGTAGATCGCACGATCATAGACACCGTTCTGCATTTGACGTAGCATATGTTCGAGCACAATGCCGGTTTTGCCAAAACCAGTGGGCGCTTCGAGGAGCACGGTTTTGCTTTTTAGGGTGGCATGGTCGAGCGTGGTGAGTAGCTCAGCCTGACCTTCGCGCAAAGTTTCAAATGCAGGCTGCAGTTCGACTCCTTGTAGTCGAAGTTGGCTAGTGCGCCGATCTTCGAGGAAAGGAAGAAGCGTATCGAGTTGGCTATTAAAGGCGCGCTCGTCAGCTTCGGTGAGCGGCACGATTTGAACGCCACCAGTCTCGATTTCGATAAAGTAGAGCTCCGCACGGAGCGTGGTGTCGGCATACTCAGGGAGTACCCGTGCGAGGCCTAGGTAGATCGCGGCTTGGGCGAAATAATCGGGATAGCGACTGGCGAGTTCTTCCGAACTGGCGGGCACGCCATTACGCACAGTCTTAACTTCACGAATACATAACTGATTCTGCTCAGGAATGAGTTGATCAATACGCCCCTGGATTTCAAAGCACCAGTCGCGGTAAAGCCACTTTGCCTTGAGTGGCACTTCGAAGCGCACGTCGGCGTGAATTTCGCGCGTTTGATGGGCGGCGGTGGTGTGCCATTGTTGGCCGACTGCGGCACGCCAAGATGTAGTTCCATGCCCTCCGCTCGACGGCACCTGACGAAAGGTGGCGAGTTCGCGCACACTTAGGCGAACAGTTCGGGCGGTTGGATCAATATGCATCGCCCGTCATGGCTGACAAATGAAGCGAAGAGGTCAAGCCTTGGCGATGGCAAGGTGAGGTTTGCGCGATTCAACTAGCGAGCGATCTTCTGCCGAAGCGTCGGGATGGTGCTCGGTGGCATGGAGAAGATTTGCGAGTCGATCGGTTGATTGGCGCTGATGGTTTCGAAGGTGATTGTGCCGAATGGAGAGTTTTCGGCGAGAAGTTCGATTTGTTTAGGCAGGAGCACGCCGTTGACTGCCGCGAATCGTGTGGCGCGGTAGTCCATATATTCCTCGATTCCAGCGATCGTTCCTTTGCCGCCCCATCGGGTGAGTAGATGCTTTTCTTTATCAAAATAAAACCAGCTGCGTATATTATTTTTTCCATAGACAGTAATAATGTAGGCAGGGCGGCCCGCAACTTTGGACATGCCTTGATATTTAAATACATAGTCGGCTATGAGAGGTTCGACGAAGGGTTGGATTAGCCAATGCTGATGCGCAAAGTGTATGGCGTCACGACCACTGAATAGCTCAGGGTGTTCCTCTTTTGGCAGGAGTTGCTGTTGCCAGGTGTGCACACCATCGAATGAATATAGCGTCTTGTAGGTACGGCCGAGGTGCTTCCATGTGTAGGTGAGTTGGCGGCGGCCATCCTGTGTTTCGATTAGGCGGAAGGATTTTAACTTCCCAGCCTCGACAATACTGCCGGTGGCTATGACATTTTTTAGTTTGATGTAAGCTTGCTTACCTCCAGAGACCGCGAGGTAATTCTTAATTAGCTGCTTACTGGTTGTATCGCTGAGCTGCGGACGAAAAGTGGCTACCACTTCGGGCGCGACTGTCGCTTCTGTCTGAGCGACAACTGAGGAGGGCACCAGAAAACCGAGAGCAAGAGCAAGCGCGCATAAATATGAACATTTCATAGTGTCAGGTATTTATTGTTCGTAAATTTCTTATAATCACAACTTGATTTAACTATGCGTATTTTAATTACTGGAGGTGCCGGGTTTCTTGGTAGTCATTTGTGTGACCGTCTGTTGGGTGAAGGGCATGAAGTCATTTGTATGGATAACTTCTTTACGGGACGTAAACGCAATGTGCAGCATCTGATGGCAAACCCGATGTTTGAGCTGATGCGGCATGATGTGACGGACCCGTTTAAAGTCGAAGTCGATCAGATTTACAATCTCGCTTGCCCAGCTTCGCCGGTGCATTACCAGCACAACCCGATCAAGACGATTAAGACGTCGGTCATGGGCGCGATCAATTGCCTCGGCTCTGCGAAGCGCGTGAATGCGCGTGTTTTTCAAGCGTCTACCTCTGAGGTGTATGGCGACCCCGATCCGGCGATGCATCCACAACCAGAGTCCTATTGGGGCAACGTCAATCCGATCGGCATTCGCTCGTGCTATGACGAGGGCAAGCGTGCCGCCGAGACTTTGTTTATGGATTATCACCGCCAGAACGGTGTCGATATTCGCATTGTTCGTATCTTCAACACGTATGGCCCGCGCATGTGCCCAGATGATGGACGCGTCGTCTCAAATTTCATCGTGCAGGCACTGCAGGGGCACGACATTACGATTTACGGCGAGGGGCTTCAAACGCGCTCCTTCTGTTATTGTGACGACTTGATTGAAGGCTTTGTGCGCCTAATGAATCAAGACGAAGTGATTGGCCCGATGAATATCGGCAATCCCGGCGAGTTTACTATTCTGGAGCTGGCGCAAAAGGTGATCGCTCAAACGGGCAGTCAATCGAAAATTATCCACGAAGCCTTGCCATCAGACGATCCAAAGCAGCGCCAGCCGGATATTCGTCAGGCACAAAAGGTGCTTGGTTGGGAGCCGAAGGTATCGCTGGACGAAGGCTTAAAGCCGACGATTGCTTATTTCGATAAGGTCTTGTCGGAGGGATAGGTTTGGTGCGGGTGCTTGGGTTTGTGAGGGCAACGCTCCGTCGTCGCCGCTGACATTTTGCGCGATTGCACTAGAGGCGCGGCAAAAGCGGAGCAATCCCTCCAACGATTAGCGCGGCAAGGAGCGCCTTACGCTTTGCCGAGTAAGCGCTGCATGTTGTGTTGCATGATCGCAGCAAACTCGTCGGGGTTTAAGTCTGCTTGGTTTTGTATCGTTTCGATGAACGTGCTGAAGTCGGGCGTCTTTTGTGCGCGCGGATACACTCGCAGCGGGAAGTCTGAGCCGAATAGGATCTTTTCTGCGCCGACGATTTCGATTAGCCGTCGAAAGATCGATGGCTCGTAGAGCAAGGGCGTGGCAGAAGTGTCGTAGTAAACATTTTTCAATGCTTGTCGCAGGCGTGGATTGAGCTCGAAGAAGGCTAGGCCTCCGCCCCAATGTGCGAGTATCAGTTTTAACTGTGGGTGCGCTTCAGCCATGTGCAAAAAATCGTTGAGCGGGGTAGGCACGCTGCCTGGGTGCTGGTGACCCACGGCTTCGGTGGCGTGTAGATTGATCGGCCAGTCGTGCGCGACGCACCAATCCGCGAGTGCCTGCCAGCCTATGCTGCTGGAGTCGAAATTCTGAATGCCTGGGTGCAGCTCGCCCGCGCCGCGCAGCCCGAGACTGAGCGCATCTTCGCATTGAGCGATGACTGACGCTGCGGTGCCACCCGGATGGATCGAGGCGAAGCCAATAAAGCGCTCGGGTGCTGCCTGTATCCAATCAGCAATCACGCCATTTTGCCAGCGGCAGGTGGCTTCGTTTTGCCAATACCAACCGAGTAAGACGGTTTGTTCGACGCCCGCGGCATCCATCGCGGCTAAAGTTTGCTCGATCGTCGCCCAACCTTGAATGGAGGGGCGATCGAGTGGGGCGACGAGCTCAGCCCAGTGTGGTTCGCCCTGAGCCTCTGCCCATGCCCGCGGAGCTGCCGCGAGTTGGGCTGGGTAGCAATGGCTATGGCTGTCGATGATTTTCACGGGGAGTGTTGTAGTGAAGTCTATATCATTTGATTGACGAATCAACCTGCAGAGGGTTCCGGCTGGCGTAAACCAGTCGCTATGAGTTTCCCCAACTGCTAGAGTTTGTAGCGAGCGGGTTTATGCCGCAATGAATTTATAGTCGCACGGGTAGCCCGCGGCTCTGCAGATGCTGTTTAGCTTGGCGAATCGTGAAGGTACCAAAGTGAAAGATCGAGGCCGCGAGTACCGCGCTGGTTTTACCTTTGTCGATGGCATCAGCAAGGTGATCGAGCGTACCTGCGCCACCAGAGGCGATGACGGGCACTTCGACGGCTTCGCTGACGGCGCGATTGAGCACGTTGTCAAATCCCGCCTTGGTGCCGTCAGAGTCCATACTGGTCAGGAGAATCTCGCCTGCTCCAAGTGCGACGACTTTTTTGGCCCATTCGACTGCGTCGAGTCCTGTGTTATTACGCCCGCCATGGGTGTAAACTTCCCAGCGATCTTCGCCTTTGACACGTTTGGCATCGATTGCGACGACGATGCACTGGTTACCGAACTTGGAGGATGCTTCGTGAATGAGATCCGGATTGATGATGGCTGCAGTGTTAAGGCTGACTTTGTCCGCTCCAGCATTGAGCATATCGCGAATATTTTCGACGTTGCGCAGTCCGCCACCGACAGTGAGTGGCATAAAGCACTGGTCGGCAGTGCGCTTGACGACGTCGATCATAGTATTGCGCTCGTCGCTGGAAGCAGTGATATCGAGGAACACGAGTTCATCGGCACCTTGCAGCTCGTAAGCTTTGGCTTGCTCGACGGGATCACCCGCGTCGATCAAATTGACGAAGTTGACGCCTTTGACAACGCGACCTTCATGAACATCTAAGCAAGGAATGATTCGGACTGAGAGCATGACAGAAGATAAAAAGTTGAATGGATATCTGTAAACAAAGAATGCCGCAAACGAAGGATTGCGGCATTCAGAAATTTGTTGGTAACGAAGTCTTACTCGTCAGCAAACGCGATGTCTGGCTCAAACGAGAGCGCGAGACGATACTGGGTGCCAGGGCGCATGATCAGTGGATGATCGCGCTCAAGGATTTGCAGGTAGTGCATGTTGCCGTAGTAAGTGCGGTATTCTGGATCTTCGGTCACGACGTCGAGATCTTTCCATTCTGCTTGGAAATCATCTTTCACCACGTTGGTGCGGTGACCTTCTTCGCCGAGTGTGAAAGAAGTGCCAACACGGTAACGACTGTGTGGCGCTGCGATCGCTAGCACGTAACGCATGCGATCCAGTTGCACTTGCTGTTTCACCGTGAAGCAAAATTCGCAAGTGATTGTGCCGCCCTTAAAGGACCACATGACCTTGCAACTACCTAGACCCGGAACGATTTTCTCGTCTGTGGTAATGAGCTCTGGCTGGTCATACTTGAAAGTGAGCGCGTTACGCAGGCCCATCGCAGTGGTGCAGTTCTTCCCATAAAAGGAGGGCACGATGACATTGTCGCCAAAGGTCAATTCGGGCATCATGATCGGCAAATACTTCTGAACCGGCCAGTCGAAGATGCCTGGTGAGTGTGGAAACGCGAGGTAGTCGGACGTGCCTTTACCTTGTTCGCCGGAAGCGATGAGTGGCAATTGAACTGCTAAGCCGGAATCAGGATCTTGGTAAACGAACAGGCCTTGTTCCTTTTTGTGCGATTTGTCGAAGCTGATAAAGCGAGCCACCTTACGTGGTGCAACCGGCTTAGATGGAGCGGCGCTGCCCTTGGTGGCACGTGCCAGACGTGCCCACTGGCAGAGATAGCGCGCGGCATCAAAGTTTGCCATCCGTGTCGTGTGGTATGGCACGGTGTCACGCTCTTCGTCGCGGATGACTAGGTAGCCATGCTCTTGGTCGAGGTAAGTCGCGAAGAAATTCATGAATAAACGACGCACGGTGTCTGTGTAAAGGTCACGTTTGTCGTCCGCTATCCAACCATCGCGGAGTGCTTGCAGGATAAGACTAATGCAGTGCATCTGTCCATATGCGCCGAGTGAGCGTCCGTAAGCGAAGCCACTACCGTCTTGGCGTACAAGGTCTGGGATCATCTTCAGGTATTTCTCCGAATAAGTGCGCAGGCTGGGTAGCTTACGCTCACGAAGGTGAAGATTTGAGTGCAGTTGAAGTGCTTGACGGATAAATACGAAGCTAAGGACACCGTAAATATCGAATGCGCCGCCGAGCTTGCCTTCCTCGCCACTAGCGTCGTCGAAATAGCCCGTTGATGAAGTCGATTCGATGCGCTCAAGGAAACGGTCAATCAGACGTCCCGTCTCATCTTTCTTGGACAGGCCGAGACTGAAGCGAGTGACTGCTTTCGCGATGTTGAAACTCTGAAAGTGGTTGTCGTAGTCGCTACGTTCAAGCAATTGCTTATCAAGTTGCTCACGAGTCGGGTCGAGCAAGCGCTCCCACAAAGGATTGCGATCCTTGGCTGGGCCGAAGGAGAGAAGGCCGAGCGCGGAATAGGCCAGGCCGTTTTCATGTCCCTCCTCGGTGAATACCTGTGCGGTGACGCAACGGGCCGCGAGGTCAACGAGGTCGTGCTCGCCGAGTGTGGTCTCGTTGGTTGCTCGGTAATACTCGCCAATCGCAAGCGCAGCGTGTCCAGGTTCGTCAAGGCGACTGTTTTCACCAGCAACAGGGGATATAGTGCCCTGTTCGCTGATCGATTCGAGATTGTGACCCAGAATTGACTGGGCCATATCGAGGCACTGATCTGCAAAATTTTCCATTAATCGAAAGGCGTCATTTTAACGCGAAGAGCAGGTTTTGATGCTCAGCGCAGGTGGGCTTGTCAATAGCTTTCGAGAAAGTCTGAAATTCCGTTTTAGTAAAGCGAAAGTCATTGACCTTAGATTGCTGTTTCATTGGGTGGTAAGCCTCTGTGAGCTACACTATGTTGCTACCTCAGTGCCACTGCAAGTCTCACCTCTAATACCACCTTACTATGTCGACTGACCCTTCTTCAATGGAATCCGTATCCCACGAGAATCGAAAATTTGCCCCGCTTGCGGCTTTTTCAGAAAATGCCCACATTGGCAGTATGGAGGCCTACACGGCGCTGTACCATAAGAGCATCAAGGATCCCGAGGCCTTTTGGGCAGAAGCTGCAGAGGATCTACATTGGTTTAAAAAGTGGGATACCGTGCTCGATGCTTCCGAAGCGCCGTGCTATAAGTGGTTTGATGGTAGTCGCACCAACCTTTCCTACAACTGTCTCGATCGTCATATCAATGAAGGTCGGGGCGAGAAAATCGCGATTCACTGGGAAGGCGAACCAGGCGACATACGTGCGATCAGCTATGCACAGTTGCATGAAGAAGTCTGTCGCTTGGCCAATGCGATGAAAGCCAAGGGCGTGCAAAAAGGGGATCGTATTGGGATTTACCTGCCGATGATTCCTGAGTTGGCGGTGTCTGTGCTGGCTTGTGCGCGTATTGGTGCGGTGCACTCAGTCATTTTTGCGGGCTTCTCTGCGGACGCCATTCGCGATCGTGTACTCGATAGTGAGACGCGTATGGTGATCACTGCGGATGGCGGCTATCGCCGTGGTAAGATTTTAGAATTAAAGAAGATCGTCGATGAGGGCGTTGAGAATTGTCAGTGCATCAAAGATGTGATCGTGGTGCAGCGTGGTGAAGCACATCCGATCGATTGTCCGATGCAGGATGGGCGTGATTATTGGTACCATGAAGAGGTCGCAGCGATGAGTGTGGATTGTCCTGCTGAAGAGATGGAAGCAGAAGATCTGCTGTTTTTGCTGTATACCAGCGGCACCACCGGTAAACCCAAGGGCGTGATGCACACCACTGCAGGTTATCAGGTGTTCAGTTATCTGACCTCAAAATATGTGTTCGATTTGAAGCCGGACGATGTGTACTGGTGTACTGCGGATGTCGGTTGGATCACCGGACACACATATATTATATACGGCATCATGCAGAATTGTGCGACACAGGTGATGTATGAAGGTGCACCCAATCACCCAGATGAAGGGCGCTTCTGGGAGATCATAGAAAAGTATAAAGTCTCGATTTTCTATACCGCACCGACAGCGATTCGTGCCTTTATGAAATGGGGCGACAAATGGCTGGTCGATCGCGACCTATCTTCCTTGCGTTTACTAGGAACAGTGGGTGAGCCAATTAATCCAGAAGCATGGATGTGGTATCACAAAATGATCGGTGGCGAACGTTGCCCGATAGTAGATACGTGGTGGCAGACTGAGACTGGTGGGCATATGCTTACGCCGATGCCAGGCGCAACACCGACCAAGCCAGGCTGCGCGACGCTGCCTTTTTTCGGCATCGAGACTGCGATTCTTACCGATGACGGAGAGGAAGTCGATGTGGGCATTTTGGCAATTAAGCAACCATGGCCGGGGATGTTGCGAGGGATTTATGGTGATCCGCAGCGCTTTAAGGAGGCGTACTGGTGCAAGTGGGGTGGGCAGTACTATTTCCCTGGTGATGGCGCCCGTCGCGACGAAGATGGCTACATCTGGATTACAGGTCGAGTGGATGACGTGGTCAACGTATCGGGGCACCGTATCGGCACTGCTGAGCTGGAGAGCGTTTTTGTCGAGCATCCAGATGTTGCAGAGTCTGCAGTGGTGGGTGTGCCGCATGAGATTAAGGGCCAAGGCCTGATCGCTTTTGTGACTGTGATTGACGGCCGTGATTATGATGATCACTTGCGCAAGGAACTCGTCACTATGATCGATAAGAGTATCGGTAAATTTGCTCGTCCTGAGCGCATCTTGTTCTCGTCGGATCTGCCGAAGACACGCTCCGGTAAGATTATGCGGCGTATTTTGCGTGACATTGCAGAGGGTAAAGAATTGGGCAATACTACCACACTGGCCGATCCGAGCGTGGTAGAGGCTTTGCAGGCACAGTATATTGCAATGAGTCAGTAACTTCTGTTCGATTTAAAAACTGACAAGCCCTGCTAGATTTTAGCAGGGCTTTTTTGGTTATAGTTAATTGGCGGGCAAAGGAGGGAGGGCGACTCGCCCTCATTTACACTAACACAGATTGAATGTGGGCGACTCGCCCTCATTTACACTAACACAGATTGAATGTGGGCGACTCGCCCTCCTTTACAGTCACACAGGATCAATGTGGGCGACTCGCCCT
>Ga0209119_1000860_pt1 | contig 30969 bp, 51 predicted proteins | sample COG_03_FD_184747 | JGI IMG/M metagenome (GOLD analysis project Ga0209119, IMG submission 184747) | Pelagic Microbial community sample from North Sea - COGITO 998_met_03 (SPAdes) (version 2) | ecosystem: Environmental > Aquatic > Marine > Neritic zone/Coastal water | place: Helgoland, sampling...
CTACACAGTTGACCCGGGGGATTTAAAAGACCTTGATTCACTGTTCACTGATCCTGCTATATGGCAGAAAGCAAACCCAAACTGGGGCGTATCTGTCAGACCTGAGTTCATAGAGAAGGCAGCGGAGCGGGCAAGGCAGGACACCAAGACAAGAAATAACTTTCTTACCAAGCATCTTTGCGTATGGACTAACACTGAAAGCGCATGGATTGACATGGCAGCTTTGAACAGGTGCGCTGATCCTAGCCTTTGCATTGATGACTTCAAGGGCGAAGTTGCATACAAGGGAACTGACCTTGCATCAAAGGCTGACTTTGCATCAGATATGATTATCTTCCCCAAGATCATTGATGGGCTTACTCACATATACGCCTTTGGAAGACACTACTTGCCAGAAGATACTGTTGCGGATTCTCAAAATGCGGCTTACCGGGCATGGGCTGATGACGGAAAGATCAGCGTGACTGATGGCAATATCACAGATTACCAACAGATCCTTGATGACTTCATGAAAGATGCTGAAGATTATCAACTCAGAGAATGCGGATATGATCCCTACAACGCCAATCAGTTCACTTCGGAACTAACACAAAAGGGTGTTATAATGGTTGAGGTTCCCCAAACTGTCAGGTATTTATCTGAACCAATGAAGGAAATTGACGCATTGATTAGGGCGGGAAGGTTCCATTATGACGGTTGCCCTATCTTGACTTGGATGTTTTCAAACGTCACTTGTCAGGAAGATAGAAACGAAAACATATACCCAAGAAAATCAAGGAACCAGAAAGCCAACAAGATTGATGGTGTGGTTGCCTTGATAATAGCAATGAATCGCTTTCTTTCTTCAGGCGTTTCTGAAAATTCGCTTGATAGGTTCTTGAATTCTGAACCCATCACAATAGGTTTATAACATGGCAAAATGGACAAGATGGTTATCTGGGGTTTTTTCAAACTCAGCGACCCAGCAACAAAACGGCGGGCAGAGTACAACCCCACCCAGTTCAGGCGTCATCAAACCCAAGTCAGTCACAGTTGATTCGGCGCTTCAAGTTTCAGCGGTTTACGCTTGCGTTAAACTACTGACAGAAACCGTTTCATCGCTTCCCCTGAAGGTGTACAACACAGTTGATGGCTCACTTGTTGAAGATACAACTTCACGCCTTGCAACCATCTTGGGATCAACACCCAACGCAATTGATACACCTGTTGAGTTTAAAGAAACATTGTTATTAAACTTGAACACCAACGGCAACGCATACAGCCAGATCAGGCGCGGCGCAGGTGATCAACTGATTGCAATTGAACCTTTGGCTTCTGCTCAAATGGAAGTCAGCATGGTTGATGGTGTTGTGGAATATCGATACACAGGATCAGATGGTATTCCGAGAGTCTTGCCAACTGATGAAGTCATTCATTTTAGGTTCATGGGCAACGGCATTGTTGGCTTGAATCCCATTGAATACGCAGCGGGCAGCATCAGTAACCAACTAGCAAGCGAAGATTTTGCAAGCAGATATTTTCAATCAGGTGCCAAGCCATCTGGTGTAATGTCAACAGATATGGTTCTGACTGATGCACAGCATTCACAGGTCATGGGCCGATTTGCCAATATGTCGGATGGCACAAGCAACGCGCACAGAACCTTGGTGCTTGAAGCTGGCATGAAATATCAACAGGTACAGCTTTCACCTGAAGCAATGCAACTATTGGAAAACAAAAGATACAACCTTGAAGACATTGCCAGATTCTATGCAATCCCAAGCGTGTTGATTAATGACACAACAGCCGGGACAACATGGGGCAGCGGCATTGAGCAAATCAAACTTGGTTGGTTATCAACTGGGCTTTCTCCATTGCTCACAAGAATTGAACAGCGCCTTGAAAGGTCTTTGACTTCCCCAGGTTCAGGCGTTCGCATTAAGTTTGACACTACACAGTTCATGCGGGCTGACTCAAAAGGGCAAGCTGAATTTCTTTCAAAGCTTGTCACCAACGGAATCATGACACGCAACGAAGCGCGATCACGGTTGAATCTTTCAGCAATGGATAACGCAGATGAACTGACAGCGCAAGTCAACCTTGCACCTTTGGTTGATCTTGGATCAGAATCAGGAAATGAGGTTTAAGAATGAAAAATTGGTATAACGCAACCAAGACAGATGAAGGGCTTGAACTTTCAATCCTTGATGAAATCGGCATATACGGCACAAGCGCTGAAGCATTCATCAACGATGTCAAAGAATATGATGACGTTGAATCAATCAACCTTACAATCAACTCCCCGGGCGGATCAGTCTTTGACGGTTTAGCCATTTACAATTATCTGAGTTCGCACAAGGCCACGGTAAACATTGAAGTCCTTGGCATAGCTGCATCATCTGCTTCTGTGATTGCAATGGCTGGCGATACAATCACGATCCCTGAAGATGGGTTCTTGATGATTCATTCGCCTTGGTCGGGTGCTGTGGGTGACGCTGATGAAATGCGGTCAACGGCTGATGTCTTGGACAAGATACAAGAAACCTTGATCAATATATACGTCAAACGAACTGGACTTGATAGAGAAATTATCTCTGACATGGTGAACAAAGAAACATGGCTCACAGGTTCAGAAGCTTTAGAACTTGGCTTTGCAACGCATACAAACGAAATGGCTGTTGCAGCATTAGCGAAAGGCATGGAGCGACATTTTAAAAAGATGCCCCAAGCATTGAGCAAAGAAAAGATTGATGTTTCAGAAATCAAGAACATCAGAGATTTTGAAAAATCCCTTCGACAAGCGGGGGTTTCAAGAAAAGACGCTGTGGCTTTAGCGTCAAAGAAATTGGATTTGCAGCGTGATGCTGAACCCGATGAAAAAGCGTCAGAGAGTGACGCAATTGAAAGCCTTATGAAAGCATTACAATCAAATCAAATCAAATAGGATTAAATAAAATGAGTAAAGAAATTGAAGCCTTATCAGGCGAAATCACAAGCTTCATTGCAAAAACCAATGAAGAAGTTGCAGCGCACGGCAAGATCGGTGCAAAGAATTCTGAAAGCCTAAAAGCTTTAGAAGGTAAAATTGAAGAAGTGAATGCTTCTTTGTTGAAAGCTGAACAAGTTTCTGCATCAAGCCGCGAAGCAGCGATTGAAGCAGCTCATGCACGTTCATCTTTAGGCGCTCAGGTTGTCAATTCTGAAGGCTTCAAAGCTTACCAGAATGGCGGCAAGTCAACTTTCATTGACGTTCAAGGCAATACAATTGTTTCTGCCCCTGCTGACAACAGTGATTTAACTTCTGCTGAAGTTGCTTCACAGCGTTTACCGGGTGCTTATGGTGCTGACTTTGTACGTTATGGCATCTTAGATTCAATCACTACTGGTTCAACTGCAAGCAACTTGGTTGAATACGCACAAGAAACTACTTCAACAAATGGCGCTGATGCTGTTGCTGAAGCGAATGCATTACCTGCATCTGCACTTGAATTCACTTTAAAGCAAGCACCAGTTCAGTTGATTGGTACTTTCTTGAAAGTCTCAAAACAGACTCGTGATGACGCACCAGCAATGATGTCTTTCATTGATAACCGTCTTTCTTACTTTGTTCGTCGTAAGTTAGAAAACGAAGTGATCAATGGTTCTGGTACTAGCCCAAGCCTTTCAGGTATTTTACAGGCTGGCAACTACACAGCACAGACTTTCACTGCTGCAACAAATGATGATTACCTTGGCCGTTTACGTGTAATGTTGACTACGCTTCAGCAGTCTGGTTATGAAGCTTCAGCGTTCTACATGAACCCTGCTGACATTCAGCGAATTGATTTGCAAACTGACCAAACTGGTATCTTTATCGGTTCTGATCCGCGAGCGTTCAACTTGCCTGTTGCTTGGGGTGTTCCAATCATCGCTTCAAACCTAGTACCTGCAAACACTGCAATTGCTGGCGATTGGGCAACTGCTTCAACTTTATTCATGCGCGACAACACAACTGTTGAAATGTTTGAACAAGATGAAGCTAACGTGCAAAGCAACCTTGTCACTATCCGTGCACAGGTTCGCGGCGCTTATGCTACATTCGCACCTTCTGCGGTTGTTGCTGGCGACATCGTTACTGACGTTTAATTGTCAGACTTGGCTGGGGGGCATATTGTCCCCTAGTCTTTTTTTATTAATAGGGCTGCTGATGAAATACAAGAATCAAATCAAAAGAAAGTTGACGGTTGCACCAACTGCATCAGTGATGACGGTTGCTGAAGCCAAGGCAAGACTTGCCATTGAAACAACTGAAGATGATGCTTTGATTCAAGTTATGATCAACAGCGCTGAAGATTTTTGTCAACAATACACGGGCCGATTCTTTATAGAACAAACGGCTGAATATTCGCTTGATGAATTGCAAATTGACTTAAAGTATTTAGAAATTCCAAGCCACTCAGCAACAAGCATCACATTAATCACATATACAGATTCAAGTGATTTGCTTATCACTGCAAGCTTGAATGATTTCTTTATTGATTATGAGGGGATGCCTTTACGTGTTGCACCTGTTAACACATGGCCAACAATAAGACAGAAAGGTTTTAACAATATGACCTTCACAGTTGTTGAAGGCTTTGGCGCTACATCTGCCAGTGTTCCTGATGCAATCATCAACGCTGTGGCTTTGCTTGTTGGGCATCAATACAAGAACAGGGAATCTGTTGTGGTGGGTACAATCGCGTCAACCTTGCCAATGGGAGTCACTGAATTCTTGGACAAGTACAGGGTTGTTTACCGCAATGATTATGGGTATCAGGTTGCAGGTGTTAGCCAATGATACCAGCGGGGCAATTGAACAAGCGCATTGAGATACAGCGCAGAGTTTCAACGCAGGACAACATGGGCCAAGAAACAGAATCTTGGACTGTTCTGGCTACTCGCAAATCATCAATCAGGATGACAGCGGGCGGCGAGACTGTAAGCACCACGGGTGAAATTGCGACCAATATGTTTGATATAAAAGTCAGATATGATTCAGGCACAAAGCAAGCGAACACAGCCGATAGAGTTGTGAATACTGAAAACCAAGATGTTTATGATATTGTCAGCGTCGATAATGTCATGGGTTTAAATACAGACATTACTTTGAAATGCCTATACAGAAGTCGAGGCGTGACGCATTCATGAAGGTTGAGGGTTTAGCAGAAACACAGATGCAGTTGGAAAAGCTGGCGGGCAAACTTGGCTGGCGGGCAATGTCACAAGCCTTGGCGGTATCTGGCCGCAAAATGAGAGCGGCGGCGAAGAACAACGCACCAGTTGGATCAGTTGACCATAGGACGTACAGGGGCAATTTAGTTGCGCCCGGATTCACCAAGCGATCAATCACCTTGGTTAGATTTCCAAGGAAAAACAACAATACTGCACTTGTTGCGGTTGGTGTTAAAAAGTCAGCCTATTATGCGGTCCAGTTTGTTGAGCAAGGACACAAGACAAGAAACGGCGGCAGGGTTGCACCTAGACCTTGGTTGAAGAAATCATATGATCAAACGGTTGGTGCTGTTCCTGCTTCATTCACCAGCGCACTACGCGAAAGAGTATTGAAGGCGACCCAATGAGATTAGACCAACTTTATCAGTTCATCACAGCGAACATGACCACCAAGGTTTTTCCCATCATAGTTCCTGTTGACTATACTGATGACGCTATAATATATAACCTAGATTCTGTTGAGTACGATGATTCAATGGATGGTGAAACGAATTTCTATCAAGGCCGCGTGAATTTTGTAAGCGTGTCGAAAACTGCATTGTCAGCGATAGAAACATCTCAGGCATTAGAAACCTTACTTTCAGATTTTCAAGGTTTTTTAATACCTGGGGGGCAGTATGTTCAAGACACGCAATTGATTGACAAGGCGACAGTCTATGATCCAACAGCGGATTGCTTTGGCGTTTCCTTAACGGTCATTTTTTCTTACAACAATTAATTAACTTTTTAACGAGGCAACAAATATGTCAACTTCAGCATACATCAAAGGATGGACCTTCAGCATAGACACTGATGGTAGTTCCACATACGTTCTTATTCCAGAAGTAACAGAAGTTTCTGGCCTTGGCGCAACTGTGCCATTGGTCGATGTTACACACTTTGCATCAAGTTCAAAGGAATACATTGGCGGTCTTGGTGACGGTTCTGAAATATCAGTGACATCAAACTTCTTGGCCGATAATGCGACACAGGATCTTTTAACGGGTGCTGGGTTTAACGGATCAGGCAAGACTTTCGGAATGCAGTTCACCACAACTGATGGCACCAGCACAATCACTTACAGATTTCAAGTTGTGAACTTAGGTTATGAGATCACACCAGCGATTGATGATAAAAACAGCATTGCTTACACGTTCAAAATAAGCGGTCCGATTTTAGTATCTTAATATAAACGGGGGCGAAAGCCCCTTGTTTCTTTAATTATAAAAGGCAACCCATACCATGTTCACATTCAAGAAAAAGCAAATCCAAGTTTTAGGCCAGATGATAGACATTAAGGAACTCAGCGCGGGCGGTTTCCGCAAGTTTCAAAATGCTATCAATGACAAATCTTCTGATGAATTATTACAAATGGCTGTTCTGTTGCAACAAGGAACAGAGCAATTTTCTGCTATGTCTGAAGATGAAATTCTTGATCAGGTTCCAATGGACGTAATCAATAAGATAGTTCCTGAGATTGTAAAACTCAGCGGGCTTGATGATGAGGCTGAAGAAGAAAAAAAGCATTAGATCCAGAGGTGGGGTTCTTGCACACGTTATCACTTGAACTAGGGATGACGGTTGCAAGGCTTGAATCAGAAATGACTTCAAGGGAACTCGCAAGCTGGAAAAAATACTATTCGGAAAACCCTTTTGGCGTTTGGCGTGACAATTACCACGCTGCTATGTTGTGTTCAATCCTGTGGAATGTAAACGCAGGAAAGGGCAAAAGCAAAAAGCCTGATGATTTCATGTTCAAGACCAAGGAACAAAGAAGCACAGACACAACAAACACCACCCTTGCATCACTGCAAGCCTTAGCCCAAAGGAAATAAAGATGGCCAAAGATTTAGCCAAAATCAATTTAAAGCTAACCGCTGAAAATGAAGTTCTGATCAAGAAGCTTGAACAATCTCAGAAGAAGATTGGCAAGTTTACTAAAAAGAGCGGCAGCAAATTAAAAAAGCTTGGCGGTTTATTTAAGTCTTTAGGCAAAGGCATTACGATTGGTACAGGTGCGGCTGGCATTGCCTTGGCTGCTTTGACTGTCAAAACAATGCAAACAACTGATGCCCTTGGCAAGACATCTGACAAGCTTGGAGTAATGCCCGCAAAGCTTCAGGCAATGCAAAGAGCGGCACAGCTCACAGGTGTAAGCATAGACACTACAAACATGGCCCTTCAGCGTATGGTTCGCAGGGTTCAAGAAGCCAGCCTTGGTACAGGTGAGGCCAAGGGAGCGATTGCCCAGCTTGGACTAGAAGCCAAGGAACTTGCAGAACTTCCAGTTGATGAACAATTCAAGCGCATTGCAGATGCTATGGGCGATGTCAGCGAAAGCGGCGAAAAAGTCAGACTAGCCATGAAGCTGTTTGATTCTGAAGGTGTTGCACTGGTCAACACTTTAGCCCTTGGCAGCGCAGGTCTTGAAAAGATTGAAGCTGACATGGACGCCTTCGGTTTGTCACTCACCCGCCTTGAGATTTCAAGGGTAGAACAAGCCAATGATGCTTTCTTGCTTGCGCGTGAAAACGTCAAATCATTTGCCCAATCATTTGTTGTTGAACTTGCACCAGCGGTCAAATTGATTTCTGATAAATTCAGTGACTATGCAAAAGAGCAAGGTGGTTTTGGCAAGATTGCTGAAATTCTTTTTACAAAGCTTTTGGGTTTTGCTAAGTTCGTTATTGTTAAATTTTTAGAAATGCGAATTGCATTTAAGAAATTTACACTTGGCGCAATCAATGGCAGTGTATCAATACTACAAAGCTTTTCTTCTATCACCAAATCCGCGCAAGAATTCATTGATAAAATAACCAATGCACCCGGCAAGCTTGAAGACCTAGAAAACAAACTTGTTTCTATAGAAAGAAAGAAAGGCATCTTTTCTCTTTTAGGTTTTGGCGAAGGTTCTGAATCTGCTGCATTCTTCAACCAACAACTTGAAGATACAAAAACACAAATTGCATCAATTGGTGAAAGCGGAGCAGTATCTTCTAGCATTGACACACTTATCACAAACCTGCAAGCATTGGGATTGGAAGCAAATACAGCTTTAACAGAAGCTATGCTTACACCTGTGACGGATGAATCTATTCAATTGATGATTGATCAGGTTCGCGCCAAGATGGATGCGATTGCCCTTGCAGCGGCAGAAGCGGCGGTTGGTGAGAAAGACCCAGCGCCAACAGCGGAAGGTGAAGGCGAAGGCGGCGAAGAAAAGGCTGGAAAAGAACTTGGCTTGCTAGACACGCTACTTGCAAACAAGTTCAGCATTAAAGAGTTCTGGAAAAATGGAGACAAAGAACTAGAAGCACAGCATGGTCAAGAAGTGCTTGACATGAACACTAGACATCAGGAAGAACTTTCAAAAATCACTGATGCTGGCGAAAAGGAAAGGCTGAAGAAAAAACAACTTGCAGAAAAAAATGAATTAAAAAATACTCAGAACTCACAAAAATCAGAAAGAGATAAAACAAAAGCTTTCTTCAAAAATGGATTGAATGAACTGGCCAAGAACAGCCGCGCAGCTTTCAGCATTAAGAAGGCAATGGATATATCAGCGGCGGTTACTGACACTTATGCAGCGGCGATAGGTGCCTATAAATCTGTGGTTAGCATTCCTATAGTTGGGCCAGCACTGGCCCCAATTGCGGCTGGCGCGGCGGTAGCAATGGGTGCAATGCAAGTTAAAGCAATCAAGGCTAGAAAGTTTAGCGGCGGCGGCGGAGTATCGGCGGGAAGCGCACCATCAGGCCCATCAGTATCAGCGGCATCAGCACCAGCGGAACCTGAACTAGCTGCACCTGATCTTGACTTTGAAGAAACAGCAACACCATTCAGACAGGAAGTTACAGTAACAGCATCAGACCCTTTCACGCCATCTGTCATCAGGGACTTCATCGAGAAACTACGCGAAGAAGATATTGCAGTGAACTACGATGTTAACTTTGTGGGTGGGTAGATGAGCACTTACTTATTACATAACGACCAATATGCAAACGGAAATCTTTCTATTAATAATTTAACAACCGGTTCAGGAAGTCTTGCATCTTCAACACGGTTGACGGATTATTTAAAAACAACAGACCCAAGAGAATTTAGCTCAACAGACCTGATAATAATATATTCAAGTACTGATCCCGGTCATTTATTGCCTTACCAAGATATTAATGTTTATTATAAAGCAGAGAAAGAAACTACGGTTGATTATGCAGCATTTAACAAACATAACTTTTCCTTGCAAGTAAGCTATGGCGGGGTATTGGTCCAAGCTTTAGAATATGTAAAAATAAGTCACGTTTCATCAGGAGTACAAACAACACTTGCCACGCATTACCCAACAACAACAGAAAACAAAAATTTTGTTTTAAAATTTAATAAAAAAGTTTTATCTGCAAATGATTTTATTGTTTTTACTTATAGGTTAAATAGAACAGATTTCGTCGCCAAAGGCTCAAGACTTTTGCGGCTTTCATATGTTCAAATAGGCAAGTCAACAGAATTGCGCGAACTGGAAGCACCTTTTAATATTCCTTATGGCAAATCATACAAAACAAAACATCAGCGTTCAGACACGGGGCTTGTTATTGCCACAAGCTCAAAAGTTCTGCCAAGCAAGATTGATTTAAAATTGAAGAATCAAACAAAAGAATTTATTGACACAAACTTTCAAAACATTGCAGATGATGTATCAAAAAATCCTTTTTTTATCTTTGATGATTCGGGAAACTTGCCATTAGTTCCTTTCTGCTGGCTTACTAAAAAAATAAAAAGCCCAAAAATAAATAAAAATCATTTGTATGATATAAGCATCAACGCACAGGCTAAAGTATATGTCGACTAGATTCTTTTTTAACAGCCTTACGCTTGATAATATTGACAGCATCACAGGCTATAATTATTACGATTCTGGATCCGGGCTAACACAAGGGACACCAATAAGCGCTAGGCAAATTAAGTCTTTGGTAAATTGGTCCCTTGGTGATATATATAAAACCTTTGACAATGACGGCAGTCAGTTAAGCGCTGGCGATCAGTATCCAGAATTTACCTTTGAATTTAAAGCGCCCAAATCTACTAGCTGGGTTTCTTTTGGGAACCACAACATATCAACACAAACAGATGGTTGGGTTATTTCAGTAAGTAATGACGGCGTGACATTTACAGAGGTAAGCAACTCAACAAGCACAAACTTTAACAGTGACTCGGACAGAGTTTTGTCTGTTGTTTCAGGTGGTAAAAAATATTGGAAAATCCAATTTAAAAATGTACAAGCAAATTTTAAGATTGGTTTGTTTAGTTTCTGCGATGTTGTATACCCACCAACATTATCAGCTTCTTTCTCTTATATTGTTGGCGATATGATTGAGCCTAGAGCAAAAGGAACGTATGGCAAAAACTATCATACCAAACAGTTTGAACAATCCTTTGATGATTTTAGTATTAACTTAAAAAATCTTAACAAGTCATACGTTGATAATTATGCTGCAAGAATACTTGAAGGGGTAAAATCACCTTTCATTTTCTATTACAGATATTCAACATCAGGTGAAAATCTGGCTGCTTACTGTTTGCCAGAGGGACAACAAAAAGGCGTTTCAATTAACAATAATCACCTTTATTCCTTGCCAATTAAAACAAAAGCGAGAAGTTGGTCATGACAGTACAATCAACACAGTTAGCCGGTTCGGATGTTTTTGCAACGGTAGAGATTCAAACGCAATACTGTGACCTTACTTATGGCGCGTCACCTTGCACAGCAAGTTTAAATAATGCAAACGCTTGCTTTAAAACAAGAAATGTTCTAAATGACTGTCAAGATACCCCAAATTTTAACCCTAGTACCAAGTCTTTTTTCTTTACTGAAGAAGGCAATTCAACAATCATTGATGGTTATCGACCTTTAATAAAAAGCATCTCATTTGCACCAAGCAAGCTCCCACCAAGGGGCGGGCTAGCAAACGTATCAAAAGTTAAGTTCACTTTCATTGATGAGCCTGATACTGACCTTGACACTGATGACAACATTTTGGACAGGTCATACATTGCCCGCGAACAAGGGACATTTTGGGGGAAGTTCAAGGCAAGAAATTCTTTTCTTCAAGGTCAAATTATAAAATATACCGTAACCTTTCTTGATTCAGATGGCGGCTTTAACACCCTCACTAACAGATGGCAAATTGAATCTGTGTCCTGGGCAAATAAAAATGGCGAAGTAACAATTATTGCAAAGGATCCTTTAAATTTAACTGATGCTTTGAATGCGAAATGCCCACCAGTTTCAAGAGTAAAGCTATATAGCGCCCTAGCTAGCGGTAATCATACACTAGCAGTTGATCAGGTTGTGGGTTTGAAATCACCTGATCAATATACTTATTTCAGAATCAATGATGAAATAATTCTTGTTGATGGTGCAACGCTTGCACCTGTTGGCGACCATTTTGAAGTTAATATTGTCAGCCCACATGGTCGGGGGGCATTGGGAACAGCGCAAGCTTCTCATGATGCTGGCGCAGTTGTTCAAGAAGTTGCAAGGTTTGATGCTTTATCAATTAACGCAACGCTTTTAAAAATCCTTAATAATTATAGTGAATTGCGCCCTGATGATCTTGACTCGATTAATTGGGCTGCTGAGATAGCTTCTTGGAGAGCATCTAATCTTTTAACAAATTACATTTCACAACCAACAGACATCAAAACTTTAATTTCTGAAATCTGTGATCAAAATCAAATAATGATTTGGTATGATGCACGAGTTGCAAAAATAAAATTAAAAGCTGTTGCGCCAGAACTTGGAACATTAAAAAGCTATAATGATGAAAATGACATATGGGATTTGCAAGTCAAAGAAGATGACACGTTGAGATTAAACTCTTGTTCCATGTATTTCACGCCGCGATCATGGATTGGTGGAAGCAAGTCATCTGACTTTGAAAATATCGCCGTGTCAATCGACACTTTATATTATGATCTTTATGGATCACCAAAAGAAAGAAATTTATATTCAAAATGGATTACATCAAGCGCAGTAGCATTATCGACAACAGGCGTTCTAATCAATAGGTTTAGAGCCTCACCCTTTAGAATAACTTTTAAGATGTCTTACGATAATTTCGCATCAAGCAGGTTAAACACAGGCGACAATTTTAGACTAACAAGCAGCCAATTTCAAAACCCAACAGGCGCGGCTTACACGCCTGAGTTCATTTGTATTTCTACTAAGTATGACAAGGACATGAACCTGAATGTTGAGGCAGTAGCTTATTCTTACTTTTCTGGCAATAATGCAGCAATCGGTGCAACGTCTTTCGATGGTCAAAACTACAGCACCTATATTGCAGCGAACCCGGACAATGGCGGCGTTCTTGCTTGGATTTCACAAGCTGATGGCACCATGGTCAACGGCGATGATTCCTATTACATAACATAACAGGCAAACAACATGACAAGCTTTGTAGATTTAGCGGGAGCAACTGGGCCAGATGCACCATTCACTGAGACAGTCGCCACGGCGCTTGATAGGAATCTGTTTGCAGCAATGGAAGGCGATGCAACTGCTATTGCGGCGGGTGTTAGATTATCAAATACAGCCATTGCTGACGGCGGTATCTCAGGCAGGGCATTAGCTGGCGGATTTGCAACCACTTCATCAACTCAGCTTTTTGATTATTTCAGAATTAATGGCAGCCGTTCATTTCAATCATCTTCAAACGATGTCACAACAGAAGAAAGCTTTATTGCTAAGGCTGGCGTTTACAGAATTAAACTGACTGCAAACCCATTCGCATCAGCTTCTTCAAGTTCCTTGGCTTGCGGTTTGAATATCAATGGGACTTTGGTTGCTCAGACAGCAAGCACAAGCGGCACAACGCCACGGGTTCTTGATGCAGTGTATGCAATCGCAGCAAACAGCACGGTATCAATAACAAGTCTGAGAAAGGGCGGCGCATCAGCAACCGCTTTGAACCATGAGTGCATTGCCCAAGTTTATACAAATGAAATCTTTTCTGAGCCTCAACGCTCGATGTCATGGGGATATAATTACAACACATCCGCCAGATACGTTATAACATTTAGGACAATATAGAATGGCAACCTTCACAGACCTTTCACAATCGACACAAGCGGGCGACCCTGTTGTATCAACGCTGACTTCAGGATTAGACCGAAATCAAATAGCAGCCTTTGAGGGCGACCCTACAGCCACGGTGTTGATCCAAGCCCAGAATGATGCATTCACACCAGCATCAATCACAAGTCAAAAACTAGGCGCTTTCGCTTCTGGTTCTTCTTTGGCGGGTGTTGAATCAATAAGGCTTGCAGGTGATTGGGGTTTATTAAATAGCGGCGTTTCTCCACAGCCAAGAAATATAAACAGAAAGATTTTGAAGGCTGGAGCATATAGATTTATTGGTGCTTTAAGATTTACATCTCAAGGCGGTGGTTCAACATTGGGAACTTCATTTATCCAATTAACTTCAAACATAAACGGCATTTCAATTTCAAGCGACAAAGCATCAACCTTAAACACTTGGGTTTATATTGATGAATTAATTCAAGTTGCTGCGGGCGAAACGCTTACTTTAACTGGCAGAGATGGTGATTATGATTCAACCAGTCAGCCACAGTTTGAAATGAATTTTAAATTGTTCACAGATGACCCAAGCTTTGAAGCACTTAAAACAGTTGGTTGGTCTTTTGATAGACATAGGGAAATATTGTTTCTTGGAAATAGCTACCTGCAAACACCAACAATGAAGCACATTGATTGGACATCAACACCTTATCCGGGGAACATATCTTGACAACTTATACAAACATACAAGCCAACACGCAAGCATCTGAACCTTTGACCACAACGGTTGTGACGGCGCTTGACCGTAATCTTTACGCATTGTTTGAAGGTGATTCAACGGCCACACCATTTGCACAATTGCAAGAACCAGCAATTCAAACAGCGGCAATCAACCCAGCTAAGTTTGCACCAGTGACAGCACCAACATCAACATCAACTGGAGTTTTCACAAACGCAGCTTTTTATGATGCTTTGGGATTGCAATCTGATAGAACTTCAAGCAGCACGTCAACCTTTGTTACGGTATCAAAAAGCATAAAGAGAGCAGGGGATTATACTTTTTATTGCAGTAGTTTATTTAGACAATTTGGAACAAGCAACAATTATATTGTTAAAACTGAATTTATAGTTGACGGCGTGATTAGATTCACACACAACTTTATTCAAGCAGCTATTCAGAAAGATCAGGTTACACTGTCATTGACAGGCGGCGAAGAGTATTTCATTAAAAACTATTATGTTTCAGGTTCAACAGGTGCTTCTGCAAGAACTGAAGTTTTCAACCAATGCTTAGTAATGATTAATCAAAACAGTTCAATGAATGACGTTGAACTTGATAGGGGTTTAAATAATTACTTTGAAAGCAATGGAACAAGGGATTTGCGTTTGTCTTACACAAATCAAGATGCAAACGATCTTACTAGAGGTGGCTTGTTTGGTGCGGTTTCTTATTGGATATTTTACTTAACACCAACTATTAATGAATCAACAACAAATTCTGTTTTTGAATCTTAAATGATGCCCTGTGTTTGCTGCATACTGATCAAGGGGTTGCACAGTTTACAGCTTGCACAGGGCGTTTTATTCTACCAAGGCAAATCTTCATCGTCATTGCTTATAGCTGCTGGCGCGGCAGCTTGGGGCTTAGGCGCTGATTGTTCATCCTTTGGCTGAATGCTAAACGACAGCACAGGCGCTTTGGGGTTTGCATCTGGTTTCTTCTTCCAAGCACTAAGCCAGAATTCCTTACCGTCCACATTGATTGAACCCTTCAAATCTGGATGGCGTTCACTATCCTTCTTATCGTTTACCCAGACCTGACCACGGTTCGTATTATCATAATTTGACATTTTCACTTTTCCTTTTTGGTTTCATTTGATGGATTTTTTAAATCTGCATCATTCATTTGAGAGCCTATTTTATACATCACAAACAGATACCACAACAGCCCCACGACATAAAGAACAATAATATTATAAGCGCCTAAAACCCAGCACTGATATATCAATATTGTATAAGCCGCAATTGACAGATGGACCGCAAGCCTTGACGTATAAAAAACATAAGCAAGCAACGCCAACGCAGTCCCAAAGTATCCAAGCGTTAGAAGGCTCATGACAGGCCCACCTTTAGAAGATGGCGCTCTCGTGTTGTGAAGCATCCGCCCTTGCTTGGTGCCAGCCACAGGGCTTGCTGTTCGTCCTCAGACAGTTCTGAAAAGCATTCTTTGGCAAGGTCAATGCCCGCTTGCGTTTCTTCTGCAAGATAGGCTTTCATTGCTTCAACTGTTTCTGTGTTGTTGCTTAACACCTGATCACATTCAGCTTTTCGATTATCACCAATCGCTTTGACCTTGGTTTGATCAACCTTCAGGCTTGCTGCATTCGCATCGTCATCTGTTTGTGGAATTAAACATACTGCTGATATTGAATATCTTCTTGCATAACTGAGCGCACTACCCACAGATTGACTATCAAACTTTGTCAGCGGCAAGAAATACTCACCTTCGATCCACTCACCAGAGGAGTGCATTATTCTGGTTGTGACTCCAACAGACTTTTCAATCAGGTTTGTGATTGGCATCTGAATCATTGACAACCCATTAGCTGCAAAGGGTTCTTTCATGGCTCGAATACAATCACCCAGATCAGCATATGATGACTTGAAAAAAGGGTTGGTGCTTGATTTAACAGCACCACCAATTTGACTTTGAGCAATTGATAAAGCGGTTGCCAACTTAGCAATTGATTCTGATTGTTTCATTAGTGGGGTTCTCCGTCTTGGGGTTTTGAAACATATAATCTTTCTGTGAACTCAGCATAATTCAAAGCTTGTTCAAGTGTCATTCCTTCATTCATTCTTTTATTGATTTGATCAATGTCAGTATAACTGCGAACTGTGCTAATTGTCACAAAATTATCAAGCGTTCGCTCTTTTTCAATCATATCAACTAGGGCGATGATTGACGTTGAATCATGCTTCATCAGTTTGTTCTTTCTTTTGTCTATGGTATCGCGTTGAAGATGCGAATATCTCAGGGTAGTTCTGTTCCATGAATAACCATAAAGGTTTCTTTTCGTATTTCCTGCACAGATAATCAAGTGATACTTCTGTCAAATCATAGCTACCATTTGAGACTTCATTCTTAACAAGTATCCCACGCCATTCAGTGTTCCCCTGTGCGCCAATGTAATCTTCTGAGTGTAGATAGCCAGCACCACAAACCAGCCCACGCAGACGCGCCCCATTGTTTAGGAACCTTTGCCCGGTAATATAGGTTTGTTGATGTCCCATCGAGAAAGAGAAGCCAACTGTTTTCAATCTGGTATCAATTGAGGTGCCACCATATGGCTTGCCAGTCATGGGGTTTGAAAAGTAATGGCTGTAATGAACACCATCAATTTCAATCACATCAAGAAAGGGAATCACTTGCCAGCCTTGGCCAGCGTAGTTCAGATGATCAGTTGAAAGTACACCTGACAAGGTTGCATCATTTTGTACAGCTCGGTTGATTCTGTGTTCATGGTTGCCCAATGTCATCACCATCTGTGGCTTCCATTGTTTGACCTTTCGCTTCAACCTTTGCTTGTTGTGTTTATGGATGGGTGCCATCATTACTTTCATTGCAGCATTGGCAGCGCTAATGTCTTTTAAATACCTTCGACCTTCAAAGGTTTTCTTGCCTTTGTCATAAGATGAAAGTGATTCCATATCAGCAAAGTCACCAATACACACGATCACATCAGGTTGAGCCGATACAATATAGCGCCCAATCCAATTAAGGTGATCAGTTGGCGTTTCAGGTGTTACCTGCATATCTGGAATGAATAAATGTCTTCTTCCTTTCTTCATGCTTGGCCAATCCTTTTCAAGTGATAATTGATTTGCTGTTTCCATTCTGTTGTCATATCTATCAAATCTTGCTTGCTGTACTTGGTGACTTTGTTTCGATTAATCATCAAGTCAACTTGTTCACGGCCATACATGTCAACCATATATAAAGTGTAGGATGCTTCTGCATTACCATATCGCATTCTAAAACCATTGCAAGCGGCGCATTGTGGATGAACATTTTCTTCAATCAATGCCCATTCATTTGTTCCGCCTTTGCCCTTAGCTATGAAATGCCCGCCTTGCATTCCTTCATTCCATTGCCTTGTGACCCCACAGGTTACACACGAACAAAACCCTTGGTCATCTGCTGCTTTAATCCTGACAAGCTTTTGAAGCGTGTTCAGCGCGTTTGTTCTTGGTGTAGTCTTTGGCATTACAAATCATCCCTTGATGGAAATTCTGTGATGGTGAAATTCATGCGGGCAAGAAAGAAAGCTTGGAGGGCTGAATAGATTTTATCAACTTCTGAGGTGGTCAGTTCTGAAGTGCTGTTTTTTTGTACCAATGCCCTTTGCATGATGCGCCAAAGGTTCTTGGTTGAATCCCTATCCCAACAAGCATGGGAACCATCTTTAAGATTCTCAAAGACAAGCTTTTGTGTCAGCCCTTCCGCATTAAGTTCCATAGCAAGCCAATCAAAGAACAAGTGAAGTGCGGCGTTCTGCGCCGTAGATCTTGGCTTTTTGACCTTTGACAATGGTTCAATTGTTATCTGATAACCACCATCAGGGAATGCGCCCTTCAGTTCTTCCAAGTGTAGCAGCTTGCCAATCTCATGCGGCCCTGTCATCACTAGCTGTTTCTTATGCTTAATCACTATTGATCCCCTAATAAGGACAAGTCAAAGCCCATTCATCTTCAATGATTGCGCGTATATGTTCACGCACCAGCTTACCCAGTTGAGCGTTATCATTTGATGTCAGCGCTTCTAGCATTTGTTCAAAGGCTTCTGAATCAGATTCAATGGCATAGGCCACACCATCACCAATTGCATCAGCTAAGGTTTCACGATCATTAACGAAATCAAGATAATTCATTTTCATACCACTTTTTTAATTTGTTGTTTAAGGGTTTCTTCTGATTGTTTTATTCTCTCACTAGCTATATTAAAATATTCTTCATCAAGTTCAATGCCTATGAAGTTGCGCCCAGTATTGACGCAAGCCACACCAGTTGAACCTGAACCCATAGTGAAATCCAAAATTGTTTGATTCTCGTTTGTATAGGTTTTGATTAAGTATTCCATAAGAGCCACTGGCTTTTGGGTTGGGTGAAAGCTACCACGATCACGATTAAATTTTTGCACAGTTTTGGGGTATCGCTTGCCAGTATTAACTGTGACAACATTTTCTGACTTATTATAAAGCTGCGAATCGCTTCCTTTTTTTACAGTATATGGTTTACCTTTTGTGAATTGTGGATTGTATGTTGGTTGCTTTTTATAAAAAACAAGGACAGATTCGGCATCTCGCAGAGGTTGCTTTTTCGCGTTTAACATGCCTGTTCCTGCTTCTTTCTGCCAAACCCAATCATATTTAAATTGTTTTAAATTAGAGCAAACTAAAACACTTGTGAATGGTTGGGCGGCTGTCAAAACAATAGCCCCATCAGGCTTAATAATTCTTTTCAATTCATGCCACATGTTATCTATTGAGATAACCGAATCCCATTTACATCGAGTAGTGCCATACGGCGGATCTGTCAATATCATATCAACACTACCATCAGGTATTTCTTTCATGCGTTCAAGGCAATCACCTTGCATCAAATTAATCATAGATTTTACCCGGGCGCGAATCATTCACTACCTTGGGGTTCCTGCTTAGATAGTCAGTCAGCCAAGGGCCACCATCAATCCCGACAGTTGAATACTCAGATGAATTGATACCTTTACGCTTTAGCCAATGCCTGTCGCGGCGGTTCAATGTCATGTTGCCTTTCTGGTTTAGTTTTGTTTTCTTCATTTAGTCCCCACAAAAACAAGATATTGATTGATCATTACCAAAATCAAAACCTTGTTGGTCAGTTGCAATAATTTTTAATTCTTCATAGCCAAGTTCTAGCCTATTGAAATAATCACCCTGTTTTTTTTCTTCTCTTAACCACCAATCAGCAAGTTCTGGCTTCTGCTGAATGATTGATAATCTTTTTGATTTACCTTTAAGGAAGCAAAGATCACAATTGCCCCAATCAGTTACCCCATTATTATTGGGTAGCTGCAAATCGAATGCTTGTTTTTTCCAAAATTCGCCAATATCTTCTTTTGATATATTATCATGATAGAGAGGAAGCATTTTTTCTGAACCATCAGAAACAACACCTAGCATCTTCATTGCCCTTCTTTGTTCATCAGCTCTAATTCCAATCATGGCTTGATAGGGTGAAGCAAAACCTTCAGATTTTAAAAACCTGTGAATGGTTCTGATTTTCATTTGCCCAGAGCACATCCGGTTCATTGGGTTTGGCAACTGGCCAACATCATTAATCAACTTGGAAAAAGGTTCGCCATTCCTGCTTGCAGTTTTATGGTCAACTTCCTTCCAGAAATAGTTATAATTTTTTGAATCTTGCTTTTTTATTCTGCCATCATATTCTAGCCAATGAATTTTTACGCCCCAATTTGCAGAACAGTCACGCACAAAATCAAGCGTGTGGGGCATTTCTTTTCCAGTATTAGCAAAGCAGACTTTGACATAATCAGGAAGCTTGCCATCATGCGCTTCAAGTGTTTTGAACAACATGAAAGCTGAAGTTCTGCCACCTGAAAAGCTTATCAAAGTTGGTTCATCACAAAAATAATAATTCATTAAAAAGGTGATCCTAAAAAGATGCGGTCATAAATTTCTGCTTCTGGTTCAAGGTATCGTTCTGAATAGGTTTCTGAATCTGGCTTGATGCCATCAACGAAATCTTCAAAGGCAATGCAAGCAAAGCCATTCGCGCAAATCTTTATCTTTGGACAGTTGAGAATTTCACAGGGGGATTTTGTATCACCCGCGATTTCTATAAGTCTTTCGGGGGTGACAATGGCGCTCACTTTTTCTTATTCCTTTTGACTTGCTTGACCTTGTTGGCTCTAAAAAACAAATCAAGTGCTTGTCTTGCATCCCTGATTTCAACTGGTGGCAGGTCATCTATTAAAATTTTATTCTTGATAAGCATTTCTACAATATCCATGCGCCTTGCATAAAGCTCAGTTGTTGCGATGTCCCAATATGTAATATCAATTTTGCTGGCTATACAAAGAGCGTTCAAAAATTCAATATCACGGCCAAAGGTTTTGTATAAGTCTTTCAGATCAATCATGTTTCACCCACTATGTCGCGTTCAAGCATCAAATTAAAAATGTTCAATCTTTGTTCATACATCTGAATGGTTGCAAGATCACGATCACCACGGTTGATGAACTTGGCTTTGTACAAATCATTAACGCGATCAATTGCATGACCAAGATCATCATGAAGCTTTATCAATTGCTTGTCGTATTTACTCAAATCATCATTCATTTAACACCCCACTATCAAGTTTTGAAAGAGTAATACAAAAGCATAGGCGGCGCAAATAATAGCGGCCAATTGTAATAGATCATCTTTGTTCATTATATGCGCCCATCCATAATGGCTGTGAAAATAATCAAGGTGGGTATTGCCACCAAGAAAAAGCAAAAAAAGTCTTCGTCAAAATTCATTATAAGGAACTCAAAAATTGATCAAGACCCCAACAATAAACACCAATAATTATAATGGCGAAAATTGCTGCTTGTATATTTTCTGCTTTGGCTGACATTCTTTGTTTCATTTAATTTGATCCTGTTGTTTGGTTGATGTTTTAACAATAGACCAAATTTAAAAAGCTGCTTTGATTTGTGATTTTATCACAATTCATTTTCTTAACTTCGCCACGAAACACCCAGTAAATACAAAAATTTTAATTAATTTGTTTTAAATTAATGGCTTAGATAAAAAATCATAATCATTTATTTACAAAAATACGACATTGAACTTTATCTTAATACACCAGTTCCCAATGGAATAGTTTTAATTTCAATTGAATCTTCAGAACAATTATTCGCTACATCATTATTGCTTTCATCTTGTTCTGGTTCTTCTTCTTGCTTGCCTTTTGACCAGTCTATATTGTCAAAGTTATCATTGAATGAAACTTCATCAGCGGTCTTTCTACGCTTTGAGCCTTTGCCGTTTTGTGCTGTGTTAGCCATTGTCTTTTACCTTCATCAGTTCAATCATCTTGTTCATATACCAAACAGCTTTTTGTGCATCTTGGATAGGGTTTTTTTTATTATGTAAACGGCTGCCAGTATACTTAATGACATTGCCATGACAGTAATGAATAGCACCTTCAACACCAAGAACATCAACCAGATAATCAATGGTTTCAATCTTGCCAGCGGTGTAATGACTTGGGTGGTTGACGGGATCATTCATCACCATCACCATCAACTGGTTCAAAAGAGTTCCAAACGCCAACTTCAACAAGCCACATTTGTTTTGGTGCCTTCAGTTTAACCATGTCACAAAAGCTTTCGGCAATTGCTTGAACCTGATCTTCAAGGCTTTCATCTTCATTGACAATTAATGAATGTCTCAAAAATCCTGTACTGTAACAAGTCAAACGATCAGCAACTTCATTGCCTATCAGGTGTTCAACGGTGATGCTTTGTTTCTTGGCCATGATATTTCCTTAATTAAATGCGGATTTCTTCGCGTATGTTTTGATGATTTCTTGTTCTGGTACTTCACCAACGTAATTGCTGAACCTTTGCAATGCTAGATTGTCTTTCAAGAATGCGGTTCCAGTTCTGCCATGCCTGTTTTTTCTTACTATCAACTCAGTGATTCCAGCGCGGGCGCTGTGCTGTTCATACACTTCATCACGGTAAATGAATGTTACACTGTCAGCATCTTGTTCAATGCTCCCACTGTCGCGCAGATCAGCAATCAATGGGCGTTTATCATCACGCCTTTCACAATCCCTATTCAGCTGGCAAAGCAAAACAACAGGGCAATTGATGTCTTTGGCTAGGGCTTTCAATGCTGCTGTGATGTTGCCCATTTCTTCATTCTTCGATCTTGCACTACGATCTTTAATCAATCCAAGATAATCAATGACAACAAGATCAAGGCTTTGTTTCCTGTGGGCGGCCCTGACCTTAGACTTTATTTCGTTTATTGATTGCCCTGCTGTGTCATCAACCAAGATAGGGCTTGCCAATTTTTTGAGATTAGAACACATAGCATTGAGCTTGTCCAAATCATCACCATTCAAGTTGCCGTTTCTCAAGTGAGTGTGATTGATGCCAGCTTTAATTGAAGTGTATCTGTCAAACACTTCGCTTTTTGTCATTTCTAAGCTCATGAATAAGCAGCGTGAACCTGCATGACTTGCCCTTATTGCTATATTCAAAGCCAAGGCTGTTTTGCCCATTGCAGGGCGGGCAGCTATAACGATCAAGTTCCCCGGGTTCAACCCACCAAGCATATTGTCAAAGTCAGTGAAGCCAGTTTGAATCCCTTGAATGCCTTGGTTTTCTATCCTGTGAAGAATCTGGTTCACTGAATCCTGTAGAAAGTCAGTCATGTTTTCAACAGATTTGGATGCCCCAACAGTGAACCCAGTGATGGCTTTTTCAGCCTGATCAGCGGCTTGTTCAATAGTCAGCTTTTCATTCAATGCAATTTCAACCAACTGATTTGATACTGTCAGCAATTGGGTTTTCTTATTCTCTCGCATCAGAGCCTTGCAATAATCCTTAATCAGACCAACGCTAAATTCAGACTCATACACATCACGCACATCAGCAAAGCTGGCCCTTGACCCTTGGCGTATTAGTTCATCAACAATGGTGGCAATATCACAATGCCCACGGCGTTCAACTATGGCTTCAATGGCAATGAATATGTCAGAGTGAATTCTGTTGCTGAAGTCACTGGCAGTCACGCCAAAGCCTGACACAATATAAAAGTTTTGGGTTGCTGACTTTAAAACACAAAGGTCAATAATCATATTTTATCTCTTTCTTTGAGGATGCATCCCAATCACCAAATAGTTCAGGCGCTTGTTCTGAGGCTTTTATCATGTAGTATTCTCCCGGATAATGTCTAAGACATCGAGCAGCTTCTTTTCTTATTGCGCTTGAAACTCTCGGTGTTTTCTTTGGATCTAATAAGGCAATCAGAAACAGCCTTGTACTGTTTACGGCATTTCTCCGTTCATCTGGCATTGTCATTATTTATCTTCTCCCTGTGCAAGTCTGTGAGCTTCATTCTTTAGAACTGATCCTTTGATAAATATATTTTATCAACTGCATCAACTTCATTGCCTGTTCTTTCTTTGTGAACAGCCGCACCAATGCTGAGAATCTTTCGGGCTATGGTTCTGTTGATTCCATACCAATCCATAAAGCCTTGAACAGTCATAAAATTTTGCTGTGATTCAAGGTAAAGCTTTTCGTATTGGTCTTTGTGCTTTTCTTTTACTGGTGTGATTTTCTTTCTGTGCATTACTCAAACCTGTTCTGTCAATGTTAGCCAAGCTTTAGCGGCTGTTTGTGGAACTACTCCATTTCCAAGCAATTGAAGTCTGTCAGACCTGTTGGAATACCCATCAACTGTTCGACCCAATCGGGGCTGTGTTCTTGGCCGCTCCCAATGGTACTGCTGTTGGTCTGGTCTGGATGGGAATCCGGGTACAAGTTCTTCATTATGTTTGGCAAACTGTCTGATGGGTTGCCCTTTTTCCTTTGTGCTTCTGCTCCCCGGGGGCCTTTGATGTCGCTGACTGTTGGTGTTGGCCATGATAAAGACCCGCTTTCTTTGGTGTGGTGCGCCAACTTCACGCGCTGAGAATATGCCCCACGCTGTTCTAAAACCATCTTCTGCCAAATCACTGATGACTGTGGAGAGTCCAAGCGAAATGTGGCCTTCGACGTTTTCAAAAAAGCATCTGTTTGGCTTGATGGCTTGGATATGTTTTCTGATATATGGCCAAAGGTGCCGTTCATCTTCAGCGCCTTTTCTTTTTCCAGCCTGGGAAAAGGGTTGGCAAGGGTATCCGCCAGTGATAAGGTCAACTTTTCCTGAAAAGATTTCTGATGGGAAGGTTTTAAGATCCGTCCAAATAGGGGCGGGATCCAACTTACCTGATTCCATTTTCTCAACCAAATTCGCAATGGCGAAGGCTTCGATTTCCACATAAGCGATGACTCGATGCTTGATTCCAGCAATATCAAGTCCCCTTTCGATTCCACCATATCCGCTGCAAAAGCTGATGACAGTTGGAAGTTCTTTGGTAGTACCCACATTTTGTTCCCCTGTATTATGTTGTTTGTTGTACATGATCAAGCAGTTTATCCAGCTTGTTCTGATTGCATATATAGTCAAAAGTGACCTTCCAGCCGCGATCATTTTTGCCAAGATAGAATTCATTCTCTCTCAGGTGGATTATCATTGCTTCCCAAACTAGGCGATCATTCAACGCTTTATCTTCATTTATCCTTGCCGATAGGCTTGCACCTCTTTTGCCTCTTAACACTCTTTCAACGTCAACCTTGGGCACTGGGGTTGATTCAAAGTGAAAGTTCCAAGCCTTGGCAATGTCTTTGATCAACAGCTTATATTTGATCTTATTATTAGTATTATTATTAGTATTATTAGGATCTCGTGTGAGAGAGGGTTCACCTCTCGTGTGAGAGAGGGGTAAACTCTCGTGTGGGAGATCTTCATTTTGCGTGTTGATCCTTGCCTTATTCGCCAGCTCATACTGGCAACGTGTTCCAATCTGGCCAGCACTTTTAACAATGTATTTTTTTTCCATTAACAAGCCTGTAATGGTTGAAATGTTTTGTGTCCCCTTGATACCTGTATATAAACACAGTTGTGTGGCAGATGGCCAAGCCTTATAACCGTTTGATGGGTTTGCAAAGGCAATCAAAACACCAAGCACTTTAAGTTCACGCAAGGTCAAAGATTGATCGGCCCAGATTTCCAAGGGGATCATTGAGAAACAACCAGTGATTACTTTTTTTTCCATGTTGCCCTGTTCCTGTCAGTTGAATGAATTCGAATATAGTTCACGTTTATTGATTACACAAGAAAAGAATTGAAAAATCTTGTTTTCTGATCACATTGGGATCAATCGCTTCAATAACGTATAATTGAAAGACACAGCCAAAAGGGTGAAAAATTATGAATGTCGTAGAACTAGTTCCAAAAACAGCGCAAAACTTGCTGGAAGAATTGTTCACTACTTGTTCAGAATTCGATGGCTTTGTGACTGATATTGAAGTTGTAGGCGCTTTGGCAATGGCCCAAGCTTACTATGCTAACACACTGATTGAATACACAGATGAGTAAGTTTTTTAAACCAAGCGAATACGCTTGCCGCTGCGGTTGTGGATTTACTGAAGTTCACCCTGCGACTCTCAGCGCAGCCGATACGATCCGATCATATACGGGCAAACCGCAAGGCATCAGCTCAGGATGCAGATGCCCAGATCACAACAAGAAGGTTGGCGGCGCAGCGGCAAGCTATCATCTGCCAAGGTTCCACGATGGCAAGATGGTTGGCTTTGCTTTAGATTTACCCACAGATGAACCTGAAGATTTGTTTGATTTTGTCGTGCATAACTTGCCCGGCATAAGCTGCATTAAGTATAAAGATTTCATCCATATTGATTGCCGCCCCAAGCTTTACAGGGCCAATGGATGAAGATCAACGGTGTAATATATTTACAGTCAACCAATGAATATGCGGCTTTTATTATTTTGCCCAACGGCAACCGCAAGCATCTTGGTTTTTTTGATGATATTAGGGACGCAGCCCGCGCACGATATAAAGCGGAATTGCAAGTTTATTCACAGCGGCCATTCTTAGCTGCAACTAGAAACACAATCTGAGAATTTTAAAATGTGGAATCTTGCAATCAAAGCTGTGTCTGATCTTGGCACCCAGTTCTTAAAGAACAGAACAATCAAAGCTGATCAATCATTCAAGATTGAACAAGCCAAGGTTGAGGCGCAGATCAAGATGATCAGCAACAGCGCAGAAACAGAAAAAGATTATGACCTTGCTGCATTGCATCAAACGCAATACAGTTGGAAAGATGAATTCGCCCTTCTGATTATCACACTTCCTTTCATTGCTTCATTTGTCCCCGGGCTCCAAGATTACATTGCAACAGGTTTTTCTTATATATCCAACACCCCTGAATGGTATCAAATGGCATTTATGGGCGCGATTGCGGCCAGCCTTGGCATCAGGTGGGCGTTTAAGTTCAATGGCAAATAAAATGAAGGTTTGCGAAGCAATAGAAATCATATCAAAAACAGATATTGCAGAACCAGTGATCATTGATTTGATCAAGAAAACACGCTTGGGTTCACACTTCAGTGAGCTTGATTTAATTAAAATTGAAACAAATGAATTGTTTGTACAACTTGAACAGCTTAATAAATAGGATCCTCCATGGCTTCAGTGAACCCACAATTTTCAATTGCCAACGTCATCACTATCATTTTAACCTTTGTTGTGGCTTTGACAGCATTTAACACAGTTGAAGGGCAGGTTGAAAACAACAAGAAAAGCATTGAAGAAGCCAAGGTTGCGAACAATGAAATGCAACAAAGCGTTCACACACTGACAATTGATGTTGCGCTTTTGAAGCGTGACGCTGAGAATGCAGCCCAACAGCGCGAAGAAATAAAAGCTAATCAAGCAAAAATTATTGGATTATTACAAGGCAAAAACAGATTATGAAAAAACCAAATATTAAAAAATTAAATATTAGAGGTCAATACTAATGGCACAACCAACAGTAATAACGGCAGATTCAGAAACGTATAATCCAACAGCTAATAGCGGTGACACTAGATTGTTTTCTAGCGTGTCAATTCCTGCGAACTGTAATACCTTTGTGGTTACACTTGCAGCTGGAACAAGTGAAAGCAGTATTGTATGGACAGATGTCACTTTTAATGGTGTAGGTGCCGTAAAGCTCCATCAAATTGATGTTTCTGGTTCTGACACAGACGTGAGATCTACAGTTGCCGCTGTTTTTGATACATCAAGCATCGGCGCAGTAACCGGCACAATTGAAGGGACGCTTAGTGCATCCACAACAATATCATGCCTCGCTGGGGTAGTATGCACAACTGGCTATCTTGAAAGCTTTTCAACATCAAATGACAGGCTTGGCAGGAACGGTCAAAATGTTTCATACTCTAACAACTACGAAAACAATATATTGTTGTTGATGGGCAGTTTGGATAGGGACCCAGAAACATTTATTGTTAGTGTCGGAACTGAAATATATGTTGACAAGCCAACAGTTCTCACGGCTCCTGTATGCTGGGCAATATATCAAGATACAAATGACGGAAACGGTCAAAAAACAATTGCTTATAATGCGGGCTTTGAAGCTGTGGCAGAAATAAGTATGCTAATTTCAAGCCAGAAAAATCCTTTTGGTTCTTCCAAACGATTAGTTCGTCGCGGTTATGCCTAGCAATGCCATTGTCACCACCTAGGGCTTGTAAACGCTGCGGTGTTGCAGGATGCACCCAGCACAAGCCCCAGAAGGTGTGGCACAGTTCAACAACCCAGACGCGCAACCAATACGGTTCAACCCGGTGGAAGCGCACAAGGGCGGCAGCACTGGCAAGGGATGGACACCTTTGCCAAGTTTGCACCACCAGAGGCGTTATAAGCTCCGCTAACATAGTTGATCACATTACCCCACAGCACAAGCAACAATTCGATTTCTTTGATTTGGCAAACTTACAGGCAATCTGCAAGCCATGCCACGACATCAAGACCGCTGAAGAAGCCAAGCAAGCCAGAGGGCTTAAAGCAAAGCCTGACTATATCGTGTAACAAAACCCTTCTGTTATTCCTTTTTATTCTATAGATTCCCTTTACATTTTATTTAATGGGGTACATTATGACCCCTCAACCCAACAATCACTTAAAAAAAGGAATACAAATGAATAAATATGAATATATGAATCGAACTGAAGAAGAAATTGAAGATGCGATGGCTGAAGGCGAATTACGTCAAGAGCGAGAGCTTGAACAATGGTACGAAAATGGTTGCGGTTATGGTTTGAGAGAAGCAGAACAAGAAGATGCTTACAATCGGGATCGAGGAATCTATTAATCAATCGGGGCGAAAGCCCCACCATGTTGAGGCGACATACAAGCCTAAACGCATCAATCAATACGTCAATGACGTACAGCACAGGAAGCAACCCAATGGAATCAATTTATTACGGTCTTGAAGATCTAACAATCCCCAATGATTGGGAAGATATCACTTATCGCTATGACGTTTGTCCGTCATACCTATCAGGCAAATTTCAAATCTTTTGTGACCATAAAGATGCGGAGCAAAGAGAATGCCCATCATGGAAGCGCTTTCAAGTGATCCAAGTGAATGATGACTTTGAACCAATTGATAAAGGCATAGGCTTTGAATCTGAAACAATTGAAGAAGTTCTTTCAATGTTTGAGCGCCTGGGCAATCATGACAACATAACCTTTCTTGAAAGATACATAGCTTTGTGGGAAATAGCTTGCGACACAGACAATGATTTAGAATCATTAGCAAAGGTATATCTTGGATTCTGTTCAGCCAATGGCTTTCATGGCAGCGCTGATGACCTTCTTCAAGAACTTAAAGGCGCATTATGAAAGCAACAAAGAAGGCAATGGCGGTGCATAACACGCAACACCTGATTGATTATGTTGAAGGCATTGAAGCTAAGTTTGCAACCGCTTCACCATATGCCAAACGGTTGAGACTATCCAACCACAACAGGAACATTGGAATCATCTGCGATGAGATACAGCGGCGACAGATTGAAGCTATGAAGCAGGGCTTGCCTTATCCTGTGTTCAATGAGACAGGCCCAACCATGCTCATGCAATCGCGCAAGAATGGCAAGGCACACATACAATCAAAATGGGATAAATACAATGGGACAATATAAACTGAATCAGGCTGTGTGGAACTCAAGTTTGACAGGATCATCAAAGCTTCTGGCCTTGTGCTTGATCAGACACGCATTCGCAGGAAATTTTGAAGTTCCCAAGTCATTGATCATGCTTGAAACAAATCTGTCAAAGAAAACTATACGCAAGCACATTGATCAGCTTGAAGCCCTTGGGTGGCTCAGGGTTGAACGATCAGGTGGTGGGAGACCTAACCGCTACGGTGTGACGGTTCCGCCAGCTTGAGGGCATACAGGGCGAGCCAGAGGGGGGTGCCTTTCAAAAAAAAAAAATAATTATTTCTTTTTGGGGGATGGGGGGGTGTAAACTGAAACCCTTCCAATACAGATATACGACACCAGCAAGCTTATTCACACTGTCAGTTGGGACAAAACCGAAAAGTTCTATATACTTTGCCTGAACCAAACCAAAAGGCATAAGTAAATGGCAAATTCGTTGAAAAGTGTGGAACTCCACAAGCTTGAAGGGACTTTCAGAAAAGACCGCCATGAACAATATGCCGCTGAGGATCCTGCTGCCAAGGGATTTCCCAAATGTCCTGAACACATGACAGGCGAAGCAGCGATCAAATGGCTTGAACTGGAAGCGCAAGATATAGGCGTGATCAGGTCAATTGATGCTGGAAGCCTTGAGGTTTACTGTACCCTGTGGGGCGAATTCAAAGAAAATGCAGGTGATGTTCCAACGTCAAGAATCCAAACAATGAATGCCTTGGCGGGGCGGCTGTATCTTGACCCAGCATCACGCGCAAAGATGCCAGCTAAGGAAACAGAAAAGCCCAAAAACCCTTGGTCTGAATTTTGAAACATCATGAAATGGCACACCTGTACGCTGAAGACATTCTGTCAGAGGCAATCCCATCTTGCATCTACATGAAGAAAGCGGCTCAACGATACCTTGACGACCTTACAAGGGCATCAACAGAATGGCCGTATGAATACAACACTGAACTTGCTAATCGCGTTTGCAGGTTTGTTGAACTACTCCCACACATCAAAGGCGAACTTGCCCGCCAGAAAAAGAACCTTCAGCTTGAACCTTGGCAAGCTTTCACCCTTTGCAACATCTTTGGATGGGTTCACAAGTCAACCGGGTTGCGCCGATTCTCTGAAGTGTATCAAGAACTGGGGCGCAAGAATGGCAAATCAACCTTGCTGTCAGGTGCGGGCCTTTACCTTTTAGCGGCTGATCAAGAAGAAGGTGCGGAGGTTTACTGTTGTGCATCAGATAGGGAACAGGCCAAACTGGTTTGGAATGATTCAAGACGGATGGTTGACAAATGTTCAGGCTTGAAAGAAACCCTTGGAGTAGAAACATCAGCGCATTCAATCCACGTTTTTCAAACAAGTTCTGTGATGAAAGCCCTATCAAGGGAACAGGGCGGCAACCATGACGGGCTGAACACCCACGCAGCATTGATTGATGAACTGCACGCGCACAAAACCCGTGACCTGTTCGACGTTATAGAATCATCAATGGGAGCAAGAACCCAGCCGCTTCTGTGGTCAATCACAACAGCGGGCTTTAACACTTCTGGCATCTGCTTTGAAAAGCGCGACTTTGCAATTAAGGTATTGGATGGTGCGGCAACGGCTGACAACCTTTTTACGGTGATCTACACAGTTGACCCAGATGATTTAAAAGACCTTGATTCACTGTTCACTGATCCTGCTATATGGCAGAAAGCAAACCCAAACTGGGGCGTATCTGTCAGACCTGAGTTCATAGAGAAGGCAGCGGAGCGGGCAAGGCAGGACACC
>Ga0209119_1000865_pt1 | contig 30895 bp, 27 predicted proteins | sample COG_03_FD_184747 | JGI IMG/M metagenome (GOLD analysis project Ga0209119, IMG submission 184747) | Pelagic Microbial community sample from North Sea - COGITO 998_met_03 (SPAdes) (version 2) | ecosystem: Environmental > Aquatic > Marine > Neritic zone/Coastal water | place: Helgoland, sampling...
CGAAGAGTTACAGAAGAAAATTCGAACCACGATTCGCCGCGAGACAACACCGCGGCATGTACCGGCCAAGATAATTGCAGTTGCAGATATCCCGCGGACCATTAGTGGAAAAATCGTCGAATTGGCGGTGCGCAAGGTGGTACACAGTCAAGCGGTGAACAATACTGATGCTATGGCCAACCCCGAAGCCCTGGAACAGTTTAAAAACATTCCTGAGCTTTTATATTAGGGCTGAAAACTTAATAAGCATCGTACCGAGCGAGCTTATTAATACGAATAACTGCCTGTACCTCATGGACATATTTTTCACGCAGTTCTGAATACTCAAGCAGATTTTCGGCTAACTGATGACCGCTGGCTGAGCCCCGCTCAGTGCGAAGTTGCGCTCGGCTGACACGTAAATCCTGATAGGCACGATGGGTATTGATATTGCGAATATAGGAACCCACCGATTCAGAGACCGTGTCAAATTTTGCCACCTCATGCTGTGTGCCCGAATTGCGCCTAAGAGGCACAAGACCACAGCCTTTCTTATAACACCACTGGCCAAACAGGTTGTTGCCCTGCACAGCAAAGCGCGAGGTACCCCAGGCCGACTCAATGGCCGCCTGAGCCAGTGCCAGTGATGGTGGTACTGGATCTACGCGCAATAAAAGCTCAGCAATGATTTCAGGATTATTGTCTGAATCCCTGTCAACGAAATAGTTATCAGCCAATCTATCTAACTTCATTTTCTCAATAAATGATAATTCAGTGGCGTTTTTCGCAAGAGCTTCAAGCGCGCGCCTATCCTTTATAACAAGCTGGTTACTCTCTTTGACCAACGGTAGCATATAGCCAAAGAATGCATTTTTCTTCTGCTGTACCTGAGTGTAATCAGAAAAATCGGGCAGAGGATATTTGTCGATAAATATCGCCGTCAGTATCACCGCGCTTAAAAGAATGCTTATGAATGTAAAGCTTACAATATTTCGTTTTGAAACCATCGGAATTCCCAGATAAATAATTTAGCGTTTAATACTTTTTATTAATTGATTTGCCACATCTACATCGACACTTTGAGACCAGGTTAATTCTGGATATTGCTCACCAGCGACAGCAAAACAGCAAAGTATAAAATCACTAGGACTTTTGCCCCAGCCATCTTTCCCGCGGGATGAGGCAGGCCTTCCAAAAGCTTCTTCGATTTTTCCAGTTGGAAACCAGACTCTATATAAAGCCTGCGGTGGCCTTCACCTTGACTCCCCAGTTCAGACAGAGAAACTAACACATAATCAGTAAATGCTTTTTGTAGCGCCGCTTCTATTTCCTCTTCAGGTATACGCTTTAATCCGAAGTTTTGCACTATGTTGGTGAGCTCGTCCGAATTAAACAGATTTTTTAATTTGAACCTATTGACCAATTACCCCTCTCCCACTTATTTCTACTTCGGACAAATATCCACAGGAGAAGTGTTATGTCTACTATTAAAAAGAACGTTGTATACAGAGGCGTGAACCAAACCAAAGTGCAATATGATAACCGTAATAGCAGAACTTGTAATATGGATAGTTTAGCTTAAACCTATCGCGGTTCTAAATACTCTAGTACGCCGAAAGAAATCCATAAAGCGTCTATCCACATCTATCGTGGCTCGATCTACGTGGCGTGATTTGGTATTAGTGATACAAAAAATAACGGCAATATATGGCCATTTTTGAAAAATCCGAGATTAACCTCTCGGATTTTTTGTCTGACAGAAGGCTATATAACGTAAATATCAATTTGATATCACAATCCAAGTACGGGATCACGCAAGAGAGATCTTTGTAGTTTAATGAAATTATTAAATTCAGGCAGTATAAGAGGAAACCACGAAGTGTAATTTTCAGGTTTGTCACTAATATCCTTTAATAATTTATCTATATCTACCCAAGCAACATCTTCCACCTCATCGGGGTCTGGCATAAGCATGACTCTAGAAACCTCCCCCCAAAACAAATAGTCTAATTCCCACTCGGTTAAGTTATCACCAACTTTTTCTTTATATTCAATCTTTGAAAAATTTTGAACTGATGTTGTAAAGCCTAACTCCTCTTGCAAGCGATCTTGAGCAGAAACTAAAATATCTTCGCCAGGTTGAGGATGGCTACAGACGGTATTAGACCAAAGACTACCAGCATGGTACTTACCACTGGCACGCTTTTGTATGAGTAATTTACCCATATCATTGGTTATGAATACAGAAAAAGCCCGATGACGCTTCCCATTTCCCCTATGAGCAGAGAGTTTGTCTTCAACGCCTATAATCTCATCATTTTTACTGACAAGGATCACCTTATTTCTATGATTCAAATAATTCACCTACGTTAGATTAAACGGCTATTCAAAAAAATATTGATAAAGGCTAAAATTTAACCAAATTCAAGATCGGTTGTTGATTGAACATTTATGATAAATACAATCATATAAGTAAATTTTAAGGTTACACCATAATCATGTTTTAATAAGAAAATAATAACAATCAACTACTAAGTCTTCATTAGAAAGTTAAATGTCAGGTATAGTCTTTTAATTGAATAATTAAAACCAAAACTATGAATAGCTCAGAAAACTTTTACCAACGTCAAATGTCACTTCCAGAGGTTGGGGTTCAGGGTCAGGAACAACTGGGAAAAAGCCATGTTCTTGTAGTTGGCGCAGGAGGGTTGGGCTGCCCTGTACTTGAATATCTCTGTGCAGCTGGAGTAGGTCACATTAGCATTTGTGATTTTGATACCATAGATTATTCAAACCTCCATCGCCAGGTTATTTACTGTCCCGACGATGTAGGCTTGTTTAAGGCCTCTATTGCTGCCAAACGCCTAAGCAGACAAAACCCTCATATTAAAATCTCTGTTAGCTTGCAGGAATTTGGTCTTGGTTATCCTTTAGAGGGTATAGATCTAATAATTGACTGCACAGACAATTTCAAAGCAAAGTTTATGTGCCATGATCTAAGCTATCAACAAAAAATCCCTCTAATACAAGCCAGTATTCATAAATTTGAGGGTCAGATAAACGTCTTCAAATTCAATGAAAATAACGATAATGCACCATGCATGAGATGTTTATGGCCACAAACTCCAGAAAGAACTTGTGTCCAAACCTGCAGTGAGGCAGGCGTTCTTGGGGTGGTTCCAGGCGTTGTCGGTACCTTACAGGCAAATGAAGCAATCAAACTATTAATAGGATTGCCTACCCTCCATCAGGGGGCAACTCTGTTCATTGATTTATTAAATTTCTCTAGCATGAATATTGCCTGGCAAAAAAATAAAGAATGCCCACTCTGTAACAATTATCAGGTAGCACTTGAGACCTTTGATTATGAACCTTCCTCGTTTGAATTAAATTGGCAACAGGTTCGCGGTGGAGACTATATGCTCATAAACGTTTCAAATACCGAAAAAAGTGCGATAGAACCTTGTTTAATGAGTAGCCTAGACGGAATAGTCAACGACACACAGCATTTAGATAAAGAATGTAAAATTGTACTTTTCTGTAACCGTGGGATAACAAGCTTGAAAGCAGCGAAGCTAATGCGGTCAGCTGGCTATAACCAATGTTTTTCATTGAAAGAGGGTTCACAAGGCTGTAAGAAGTAATATTAATCAGCCAATCAAAAAAATAAAAATTATGTATATGTGTATCTATGAAGAATAAACTATACATTTAAAAATTATTCGTTAATATAGCTAAAATTCGTCAAATAAGTGAGTAACCAATGAGCGATCTTAAAATTATTGCAGAGCGTATGCTCGAAGTTAAACAAGAAATTGCGCAACAATGTGCGCAAGATTCTGACTTTAGAGAAGCATTTTTAGCCAACCCCAAAGCGGCCGTTGCAGAAAAATACAACTTGCCTGAAGGGGCTCTTGACGAAATGAAGTTTAAACCCGTTGTTGAAGAGCAAGGTGAAGTATGCATTGTCGTAGGACCAGATATTTCAGAAATGCAGCTCACAGATGATCAACTAGACCAAGTTGCAGGTGGTTTTGCATTCACAATCGCAACAACTAGCGCCGTAGTTGGTGCTGCTGTTGCAGGCGGCGCTATGAGTTACGGAATTGGGAAAGAAGTAAATAAGTCAAACCAGAGCAATGGTCAAGTTGGCTGGTAGGAATCATTCTTGCGGATCCTTATTGGTTATCTAAAAGAAACCTTAAGATATATTTATACAAATAGCTTTTCGTTTTCAAGAAATTAAGCAAGAAGTAGCACAATTTGTGCACAAGATTCAGGCTTTTGAGAAGCACTTTAAGCAAGCCCTGAAGCCACAATCGTAGAAAATTATGGGCTAAGGGAAGGTGAACTGCTTTTCACAGTGAAGTCTGTTATTGAAAATCAAGGTGAAGTAGTTATTGTTATTGGGCCTGACATGTAGGATATGGCTCATTCTCACGAGCAACTCGATCTGGTAGCTGATGGTTTTGGATTTATCGCAGGGCGCAAGAAAAAAAGTTGAAATGCGTGAAGGGTAAATTGGTGGGTACCCACAAAGCAAAGTGAACATCCGGTAAGAACTGATGAATTAAATTAATATTGGAGAAATTTATGAAAGATATAGCAAGTCGTATGTTAGAAGTTAAGCAAGAAGTAGCACAATTTTGCGCTCAGGATTCAGATTTTAGAGAAGCATTTCTAGCTAATCCAGCAGCTGCTATCGAAGAAAAGTATGAATTGGTTGAAGGTTCACTTAGTGAAATGACTTTTAAACCTGTCATTGAAGAACAGGGTGAAGTGGTAATCGTTGTTGGACCGGATTTATCAGAAGCGTCTCTTTCTGATGAACAACTTGATCAGGTTGCTGGTGGCTTTGCATTTACAGTCATTACAACAGCAACAGTAGCTGGTGCAGTATTTGGCGGTGTTAGCGCTACTGTGGCCGTTGGCGGAGCTGTTAACGATCATAATAAAGAAAAGGGTAACGGTAATTGGTAACAGTGATTAATTCAACCTTGCTAGAGAACTAGCAAGGTTGAAACCACATTCACTAGACATTACAAACTCAATTAGTAGAAATTTCACTGTCATATTTTGAATACCACTTGGTGTGAATTTTGTCTGATACAAATTTTTCTTTAAATAAGTACTTCCCTACATTTAACCAGTTAATATCCCAAACGCTGATTTCCCCCGAGTCTATCCTAAAAATACAAAACTACGCTGAATGCTTGCCTGGTGATATTTCCACATTCTTTGGCTTTGAATGTCCACTAGATACAAATAATGTATCCGCTGACTTTCTATTTTGCAGCACAAAAAGTACTGGTAAAAATTCTATTCTGGCAGGCCTGCACCCATCAATTCAAATGTCAGAAGAACTTTTTGAAGATAGCGCTTGGAACAAAGTTCGCCAATTTTGTCAGGAATGGGAGAATAGGGAGTCTATACTTTATTCAAATTTATCAAATATCTGGCTAGAATTTGATATTGGCCAGCAACTGGCACCATATTCACCTTGCATGTTTTTTGGCACAGCGACTGCAGATAACTGTACAGTCTCGCACTCAATACTTATTCAAGAAGGGCTAAAGTTATTGGTTCCCGAAGCAATAGAGGGAAAAAGGCATCAAACGTTATTAAAGGTTTTTGACAGATTACCGTCCTCAGTACATATATTTCAAATTGGTGCAATGTTGTCGCGAAAAAGCCCGGCTATTCGACTGTGTCTTCGTAACATAGAGCCCGATGAAATTGTTGCGACACTTGTTGATATTGGTTGGAATGGCGATAACGGAAATCTCTCAAACTTGATTAAAACTCTCATGACTATATCCAAAAGAATAGATGTTGACATTGATGTGGGTGAAACTATTGGCAACAAAATTGGGCTTGAATGTTATTTTGGTGAAGATCAAAAAACTCTATCATTATTAACAAATTTCACCGATTGGCTTGTTGAGAAACAATTAACTAGCCAAGAAAAAGCTCAAGGTTTATTGAGTTTTCATGGCCTTGTACATCAAGATTCTGCCCCTCAAAAATGGCCTGCTCACCTTCTCCATCAAGCAGCTTCATCAAAAACTGCTAATTATCTCCGCTACTGGGTACATCATATTAAAGTCGTCCATCAAAAAGAAGCACCTTTGTCAGCAAAAGCATATCTGGCAATTATGCCGGACCAAATGGATAGGGCTATGTTCAAAAAAATAATGATGATCAAGTGAATTAACAGTTAATTTCTAATACGTCGCGATCAAGTGTTATACGAACTTCTTGATAGCAATTTTCAACTTCGGACAAAACAACACATTCAAGTTTATTGTCAGTCAATTCATTTACATATACAGATAAATTAACCTGTGAATCTTGAAAATTAATAAGCGAAAACATACCTGTAAATGTTTTTCGTTTTTGCTGAATAATTGAATGTTTAATCGGTAAACTCAGGTAGCTTAAACAATGTAATTTCTTTATCTTCTTTGAAATAGTTGATTTGAATGGGGTATTAATTTGCCATTTTGATTCAATTTCAGTTAATAGCCGATAAAGAGAATCACCTTGGCTATCAAACATTATTTCTTTAGTATTATCCCTGCATCTCGCTTTATGTATTTTTTGTGTTAATAGTCGAATAATATATTTAATTAATGGTTGTTTTTTTAGTTTAACCGTTGAATGTAGTTGATTATCAATAATTTCAATTAAATAGACTAGATCATGCTCAGCCTGCAAAACTATACCAGCGCTAGAATTAAAGCCAAATAAAGTTAATAAATTTTGATAATTTTCAAATCTGAATCCAAACTTCTCAAAAGGAACGGATAACACTTGCAGCCGCTTTCCAGCTTCGCTTTCCCCTATATCGCCATTTTGGTATATCTCCATACAGCTAACTGCCTCATTTAAGAAATCCTGTATAGTTTTTTGCTGGCTAATTGCTTGTCCCTGACTATACCGCTCATCAATAATTTTCCAGTCTATGTCAGGATTTTCCATCACTTCAAGCAACGACCCATAAACATGGGCAATACTATTCTGCTCAACTAAAGTCCAAATAGAAAGCCACCAAGTAGTTAGCAGGGTTGATCCAGACGCACAATAATTTCCATAGGTTAATAAATCATTGATTTCTAATAAATCAGCCTGTAACTCGTCAATTACAACAAAATTTTCTTTGGCAAAATTATTCTCTTTACAGGCTGTGGCAACTTTATCCACCGTTAAATAAATACTTTGTAATGTATTGAGTAAGCCTCGAGAGAACAAAGCATCAACACCACCGTATGACTGCCCTAGTAGACAATACCTTTCTCCTGTGGAAGATTTTGAGGAATATTGAAGTCTTCCTGTACTTACCCAAGGTCTCACTGGTGTTGCTTGAGAAAATTGTTGATTCAAAACTGGATATTTTTCTAATAAATCATTCCATTCCTGTTGAGCTGTCTTATTTGATTTTTCTGTTTGGTTAATAAATGACATGCCAACACTAACTAATGCATTTTTTGATTGCGGGTGATTATCAAAAGGGATAACCCAAATCCAACCCTCTTCCAATAAATGGTGGAGAGTACCTTCATGCCAGCTTAATGCAGCCTTTTCAGCAGCTGGACAATCATCATATTTTTTAACATTAATCATATGAGTAAATATAGTACGAGATTTGGACTTCAATCGGGTAGGACTATCTCGCAATGCGAATTGATTTGCTAATATTGATTTTGAGCTTGTAGCATCAACAATGTATTTAGACTTAATTATATCTGTACCCGCGCATACGGTTACTTCAGATGAGCCAATATCAATCGAATCGATATTAATACCGGGTTTAACCAGATGGCAGGCTTTAACACATTCATTGAACATATAAGAATCAATATCTTGGCGAAATAAATGTGCTTCCGAGATATCTTCCTCATAGTTAATAGGTATATTGCTCCACCATTTGTCTTTTATGAAGTCCTGATTAGCTTGATGCTGAACAAAACCAAAACATTTTTTTATACCACTGGTAGGCCCTATAGCTTTGAAAATCTTGTCGACATTAGCCAAAATATCTAGCTGGGGGACCTGGTACTTTAAACTGAGTAAACGCATCCAATATACAGTCGGCTTTAATAATGACTCACCTAGAGCGAAACGAGGATGCTGACCACTATCCAGCAACGCTACTTTCAAACCTTGCGCGGATAAAGTTAAAGCTGTCACCGTAGCCGACAAACTTCCTCCTAATACAATGACATCTACCCGTGCATTATTTGAGTTTGTTACTAACTGAGTTTTCATCCAAATCTCCGAAAGATTGTTACTACCAATATATATGCCAGATATTATCAAGTAATATCCCATGACCTTGCATTGTTATACGTTGATCCCCTTGGATAGATCTCCAAGGCGCGATACGATGTAATTGATGCCCAGAATGGCATAACATCTCACCGAGGGTGTATGAATGATGGTTTACTTGTGCTTTTTTAATATGGGCCAATGCTGATGTTTTATTCATACCTAATACTTCACCTAAATACACCTGCCATAAATACAAACCTGCACCGGTTTTTGGCAATTCTATAGGTAAAGTAAAAGATAAAGTTTCAGCAGTTCCTACCTCTACATCTGTACCCCAATCAAGTTGCTCATATTGCCTATCAAAATGGGGAACATGAGAATTAACATCTGAATAATAGTCATGGGCATTAAAAATATGGAACCCAGGGAGTGCCTTACCTGAAGCATAAACGACTTGTCTAGCCAACTCCTCGCTCAGTTTTATCTGTATCCGTAGGTACAATTCCTCAAAGTTATTCCATAAAATATGATTATTGTCTGCAATTCTATTTTTGTACTGATTCGATGGTGTCTCCAATAATGAAAACTTCTCTACCGTTTCTTTAGTAGGGGAATCAAGATACGCAGATGCACCTAAGGTATACAGAGAGTGTTGATCCCTTAAAACCCAATAATTGTTGAGTTCATCAATCTTTTCTCTAATTTTCCCAGCTTCCTTTTTATCAAGAAGAGTTAAACATTTCATTTTTAAAATAACTTTTGATTAAATTTTAGATTGGGTACCAGCATTTTTACTACCGGGATATCAATATCGGATCGAGTTAGATCAAATTGGTAAATGTCTTTATACCCGCACCGAGTCAATTCAGACAATAGATATGACCAATCTTCGGACAAATTATTACTGGTTGATTGCTGATGCTTCGGTAATTTCGCCCATTTTATAGTTGGTTCAAGACTATCCATAAAAACATAAGCTTGACTCTTATGAATATTACTATTTTGATAGCCGGCTTTAACCATAATATCTTCTCTCGCACCGTGAATGGACGTAAGCCTTGATTGAGCCGCTTCCGTTATTGCCCTACTAGCAGCAACTGACTTGTCTCGGTGACATCCCCAACCAATGTTCAAAGAACTAAGAGAGTTCATTGCAGATCTATTAAGTAACACAGACCAAAAGGTATAGACATTTATTGGACTTTTTATATAGATCAATAATACCTTGCTATCAGCGCCCATTTTCTTCAATTGGTTACTAACTATTGGATCCTCGACAGACGCTATATCCACCACCTCAGTTTTTCCTTTCAGCTTTATTAATCCATTTACAGAAATCCTGGAGGCAGAATCACGCTCGATTAATTCGTATAGTGCATGAAGAGATGCTTCAATTAGATGATTACCACTGGCTAAACCATTGGTTGTCGCACGGTGTATCGACTGCTGTTGATCAAAGAATATTGCACTCGCTGGAATCCAAACTGTTTCACCCGATGTTACATTTAGCGCATTACACCAATTAATTTTTAATTTATCAGTGTAATAAACTGCATTAGAAAAGGAAGGTAATGACCTATGATCAAGGATAAGTTCATTTTCAGAAAATTCTACAGCAGCTTTATACTGTAATTTATATGGTTCACTGTTTTCCACATGAAAAAGTTCAACTGACTCCATAAGTGCTGAAACTTTGGCTGATTCATTGGTTGAACCCTTACCATTTGACACCTGTAATATTTTGGCTGTAGGACGAATAGCACAATAGGTAGGAATTCCAATGTTATCTAATTTTGTAATATCAGCAGCACGTGTAATACCACATAATGGCAGTCTCGATTCTATATAGCTCAATGTCTCTTTGGGAGAACAAGTTCTTTGCGTGCCATCTTGAAAATGAACATCTAATTCTTCCTCATAAACATCTCGGCTAGAATTTTGGAGTAGTTCACTCATACCATTAACTCTCGTAAATACCCTTTTTTACGTAAAACTCGATAAAGAGCGACTTCGGGCTCCCAATGGAATCCTAGATATCCGGGCTCAACCTCAATTAACCAAATATACATCAGAAGCTGCTGAATCCCTTTATTGAAATGTTCGGCAGTAAGACTTCTGCTATCTAACCATTTTATGTGGAGTTCTGATTCGACATTAACTGGCCAGCGTTGATAAAAAAGCTCTTCCCGAGCATCAGGCACTCTATAACCACAATCCTCAGCCCACTTGACTAAGAAAAATATTTTTACTGATTTATCTTTAAGCTCTTGCTCATTCTTCGTTCGTAAAACCTCAGGCAATTCAAAATCTAAACGTAAACAGTTTTCTATGTTACTTAGTTCAATCTGATTTTCTCTGGCCGACTGATCCAAAATCAGTCTTATTTTATGCTCTATGCAAATTTCAGTTATCAATTCATTATACTGGTACCCATTTGCACTTAACCAACCAATGGAAATATCAACGGCATTTTCAATTGACCATTCATTGAGTAGAGTATCTTTATCAATAGTCAAATTAGGTATGTCAAACTGCCCTAAACTTTGCAATATATAATAATTTTCAACAGCATCGAGCATTAGATGAGAATATTGGTGCCAGTGTTGCTTAACTTTAAGCAGGATATCCCTATTGGCAACCAAATCACCATTTGCCATATAAACTGCACCATTGACTAATTCAATACTGGTCAATAGATGATTATCCTGTGGTTTACGCTGGTGCCAACCATTAAGACCTTTATACTCGGGCAAGTCACCATTGGAAAAGTCAGTCAGTAACTCTAGGGCATCTTTTGCTTTTAAATCTTCATAATGGACACCAATGAAGTTATTGAGTGACGTTGAATTAATACCATGAGAATCCATAAAGTCGTATATAAACTTAAAATTACGATTTCCAAAATACTCTGATTTAACTGCTTGTATTATCTGATTTGCATGATCTTGAGGAATGACATTGGCGTCTACAGCTCGATTTAAATTGTGACGTATGTTGACTAGTGGCTCTGAAAATTTTTGATAATCGAGCTCATCATTACCATGGAATAATGCAACCTCGTCATCGCCATCAATTAGGCCTTCTGAATACCATTGATATATCTGCCCACGACCTTGCATACCATAAGGTGCCAACTCTATACCACGCAAGGCTCCCATACTTGCCCCTCCAAGTACTTTCTTACCGGCTTCTAATGCGTTCAAAATTTCTCGGTGCCAAACGGGTGTAATCCCCCCGAACATCCCATCTATTATGATAAATGTCTCAATATTACTCGCCATTAATTTGTATATATCACCAAATTTAATTGGCGGATAATAATTAGCGCTGAGAGCGGATTTAGCTATTTTTAGGGGTAGTGAAGGGCCAAGAAAAACTGCAGTCGAATTTTCAAAATTAACTTTCATCAGCGTCCACATCTTCAATCGGAAATATATTACCAGCATTAATTAAATGAAGAGGATCAAATCGTTCTTTAAGGTCTTTAAAATACTGGTATACAGTCTTACCATAATATTCCTGATAATCTATATTTCTGCCAATATTTTCAGCTTGTAAATATAATTTAAAATTATTCTTTTTTGCCAGTGCAATAAAGTCTGCCTCTAATTTTAAAATGTCACTATTATCATCCTGGTGATCAATCTCGATAAAGCTCATAACTCCCATGACTATAAAATCATTATTCTTGGGAAATAGTAGCGGTGGATTGAAGGTGTGAAATTTAATGTCATATCGATATCCAATATGTTGACCTTTACTCACGGGTCCAGCCCAACCTCCATTTGGAATTATTTGTTGATTCCTAATAGTAAAATCAAGCATTGCTTGCCATGCATCTTTTTCTTGATCTTTCGATATAAGTAAACTAAACCAAAATAGGATTTTTTCTCGCTCAGATTGCGGGAAATCATTATCCTTTGGATCATCTATTTGAATCTTAGGAACTCGACCCTTAAAATCTTTTGGGTATAACATCAAGGACAGAGGATTAGTCGGCGCTAACTTTAATTTTGCTTCGATGATAATCCCAAGTTGTCCATACGAACTAAACAACCACTGAAATATTTTATCATCACGTTGGATTGTATGAATCTCCCCTGTCCCGTCAACAAAGGTAATACTAATTATATTTTCCCAAAGGCCACCAGCGGTTTCAGATAAACTACCTTTACCAAATCCACCGGCATTTATATATCCACCTAGAGTTGGCCCAGCCCAGCCGCCATTGTAAACTGGCATTTGAAAGCCACTTTCTTCAACTAAATCTCTTATATCCCACACCAGTGCACCAGCGCCGACGGTGATCGATGAATCACCCTCATAACGAAACCAATTTAAGTTATCAGTCCTCACCAGAAGCTCGTCTTTCGTAGGTAGCGTACAGCCATTGAAAGTATGTCCGCTTCCTCTTATTCGAATTCGACGTTTGTTTTTGTAACACTCTTTAACAATTTCAATTACTTTCTCACTAGTTGAGGGATAACAGTCACTATAATCTACATGACTCGAATATAACTTCCCATAATCATATAGCGGTTTTACATTATTTGTTTCTGACACGAAGTATTTTACCTTCTAAACAAACAGATCTTATCTGTACTAAATAGTAAGACTGATTAATATTAAAATAACTAAATATATTTCTTATATTAGATACTCATAAATCACTAATTTGTAAATAACATGGACCTTAAGACTAATTTATTTTGGTATCAAAGATAAATTTTCCACCAACAACTTTATTCAAAACCATCAGCTTATTTAGAACATCTCCTTTCTCATCAAAGGAATAATGACCAGTTGCAACGTTCGTCTTTTGATTTTCATGTATATACTTGGAAACTAAATCTCGGTCTAAAGTTCCTACCGCATTAATTGCATCAGCCAGTAAATACACTGCATCATAACCTAATGCTGCAGTAGCCTCGATTGGAGGCATATTATATTCACTTGTATAAGCGTCAATAAAATCTATTACCCCGCTATCGACTATATCTAAAGACTTTATATTACGATCATAATTCTGAGGGAAAAATGAAACGACATATGTTCCTTCTACATCTTTACCACCTTTTTCTACAAAGGCAGTGGTATCTAATCCAGCCCCTGCATAAATTGGCTTTCCACCCATTCCTGCAAGGTTAGCTTTTTTAATGATTTCTATACCCTCAGGCATTGAACCGGCAATAAATATTGCATCAAAATCATAATATTTACTCCAATCTCGCATATTACGTAAATGATCACGACTTGTTTTGTAATATGCACGACGGTCGACAACATCAATTGATAGACGATTTGCTTCACGCTCAAATGAGTTGGCAAGTGCTAAACCATAAGGGTTGTTGATATAGTATATTAAAACCTTTTGGAAATTTTGTTGCTTGAAATGCTGGGCTAATTTTTCACCCTGAACATCGTTTTTCGGTATGGTTCTAAATAGATGTGAAAAACCTGATTGAGTTAACCTTGCATCTGTTGACCCTGGATTAATCGTAATCAGTCCGGATAATTCGTAGGTCTTTGATGTTGATATAGAAATATAAGAATCTAAATGGCCAATAACCGCGAACAGTGATTTATCTTCTGCGATTTCTTGCGCAATCCGCAAACCTGTATTGATGGAACGTCCGTCATTGAATTTTCTAAGCTCAAGTTGTCGACCTAACACTCCTCCCTTTTCATTAATTTCCTTAAAGGCTAAATTGATACCTTCAAGAATAGTCATTTTTGTGCCACGGTCTTCCTTAACATAAGGCCATGCAAGGGCTAGGGTCAACTTTTCAGTATCTGCTGATATGGCTTCATAACGCTCAGTATAAGGATCATTTTCAGTGCAACCTAGTAATCCAAAGGTTATAAAAACCAATGAGAACAACTGAATTACTTTATTTTTTTTAATATACATAGTTTTTTCTCTGTTATAAGGCTTGGCGCTTGGCCATTTCAGCAAAGAAGCCATCTTTCGCGATGAGCTCGTCGTAAGTTCCATCTTCTATGATTTCACCTTCGTGAAGATATAAAATTCTGTTTGCATTAATAATCGTACTTAAACGATGAGCGATAACAATTCTGGTAACACTTAAACTTTCCAACCCTTGAGTTACGATTGCCTGTGTTCTGTTATCTAGCGCACTAGTAGCCTCATCGAAAAATAAGATATTTGGCTTATGCACTATTGCTCTTGCAATCATTAATCTCTGCATTTGACCGCCTGAAAGAACCCCAGAGCTAATCATGGTATTCATCTTCATTGGCATCGCCTCAATATCTTCTTTTAAACCACACATTTCAGCCGCTTTCCATGCATCATCAACCGTTAAGGGTGCAGACCCAACAATATTCTTGAAAATATCACCCATCATCAAACTTCCATTTTGCAAAACAACGCCTAACTGTCGCCTTAATGAAGCTATATCTAATGTACTCATCTCAATATCATCATAGAAAATATTGCCCGATTCTGGAGCTTCAAACCCTAAAAGAATTCTCAGTAACGTCGACTTCCCTGAACCAGAACCCCCGACAAGTGCAACATATTCACCCTTGCCTATATTCAAATTAATACCTTTTAAAACTTCTGGCCCATCTTCGTCGTAACGGAAACGTACATTATTTACCTCAATTTTTCCGCTAAGTGTTGGCGCTTGATGCTTTTCTCTTGAGCGCTCCGGTATGGCCTCTAGAACAGGTTTGGAATTTTCATATATTGGTACTATAGCCATAATGCTCATTGCAGCTTGGGTGAGGCCCAACATACCTGCAAGAAAAGATCCATAAGCAACGTTAAAGGCAATAAATTGACCTGTAGAGATACTGCTTCCAGATTCACTACCGTCTACAACAGCCCAAAATATTAAAATACTACTGAAGAGCGGTAATATTGCATTATAGGTTTCGAGATAATTAGTTACGTTTTCTGCTTTATAGACTTGCGGACGCTGTTTGGAAAAGATGAGACTCCACTGATAGAATCCTCTTGCCTCGGCACCAGTATTCCTAAGTTTAGAAACTCCTTCGAGTAGCTGCAGTACTAGACCAGATAGCTTATTACTTAATTTTACTTCCTCACGAATATAGCCCAGCTTTATTATATTGACCCCTACCGTCAATATAATAGTCACCAATGCCAGTAGGACTGCAATCCAAGCTAAAGTTGAACTGTAATAGAACAACAAGAAAAAATAGAAAATCGAAAATACGCCGCTAATGAGAGCTGTCGATGTAGTACCAGACAGAATTGACATAATAGTTGTAATACCGTTTGCTCTACTCGCTAACTCACCAGAAGAATACTTCTGGAAAAACGGTACCGGCAAGGCCAATAGTCTATCCCAAACAGCTGTTTGTATAGCCATTCCGTTTTTACCCTGAAATCGCTGCATCGAAATACCGCGGGTAATCGCAAACGTCGCATTAGCAACTGCAATGGCAACCAAACCACAACCTATAAAATATAATTGATTATGATTAGCATCTGGAATGACATTATCAATCAGTACAGACATGGCAATAGGTGTTGCCATACCAAGCAAAGCGGCCAAAAGGCTAATAACTAGAGTTACCCACATATCACGCTTGGAGTTTCTCAAACCAAATGCCATTAACGACCTCAGGTTCATAGGCTTGTCATCCATGGGCCTATAAAAGAAATAGGCTAATGGCTTCAATCGTTTCACAAATTCCTTGTCAACTGTTACAAATTCATTAATGTCGTTTTGGTAGGCAATATAAGATTTGGGGGATTCTTGAATTAATGCAACTGCTTCACCATTTTCTTCATAGGCCATCATTGACCCGTGATCTTGCTCCCACCATTTGCCTTTTAATATAACTTCTCTAGATCTAAATAAACTTTGATGCTCAATTTCCCTAAAGGTTAAAGGAGTTCCATCTGGATTAGCCGATGGAGTTTCGAAATTAATACCCTCTTTGTCGGAGATAATCCGACAGGCTTTAACAATTGAAGGTTCGTTCTTTTCGTAGCTTGGTCTTTTACTTTTGTTAAATATTTGCACAAGAAGTTTGAGCCCAACACCCAATTGTGAGGTCTGATTTTCTTGCTGCTTTTGAAGTCTTATATTTTCAATTGTTAAACGCTTCTGGCTATCCAGTAATATACTATTAGTTAAATATTCATGTATTTTGTCTACTTGAGAAGCATTGCCTAAGGTCTTAATTTTCTCTTTGAGGGAAATTAATCTTAAGTTACTTACCTCAATTACCTTAAACCAGTCGCCAGGTTTAAGAATATTAAATTCCTGAGGTTTTAAGGTTAATGCACCCAAAATATTACATTTACCCTTTATCAAATCTAGATAAATAGGCTCTTGTGTATAATTTTTTACAAATTCACCTGCAGAAACAGTTATTACTTCGTTTAATGAAATATCTGTAGCCTGACTAGTATTAACAGTTAATATTTGTGAGGATGAAAACGCTGAAAACCACGTGAATAATAGATCATTAACTTCTAATGGATATTTTTCACGGAGCTTAAATAATTGCTCTCGATCAAATTTCAACAGAGTTGTACCAGGCAGTGGAACCAAGCATATGACTTCGTTTTGCTGGCCACTTATGTTCATACCCATGATTAATTGATCATAATCTGTATGCACTAAGTGCTGTTTAGCGCCCGTTAAACCTTCATTCACTCTAGTGGTAAGAAATACATCTGCTCCACCTTTAATTATAAGATAACAAATATTTTGGTCATCAATAATAATAGGTTTAGTTGAGCCTTCTAAGTAGAGCCCATCGATTAAATTCTTCATCCTATACTCACCATATTGGCATATATCCCAGCAGGTTCTGCCATTAATTCATCATGGGTTCCACGCTGTGCAATAGATCCGGCATTCATAACAATAATTTCATCACAGTCACGAATAGTAGATAGCCTGTGAGCAACGATTAAACAACTACACCCACGACGTCTTAAATTCAAATCGATCAATCTTTCGGTGGAAGGATCTAAGGCAGATGTAGCTTCATCTAACACAAGTATTCTTGGCTGGGTCACTAGTGCCCTTGCTATTTCTAGGCGCTGTAATTGGCCACCACTAAAGTTACCTCCAGCCTCCTCTACAGGGCTATCATAGGCTCCTCGCCTTGATGCGATAAGATCGTGAATTTCGGCATGCTTAGCAGCTTCAACAATCACTGCATCTGGTATGGTGTTATCCCATAATGTAAGGTTATCTCGCACTGTAGATTCAATAACACTTATATCTTGATCAACCATCGCTAACGAATTGACCATACAAAGTCGGGATATTTCTTTTCTACTTTTCCCATCGAAAAGAATCTCTCCACTCCATGGTTGGTAAAGACCCATAACGAGCTTAGAAACTGTGGATTTTCCAGAACCAGAGGGTCCCACTAGAGCAATCCGTTTACCCGGGTCGAGCTTTAGACATAAATCTTTAATTAACGGATCACCAATTGGGCTGTAACCAAAGGTAATATTTTTTAGCTCTAAGGTACCCTGTAAGCGTATATCTTTCAGCTGATCATCGTCGAACTCTTGCTCTTCTTTATCAAGATCTAGAATTGAGTCTGTATCATATTTCAATACATCATCAATACGGGTCATATCACCTTCTAATTGCTGAAATGTTGCCGTCATGTTGACGAGATTATTGACTGGTCCAACAAAAGCGCCCATTAAGGCCTGAAAGGCAGCGAGTTCACCCATGGTTAAACTGCCTTCCATTACCTTCAAACCACCAAAGATAATCACGGCGGCAGTATTTAATGCTGTTAGAAAAACAGGGACGGATGATAGGATATTTGTAGTTGCACCCAACTGCATTTCCGCATTAAAAACCTTTGCATGGAAGCCACTCCACTGCGAAAAAAAGTCATTTTCACGACCACTAGCCTTTAAGGATTCAATAGCCATCAATCCATTCATTGAAGTACCGGTGAGCCTTCCACTGTCCTGCTGGGTTCTTAAACTTAAATCCTTACGCTTTCGGGCAACCCATCCCAAATAAATAATATTTATAGTTACAATAGAAAAGCCAATCAAAGCGAGAGTCAAATCATAAAAAATCAGCAATAGCCCAAAGAATAGTACTGCAACTAAATCAAGTGCAGTAGACAATAAATCTCGAGACAGAAGCCTAGCAATACGATCATTAATTGCTACGCGAGATGAAATATCACCAGCTGATCGCTGAGTATAAAAAATTACAGGTAAGTGGAGTACGTGCCAGAAGTAGCGAGCGGATTCTCGCAATGAAATTTTAGTCTCTAGCCTAATTAAATAATATTCTTTCAACCAAGTTAGAACACCGTTGAGGCAAGCGGTTATACCCATCACCAATAAAAGCGGTTTAAACCAATCCTCTAATTGGCCAATCATTACATTATCGACAAAAATTTTGGTGAAAATTGGAGTTAGTAACCCAGGAATAACTAAGGCAAGACCGACTAAAAATAAAAACTGAACATCTAATTTTGAACTATCAATGCGTTTCTTTAAGGCTCCTACTATTGAAGGCTTTTTACCATCTGCTACAAATTTATCTGTTTTCTCATAGACTAAGGTTACGCCCGAGAAAGATTTATCAAATTCATCCCAGGTAATTACTCTCGGGCCTGATGCGGGATCATTTATATAAACCTTATCTCCGTCGACTCCTTCAAGAACAATAAAATGATTAAAATTCCAAAACACCACTAACGGAAACTTTTTGGTCAAAACCTTTTTAAGCGATAAGGTGTAGCCCTGTGCATGTAATCCCCATGCCCGTGCCGCACTCATAATATTAGACGCTTTACTTCCATCTCGGTTAACGCCACAGGCAATGCGTAGTTCTTCTAGCGGAACATATTTTTTATGGTAGCGCATAATAATACCCAATGCTGCGGCACCACATTCGACTGCTTCCATTTGCAATAAGGTTGGTGTTTTTTCACGCTTTACATAGCGCTTTTCAGGATTATTACCTTTACCCCAAAACATATCAGTAAGCACCTAAAAATTTCTTAATTGCAGGTATAACCAACGTTATTGGTGCTTGCTGGTGGGTCGTAATCTGAGCGCTACATAAGGTCCCGGATTCTATCTTGACTGGAGGACCTGATGGGGAAGTCCAACGATAACCACTGAAATTAGTAGTATCAGGAATCAAATCAGCAACAACTTCTATTATTGAGCTAGAACCTGATAACATTCTTACCAACTGCTCATTCTGCAGGTTACTCATCATCCCGTTATAAGTTGACGGGAAAGAAGAGACTCTTGAAACGTTTGCTATTATGTTACCAAACTCTTCTCGCTTAACTGTACTTGGTGAAAGTTTAACTGACATGCCTGGTTTGATTTTCTTACCAGCTGCCGCTGGAACATAGATGATTGCCTCTAAGTCCTTAATACTCAAACCACTTGGCTCAAGGTTTAACAATCTCGTTCCTGCACCTACTAACTGCCCATCAGTAACCATCACCTCTAGAACACGACCGGAATATCTACTATAGACGTCACTAGCTTCGTCTAGCGCACGGGTTAAGGCTCCTATCGAACGGTCTACCTGATCTAATTGATTATTCAACTCAACATTTCTTAACGGGAGTTGTTTCAAGTCAGTTTCTAAACTTTCTAAGCGATTTCTATCTTCATTTACCAGCTGCTTCGTTATCAGTCCATCAGCCAATAAACTCTCTCGGTTAATTATTCTTTCTTTTAAGATTTTAATTTGATTGGATAAGGCACGTTTCTGAGATTTAACGACAACTGCATTTGACTCAACCTTTAAATACAAATCTTCCCTATCTTCTTCGAGATTTCTCAGTTTTGTTATTAAGTCTGCCTGCTGAACACGTGCAACAATTTGTCCTTGCTGAATAATATCGCCTTCTTTGACTGACAAATCTGTTAAGCGGCCACCTGAACTAAATGTAATTTCCTTAACACCACCGCTCTTCATTAAGATGCAATTACCTAACACATTATTCTGTAATTCACCTTTAATACTCCATACAATCGCCATAACAATTAATAAAATACAACCAGAAATAGCTAACCAACCTGTTGGCGATGTAACACGTACTAATTGATCAAGTTGATCTGGAGATGAAAGCCGATCTAACGACTCTTTTCTGAATATTGACGATGGTTTAGCCATATCTAACTTCTCTCTAGAAATTTTTATTATTTTTCAGTTAAACAAATTTTTTTAATTACCGAATTTATGTAAAGTTTTTAATGTTGAATGCTTAAATTAAGTTGAGGACTAAATTTGGCCATTCAATAGTCTTTGAATGAATAAATCACCACTGAGCAATTCATTCATATTGAGCTGATTACTTGTGTGTTTTCCTAACTGTCCAGTAATAAACATTAAGCGCGCCAGCGTTATTCCATAATTAATTTTTTCATTAATAACGTCCAATTCAGACTGCAACAAGCGGTCTTCTATATTAATTAAATTTAAAAGCGTGGAAGAACCTAAGGTAAGTTTCTTTCTTTCATTTTCCACATTTTCTTTGCTTAATATCTGACGGTTTTTTGATTCTTGATATCGTCGGCCTGACTGAATGTATGAGAAAAGGGCTGAATCCAGCTGAACAGCAGTTGCTCTTCGCAACTCCGCCCTCTCAATGATTCTTTGCTGATGGGCAGCCCTAGCTGAATTACTTCCCGCTAAAGCAGAATTTTGTTGAGGTTTCCATTTAAAATCTAGTTGAACCGACCAATCTGGGCTGAAAGAGTCACCATTCAACCCAGCAAATAAATCATCTCTTTGATCATTCTGCTTATGCGTACCACCAAAGGTAAGATTCAATTGTGGCTTGCCAGACTCATGAGCTAACCGGATTTGTTTATTGGCTATATCGATGCGTTGATTTACTGCTGAAAAATCATTCCTTACCATCTCAATTTTTTTCAACAATTCACTGAGATCTAGTGCTGGAAATACGTCAAAATCTAAATCTGGCGGGATTGTTAACGAAGTCGTAGGTTTAATCAGTGAACTCGAATAATATACCGCTCCTAAACTATTAGATAACGCTGCCTGTGCTTCAACAACATTCTTTTCGCCTTGATATCGTGACCCTTTACGCTGGCTGAGCTGTGCTTTTACTACGTTCAACTCTGAGAGAGGTAACTCATCCGCATCAATAAGATCTTGGATTTCGTTTAATAGCGACTGACTTCTATTTTCAGATTCCTTCAGTAGCGATAACGAATCTGACTTACCCCTGTAGTTCCAATAACTGGTTACTGTGTTTAATATACTTGTATTAATTTGGTATTTAAGATCAAAAACACTAGCATCAAATGCTAATTTCGACAAACCTAATGGTAAGGTAGTTATTTCACCACCCCTTCCACGCCATAATGGAAATGTAAGTGAGAAGTTTACTGCTGCATTTGATGAGTCGTTGAACTCTTGACCTGAAAACTCATCCTGGTATGAATCAATGGAACTTGATAAATTTATAATAGCGCTGGACTTTAGCTGCTTTTGCACACCGAAAGTTAAAACCTGACTCTCACTGTTAATACCAACCATATCGCCAGAGGAGCTAAGCTGTGTGGGCTGTACATTGTTTATTATTGATGATTTTGTTAGTAACGTGTAATCAAACTGACCTTCTTGCGCTTGAATATTTTCTTTTGCAATCTCACTTGTCAGCTTAGTGACCTTAATATTATTGTTATTTTGTATCGAAACTTTAACGGCATCAAAAATCGACATATGATTATTGTCTTTCTTTGTGGTCTCTCCAAAACAAAAAATCGAATAAAAAAGCGTAAAGCCAAACACAAATCTAATGTATATTTTTGACTTATAAAGGGGACTGGAACCTATAAATAGCTTCATAGGGCAATCTTCTGAGTTACAGGCTGATCAATAAATTGATTATTTTTTGGCAATATAATAGTTGTTAAAGCACACGAAGTGTGGACAATTGCCAACACTCTAAATGGTGCGATAATTGGATCAATTACTATAAATAGGACAAGTACAGCGTCTAGAGGCAAACCTAGGGGAGCCAACACTAACCCTAACATTGTCAGTAATGCTATTCCTGAAGAACCGGCAGTTGCCATCCCCGCCATTACAGACCCTAAAACAACCAGCACCATTCCATCAAAACCTAAGTCAATGTTATATAACTGAACAACGAACATTGTTGCTAATGCAAAATACAAAGTCGGCCCAATCCTGCATAGGGTAAAGGATAGTGGTATCAGTAAATCTACAGTTTGCTTATCATAACCTAAAGACTTATTCATAGCGGTCAAGGTCACGGGCAAACTTGCAAGACCATTAGCCGTGCCGAATGCGATCATCAACGGTTCCCTCAATGCCTTTAATGGCTTTAAAAAAGACCCAGTTCTCCACCACATTAGGCAGGAGACTATAAAAAACAAAACCACAAAACTGATGATTGCAATAGGGACGAACTTCATCATTGCAACCAGTACTCCGGATCCTACTTCCGATAAACTAGTGGCGACTAACCCGCAGAGCCCAAATGGTAACAAATACATTAACCATTGAACCAATTTTGAAAATGTCGCATAAATTGCATCTAAGGTAGTTAAAAGGTGCTCAGAAGTTTTCGTCTTTACGGCACCTATGGCAAACCCAAATAGTAGCGCGAAAAATAATACCTTTAGATTACTACCGCTACTCAATGCATGGAAAATATTGGAAGGGACTAAGTTTAGAAAAAATTCCTTAAAGAGTGAGGCTTCTGCTTGATCGCCAACGTCTTTAAACAGATCGATCTCTAAATCAGGATCACCTGAATTCTGGATAATAGACCCTAGGGCTGCCAGCGACTCATCACCTAGATTCTTACCCGGCTCACCAATGGCGCCTGCCAGCGTCCCTAAAATACTTGCAACTAACACACCGATTACAAATACAAAAGTCATTCGCTTCAAATATTGGGTATCACCATGATTACTGACTAATCGCCCAATACTTAGAGAAATTGCCGAAAGTAATATTGGTAAAATACACATCTTTAGGATGTCTAGATATATGCTCCCTACCGGCGCTACATAGGTGACGTAGTCAGATGCATATAGTCCAATATAAGCCCCTAATCCTGCCCCAATAAGAATTGCCCATGCACTGCGTAAGAACTCTAATTTACCGACCTTTTCTATGTTACTTGTCATTTTTTACCCCAACAGGAATCAGCAATTTATCTGGAACCCGAATTTCTTTTTATTGATTCAATTACAGAGTCGTATTCAAAAAGCACGCTATTAGCCGACAAATCTAACGACAATGAGTTCATGTAAAATTCAAGTAATGATTTTAAATGCTGAGAATCTCTTGAGACAGCAATTCCCTTTGGATCATAATCACCCTTCAATACTACCGTTAATAAATTAACAGCGTTATCAGACTTATCTCGAATAACTTTTTTAACTTCCGCTTCATCTCTAAAGCCAGCAATTACTTCTTGATTAATCACCGCTTGAACAACCTCGTTCCATGATTTGTATTCAACCAATTCAAGATCTTTAAAACGCAGCTTGGCATAACCAACATATGATGAATTACCAATAACCCCTATCGAACCTTTCAGGGTCTGAATGGCCTTTTCTTTAGACCTTCCGGCTAACTGTCTTTGAAGTAAAATCCTGTTTACTAACAATCCTTTTCTTAACTTAATATAAGGCTCAGTAAAAGAAACTTTTGCGGACCTATTAAAGGTAATACTCAACTTACAAATAGCTAAGTCGGCCTCTTTATTTGCAACCTGATCAACAACCTGATTGAAGGTTTTCGCGCTACGATTAAACTCAACTGGAACACCAAGTAATGATCCAAATCCTTTAATTAGTTCAACATCAACACCTGTTAATTCACCCTCATCGTCGACGAAATAAAATGGCGGTGTATCCTTATGGTACATCGCCACCCTCAACACACCTCGGTCAACTATTTGCTGTACGTCAGGAGAAAGCTTAGCCGCAGAATCATCTGCAGAGGCTGCACACGTAAGCAAGTAGCCACCTATCAGAATCAACATTTGTAAACTTTTTTTGATAAGCACAGTCATTTTTCTATCTCGCAAAATTAAATATTTTATGAATTTCAAAATTTATATTTTGCACTTACTTGTAAGCGCTCTATTTCACCACTTTGGCCATTAAGTAAATTTCTCTCTGCTCGTGACAACTCAACTCCAACATCTAAATCAGCCATAGCTTTCCATATGAGATTCACATGATATGACTTTAAGGATTCATTTTGGACTTCAGCAACACCACCTAATTGCGACTTATTCCAGTCAATTTCTACAAAGCCGGCATTAACATTTGAACGTAAAGTTGGCAGCCATTTATGCTGATAGCCCAAGTATCCTCCGTAAGCCTTTTGCGTCTGCAATGAGAGCCCATTTTCCGATGCTGAAAAATTAACAGCTGCCGCTGAATTTGCAGCTTCCTGAATGTAGCGACCTATTCCATCACCACTACTAAAATGAAACTTTATTTGATCATTTTCAGTTAACGCTATTTTCCCAGAAAGCCCCAATCCATAACCCGTAGAACTGTCACTATTGACACCATCATCAACTGATAAATGGCGCAAGACACTTTGCAATGAAACATGCCCCCAATCCTGCTTATACAAAAATCTGGCAGTTAAATCTGGAAATTCATCACGGCTATTAGCACGCTTCATACCAGCTTCATCTACAAAATCACTCTCTGGATTTTCTACTGAATAAGAGATAGTGATGTCGCCTAAGGATTGCGTATAGCGAATTTGCCCCTGCCGCAGAAAAGCTTGGCCAGTATCATTCGCAAAATCTAAGTTTTCTGGAAATGACTTAACATCGACGTAGTTTGACCAGGTTTGACCTACCAACCAGGTTCCCCCGCTTACATATGCATGCCTTAGCCTAAGCTCTACCGAATTTGAGATCACCTCGGAACCTGCAGGACTTTTAGTGCCAGAACCATAGAAGTCACCTTCTATCACCGCTTTTATGTCACCATTATTTGTCAGTTTTTTTGCTGTTAGGTTAAATCGACTTTCCCTTGCATGGACTCGAGCATGACCTTTCGACAGCCTATTATCACCACCAACAGGAATCGCCGCATAGTTCATTCTATCGCCACTTTTAGCACCGAAATCATACAAAAAGTCAGCTTTTACATATCCGTGCATCTCAATATTTATTTTAGATTGCTCTTTACTGGGAACCTGCATACCTTTATTTTCTAGTAGATCAATTCTCTGCTCTAAAATTTTATTCTGCTTAATGAGCTCTTCCAACTGTGTGCCCATTTGATACGAGTCTTGCGCAAATGAAGAAAGTGGCAGGGCGAGAACTATAACCGCGCCTAATTTCGAACATGCCCTGCTATTGATAACACCCATTTACATCTACTCCTAATTTTGAAGATTATTTACTTGCTCTTAAGTAAATTAATCAATCATTGAATCATATATATTGCAGCATAACCATTAATAAATAGTTACCAAAAATTATTTATGATTGGAATTTAAAGCTATAATCAGAGCATATTTTTAGTTTTGCGAAAAAAACACCAGCGATTTTTTCAAGATATTTAAAATTTTTATTTATGAAATATGTATATATTGGAGTTTATATGATTACTATTAAGGTGAAATATTTTGCCTCCTTGCGGGATACAACTAATACCAGTGAAGAAGTTTTCAAAACAGACGCTATAACCATAGATAATTTACATACACAACTTAATGACAAATACCACTTCCCTATAGATAGACGCTATTTAAGAGTTTCTCAAAACGGTCAATATGTAGAGGGCCATGCTAAATTACAAAATAATGACACTATTATGCTTATTCCCCCCTTGTCTGGTGGGTAGATACTTACCTATTAACCAACTGAATACCTGCCGGTGCTCTTTTTTTTCTTTAAACCTGAATGGAAGCCGCTCAGGTTATGCAGTATTTGTGGACTGGCAAGTGGCAAGAGCATCGCGCACCAATCATTTCAGAATTGACCATTGATGGATTAACCTTTGGCGATAGCGTTCATTTAAAAAACAATGAGAACTATAAGGCCGAGGTGACTATCGACAAGAAGACCAATAACGCCCTGCGCTATAGCTGGGAAATTATGCGCGAGGTCGACAAATATGTAGAGAGTGATGGCGGTGATTTCGAACCTACTCCTGAAGTCGTCTGGCATCAATCGGAAACCGAAACCTCTCATCAGATCGAATTTAAGGCGCCCAGTGCCGGGGAATATCGCCTGTATGTGTATATTGAAGATGCCTACGGCAGTGCTGCTACGGCTAATTTGCCGATTTTGGTGGAACCGCTGGTAGCTTCTAAACGAGGATAATACAATCTGGTAGCTTTTGCGCCCTAACTACCCATTATTACTAGGCTAATATTCAGCCTACAATCTGGGATTTGGGCAGCTAGAAGAAATGCTGGGACGTCGACCAGCAACGAGTCACCCTAGACTTGTAGATCGAACTCAGCGACACGAGTACTTTAATGCCTACTTAGATAAAGGCATACATGGAATAGGCTTTAGCGCTTACGAAGAAGGCCAAAAGCCTGGAGATGAGCTTACGTTAAAGCAGGTTCAACGACGCATGGCTATCCTCAAGCCGAGTATAAAGTGGATAAGATCCTTTTCATGCATTCAGGGTAATGACCTGATTCCAATTGTCGCTAAACGAATGGGGATAAAAACACTGGTCGGCGCATGGCTTGGAGACGATTTAGAAAAAAACGAGCAGGAAATTGAAGGCTTAATAAAACTGGCCAAAGATGGTTATGTTGATATTGCCGCCGTTGGCAATGAAGTTATGTACCACAAAGATCTCACCGAAGAGCAGCTGCTCGGCTATATACAACGAGTCAAAGATGCTGTGCCCGGCGTTCTTGTTGGCTATGTAGACGCCTATTATGATTTTGAAGATCGCCCCGCCATCACTGAAATCTGCGATGTTGTTCTGGCTAACTGCTACCCTTTCTGGGAAGGCTGCGCCATTGAGTACTCGCTGTTATATATGAAAGATATGTTCCGCCGCACTCAAAAAGTTGCCGGTGACAAGAAAGTCATTATTACCGAAACAGGCTGGCCCAACAGAGGCCAAATATTCCACGGTGCGGAACCTTCGCAAGAAAATGCTATTCGTTACTTCTTAAATACCCAGCAATGGGGCCAAGCGGACGATATTGATATTTTCTATTTCTCTTCGTTTGATGAATCTTGGAAAGTCGGTACCGAAGGCGATGTTGGTGCTTTCTGGGGACTTTGGGATAAAGATGAACAATAAACCCTTACCCTATTGCAAAGCCATCTGTTACTCAGGTTATCGTGATGGCCAAAGCCCCGAGTCTGGAGACCTCCCCACCTATGAAGAGGTAAAGCAGGATCTTTTAATTCTGCAGGGTGATTGGCAATCTCTGCGACTGTATGCCAGTGACGCGCATTCAGAGACAACTCTAGCAGTTATTAGAAACGAAAAATTATCTTTTGATATTATGCTCGGCGCCTATATCACTGCCGAGGTAAACAATCCTGAGTGTCCATGTGGTGGTGTCTATTCTGTAGAGCAGTTGCTCGCCAACAAACAGGACAATATTGACCAAATCCTCAGATTGACCGAGCTGACTAATGCCTATGAAGATATCGTCAGCTCAGTATCCATTGGTAATGAGGCCGCCGTCAGCTGGACTGATCATATGGTGACCACTGACAGCCTGGTGCGATATGCAAGATTACTAAAGCAAGGCGTATCTCAACCAGTAACCTTCTGTGAAAACTATGTGCCTTGGCTAGACAAACTTAAACCCTTGGCCGATGAACTGGATGTCATTGCTATCCACACCTATCCGGTATGGGAGTACAAAGGCATTGAAGAAGGGCTTGCCTTTACCATTGAAAACTACAATTCAGTTGCCAAAGCATATCCCGATAAGCAAGTCATTATTACCGAGGCTGGTTGGGCGACTAACACCAATGGTCGTGGCATAGAGCCTCATCATGTGAATGAAAATTTCCAGGAACAATATTTTCAAGAGCTGATGGAATGGGCTGAACGCGAACAGGTTCTGGTCTATTTCTTTGAAGCCTTTGATGAAAATTGGAAAGGTTCGGATGAACCCCTTGAGCCAGAGAAACACTGGGGCCTCTACAAAGCAGACAGAACCCCGAAGCTAGCTCTGCAGTGCTAGCAGACTGTAAGTAAGGCTCAGCGAGCCTATAAACTGCCCATAAAACTGCTCTTGTAGGTTTATGGGCAGTGGCTTTACCTGCGAAAAATAGCTTGTTTAAAATAGCCTACTAAATTCAAAACACTGCGCTGTAAATTTCCAATCGCCTAACCTCTTTTAACCGCCTTATCTTTCGCATTATCTATATAGAATTATTCACAACCTGAACATTCTCTAAGACCTTTAGTAAAAACACAGCAAGTTCATCTAATCCTGAAAAACTGATATTAACCACTTCGGGTTTTTCTCTTTTCTAATTCAAACATAGTGTATTTATTTAGTGCGCCCAAATAAGTAAGCGCACCAAATTAAAGCCGCGCCATGAATGGCATTGTTATTGCAGAGTAATATCATTGGGCTAATTTTTCCTAAAAGTGGTCTTAGAGCAAAAGGTAGATTTCCCCTTTTAGCACCCTCAAATAAACCGAGTTAATTAGATCATGAGTAACCCTAGCGCTAATCTAACCGCCACTACTGGATGGCTTGCCGAGCTCGAACTTGAGTATGCAGTGCGGCGTGATAAAACCTGTCTGGTACGAAAAAAACAACGGGGCCCACTGACCTTACAACGCCCGTTTTACCCTGAGGGCGATATCTGTCACAGCTATATTCTCCACCCGCCAGGCGGTGTTGTTGGTGGTGATACTCTTGAAATCACCGTTCAGGCTGCAGCCAAGTCTCACTGTTTAATTACCACCCCTGGAGCAACCAAATTCTACCGCTCTAAAACCGATCTTGTCAGCCAACAAACGCAAAAAATTTCTGTGGCGAAAGACGCCGTTGTCGAATGGTTACCTCAGCAAAATATTTTTTTCCCCGGTGCTCAGTCAGCGTTAAAGACGCAGATTGATATTGCACCAGGAGGTAAATTTATTGGTTGGGAAGTGCACTGTTTTGGACGCCCAGCAAATCAAAAGATTTTTGATCAGGGCAATATAAGCAGTTGTACAGAGATTAGTATTGACGGTGAACTGCGCTTAGTGGAACAGCTCTGCACTCAGGGTAGTTCATTAATTCTGTCCCCTAGCGGCCTACGCGGAATGGCTATGCAAGGAAGTTTAATGGCGGCACCCTGCAGTCAACTTCAGCGTGACCAGTTGGAACATATCTTGCATAACTATAAATACTCAGATTCGATCGGCCTAACCTTGGTTGACGATATTTTGGTACTCAGGGTATTGGGCAATCAAATAGAACCCATACTAGAAATATTCACTCAGATGTGGACAGAGTTGCGTAGAGAATGGTTGCACAAATCATCCTGCTCACCACGCATTTGGGCTACCTAACTTAAGAACTGACCATGGAACTAACCCCTCGCGAAAAAGATAAGTTGATGCTATTTACCGCATCACTCCTAGCTGAGCGCCGAAAAGCTCGCGGATTAAAACTTAACTACCCTGAAGCCATCGCCTTTATCAGTGGCGCTATTCTCGAAGGCGCTCGCGATGGTAGAACTGTCGCTGAGTTGATGGACTTCGGACGCACTCTTCTCAGCGCAGATGATGTTATGGATGGCGTACCAGAAATGATTCCTGATGTGCAGGTAGAAGCCACCTTTCCCGACGGTACTAAACTTGTGACCGTTCACAGCCCTATTGTCTAGGACAGAATAATTATGATTCCCGGTGAATTTAAAACTGCTCCTGGTGATATTGAGTTAAATGTTGGGCGCAAGGTGAGCATTGTTAGCGTGGCAAACATTGGCGACCGACCTATTCAAATTGGCTCCCACTATCATTTTTTTGAGGTTAATGATGCGTTGATATTTGACCGTTCAGCAACACTCGGCTATCGGCTTAATATTGCCTCGGGCACAGCGGTTCGTTTTGAGCCAGGTCAGGAGCGCACCGTTGAGTTAGTTGAATACGGTGGCTCTGGTCGTATCTATGGCTTTCAAGGAAAAGTAATGGGTCGTATTTCTGATGTGGTAAAAGACGGCGTTGAAAATAGCCATGCAGATCAGGCTATCAGCAAAGGGCAGGAGTAGATAATGCCAAGATCAATTTCAAGACAGGCCTATGCCGAAATGTTTGGCCCAACCACCGGTGACAAAGTCCGCCTAGCGGATACCGAGCTGTGGCTTGAGGTAGAAAAAGATTTCACCCTGTATGGTGATGAAGTGAAGTTTGGCGGCGGTAAAGTTATTCGCGATGGTATGGGGCAAAGCCAAAGACCCAGCGCAGAAACTGTCGATCTGGTGATTACTAACGCTTTAATCATTGACCACTGGGGCATAGTTAAAGCCGATGTGGGGATTAAAAATGGGCGTGTTTTCGCCATAGGTAAAGCGGGCAATCCAGACACCCAAAGCGGCGTCGATATCATTATTGGCGCTGGCACAGAAGTCCTTGCAGGAGAGGGTCATATCCTCACCGCCGGTGGCGTCGACTCACATATTCATTTTATATGTCCACAGC
>Ga0209119_1000867_pt1 | contig 30880 bp, 26 predicted proteins | sample COG_03_FD_184747 | JGI IMG/M metagenome (GOLD analysis project Ga0209119, IMG submission 184747) | Pelagic Microbial community sample from North Sea - COGITO 998_met_03 (SPAdes) (version 2) | ecosystem: Environmental > Aquatic > Marine > Neritic zone/Coastal water | place: Helgoland, sampling...
ATAAAAAAGGTTTAAATAAAGACATTAAAGTTTTCATAGATAAAGAAACTATGAATTCTTATATGGATGAAAAATATGAAGAAATTAAAAAGACTGTTAACTTAAAAGGTTTTAGACCTGGGAAGGTGCCTAAAGAAGTTTTAAAAAGACAATTTGGCCAAGCAATTTTTAGTGAAGTGCTAGATAAAGTTCTTAAAGATACATCAGTTAAAGCTTTAGAAGATAATAAAATTAAGCCAGCTGGACAACCAAAGCTTGATCTTAAAACCTATGGCGAAGATAAGGACTTAGAATATGTAATGTCGATAACAGAACTTCCAAAGGTAGAGTTAAAGTCTGTTGAAAATATTAAATTTGATGAATATTCAGTTAAAATTGACACAAACGAAACAGATAAAAGAATTAAAGAAATAGCCAAAAGTCAGAACAATTTTAAAGAAGTTGCAGCAGATGTTAAAGCAGTAGAGGAAAATTTAGTTATTTTTGACTACAAAGCGACGATTGATGGAAAAGATTTTACTGGTGGTGAAGGAAAAAATACACAATTAATTCTGGGTAAGGACTTATTTATTAAAGGCTTTGATAAGCAGCTTATCGGCGTTAAGAAAAATGATGAAAAATCTGTTGACGTTACGCTGCCTGAAAACTATCCACAAAAAGAATACGCAAATAAGAAAGCTAATTTTATTTGTACAATTACAGAAGTAAAAAAATCAGAGGAAGTAAAAATAGATGATGTTTTTGCTAAAAACTTAGGTGCAAAAGATCTCGCTGATTTAAAAGTATTAGTTAGTAAGCAAATTAATGATGAATATAAAAATTCTCTAGATAAATTGGCAAAAACTCAAATCTTAAAAGAAATTGAAAATTTTAAAGTGGATGAAATTCCAGAAAACTTAATTGAAGAAGAAGTTAAGATTTTATCTCAAGGTATGACTGAAGAAGATTCTAAAAAAAGTAGAAAAAATTTTGAGGAAATCGCTAAAAAAAGAATTAAAGTTGGGTTGATCTTAAATGAATTCGGTGAACAAAATAAAATCAAAGTAACCGAACAAGAAGTTCAAGCTGAAGTTCAAAAACAACTTAGAATGATGCCTGGCCAAGAAAAGATGGTTATGGAATTTTATCAAAAAAATCCATCAGCATTAGCTAGCTTAAGAGGAACCGTGTATGAGGAAAAAATTATCGATTTAATTAAAACTAAAGCAAAACCATCTAAAAAAGAAATTAGCAAAGAAGAAGCAGAAAAAATTTTAAAGGAACATCAAAAACAAGATCATAATCATGAACATGACCACAATCATGACCACGATCATCCTGAGGAAAAAAAAGCTTCAAAATCTACTAAAATTGAAAAAAAAGTAGAACCCTCAGCATCTAAAAAACCTTCAACAAAAAAAGTTAGTAAAAAGTAATCACAAGTTGTATAAGTAAGAGAATCAACTTATGACAACAAATTTATTAGATCAAATGAATACTCTTGTACCTATGGTTGTTGAACAATCAAATAAAGGTGAGAGAGCTTATGATATTTATTCAAGACTTCTCAAAGAGAGAATTATTTTTTTGGTAGGACCAATAAATGATAACGTAGCATCTTTAGTTACAGCTCAACTTTTGTTTTTAGAGTCTGAGGATCCAAAAAAAGAAATTAATTTATATATTAATAGTCCTGGAGGACTAGTGACAGCAGGTCTTGGAATTTATGATACTATGCAATACATTAAACCAGATGTTTCAACATTATGTATTGGTCAAGCTGCATCAATGGGTTCATTTTTATTAGCCGCAGGTAAAAAAGGTAAAAGATTTTCTTTGCCAAATTCTAGAATTATGGTTCACCAACCTTCTGCTGGTTTTCAAGGACAAGCTACAGATATTGAAATTCATGCTAACGAAGTTTTAGCCTTGAAAAAAAGACTTAATGAGATTTATTCAAAACATACTGGAAAATCTGTTGATGATGTGAAGAAAGCACTAGAACGTGATAACTTTATGACTCCAGATACAGCAAAAGAGTTTGGTTTGATAGATGAAGTAGTTGAAAATAGATCTTAATACACAACATCTTGACACCCCTTTAAACTGATACTTGATTAGTATGAGTCTTCTATATTAAAGTAACTTTACTGATTCGTTTATAAATTATATGACAACAAATAATAAAAATATTCTTTACTGTTCTTTTTGTGGAAAGAGCCAACATGAAGTTAGAAAACTTATTGCAGGTCCAACTGTATTTATATGTGATGAATGCGTTGAACTATGCATGGATATCATCAAAGAAGAAAGTAAAGACACATTTGTTAAACATCAAGATGGGTTACCACCGCCTAAAGAAATTTGTGCTGTATTAGATGATTATGTTATTGGGCAGCCTCACGCAAAAAAAGTTTTATCAGTTGCTGTTCATAATCATTATAAGAGACTTAATTACGAGACCAAAACTAGTAAAACTGTTGAACTTTCAAAATCAAATATTCTTTTAGTTGGTCCAACTGGTTGTGGAAAAACTTTATTAGCTCAAACTCTAGCAAGAATCCTTGACGTTCCTTTCACAATGGCAGATGCAACCACTTTAACAGAAGCAGGTTATGTTGGTGAAGATGTTGAAAATATAATTTTAAAATTATTACAAGCTGCTGATTACAACGTTGAAAAAGCACAACGTGGAATTGTATACATCGATGAAGTTGATAAGATTAGCAGAAAGTCAGAAAACCCTTCTATAACTAGAGACGTGTCTGGAGAAGGTGTACAACAAGCTCTATTAAAAATTATGGAAGGGACAGTGGCGAGCGTTCCACCTCAAGGTGGCAGAAAGCATCCACAACAAGAATTTTTACAAGTAGACACAACAAATATTTTGTTTATTTGTGGTGGAGCATTCGCTGGCTTAGATAAAATAATATCTCAAAGAGATAAGGGTACATCAATAGGATTTGGTGCAAATGTAAAAAAAACAGATGATAAAAAAACAGGTGAGTGGATGAAAACTTTAGAACCTGAAGATTTGTTAAAGTATGGCTTAATCCCAGAATTTATTGGAAGACTTCCAATGATAGCTACATTAGAAGATCTTGATGAAAAATCTCTAGTTAAAATACTACAAGAACCAAAAAACTCACTAATTAAACAATACCAAGAATTATTTAAATTAGATGGAGCTAAGTTAAGTTTTAAAGAAAATGCAATCAAAGAGATTGCACAAAAAGCAATTAATAAGAAAACTGGGGCTAGAGGCCTTAGATCAATCTTAGAAAATATTTTATTAAAAACAATGTACGATCTTCCAAGTCAAGACAATGTGGAGGAAGTTATTGTAGACGCTAGTGCGGCCAAAGGACTATCTCAACCAATCATAGTTCATTCAAAAAATAGCAGTAAAACAAAGACTGACAAAACTTCTGCTGCCTAATCTCACGTTAATAAGTAATAAATAGCTATTGCAATATCATATTTAATATCCATATTTAGATGATGGATGTTAAAATTGAACGACCTTTATTACCGTTAAGAGATATTGTTGTATTTCCAAATATGGTAGTCCCATTATTTGTTGGCAGAGATAAATCTATTGCCGCTTTAAATGAAGTTATGAAAAAGGACAAAAAAATTGTTCTAGTTACCCAAAAAAATTCAGAAATAGATGACCCTAAAAAAACTGATGTTTTCATGTATGGTTGTGAAGGTAATATTCTTCAGTTATTAAAATTACCAGACGGTACAGTAAAAGTTTTAGTTGAAGGAAGTAAAAGAGTAAAAATTTTAGATTTTAAAGATAATGAGAAATTTATTATTTGTGAATATGCTCATCACCATGATGTAGTGACTAAAGATGAAGACTTAATACCACTAGCAATGACTGCTGTAAGAAGATTAGAAAAACTAACTTCAATTAATAAAAAAGTATCAAGTGAAACGATTAATAATATTAAAAAGTTAACTAATGCATCACACATTGCTGATAATATCGCATCTCACCTAACAGCTACAATTTCAGAGAAGCAACAAATATTTGAAACTATAGATGTTAAGAAAAGACTTAATTCTATAATTAAAATAATGGAGAATGAAACCAGTATTATTGGAGTTGAAAAAAGAATTAGAGGAAGAGTTAAAACTCAAATGGAGAAAACTCAAAGAGAATATTATTTAAATGAACAACTTAAAGCTATTCAAAAGGAATTGGGTGAAATCGAAGATGGAAAAGATGAAACTTCAAGTTTGAATAAATTAATTATTAAAGCAAAAATGCCAAAAGATGTTGAGAAGAAATGTATGGCTGAGCTTAAAAAATTAAAAAATATGAGCCCAATGTCTGCTGAGGCTACTGTTATCAGAAATTATCTTGATTGGATGACAGATCTTCCTTGGTATAAAAAAAGCCAAGTTGATATTGATCTGAAAAAAGCACTTGCAGTTCTTGATGCAGATCATTTTGGTTTAGAAAAAGTTAAAGAAAGAATTATTGAATTTTTAGCAGTCCAAAAAAGAATGGAAAAGATTAAAGGTCCAATTTTATGTTTAGTTGGTCCTCCAGGTGTTGGTAAAACATCATTAGGAAAATCAATTGCAAAAGCTACTAACAGAGAATTTGTAAGAGTTTCTGTAGGTGGTATGAGAGATGAAGCGGAAATAAGAGGACATAGAAGAACTTATATAGGCTCTTTACCTGGTAAAATTATTCAAATGATGAAAAAAGCAGGTACAAAAAATCCACTTATTCTTCTTGATGAAATAGATAAAATTGGAAATGATTATAGAGGAGATCCATCTTCTGCTTTGTTAGAAGCATTAGATCCAGAACAAAACACAACATTTAATGATCATTATCTAGAAGTTGATTATGATTTATCTGATGTCATGTTTGTTACTACAGCTAACACTTTGAATATTTTACCACCGTTATTAGATAGAATGGAAGTCATTAGATTAGCTGGTTATACAGAAGATGAAAAAATTAATATTGCAAATAAGTATCTACTACCCAAACAAGTTAAAGATAATGGAGTTAAAGAAAATGAAATGACTTTATCTGAGGATATAATTAAAGAAATTATCCAAAGCTATACAAAAGAGTCTGGTGTAAGAAACCTAGAAAGAGAAATTTCAAAAGTAGCTAGAAAAGTTGTTAAGAAAGTAGTTTCTGGAGAAGAGAAAGAAGTTAAAATTGATTTAAATAATTTACCAGACTATTTAGGAATTCAAAAATTTAAATTTGGTGAACTTGAAAGTAAAGACAAAATCGGTGTTGTTACTGGTTTAGCTTGGACTGAATACGGTGGGGAAATTCTTAAAATTGAAACTGTTATAATGCCAGGAAAAGGCAGAATGCAAATTACAGGAAAATTAGGTGAGGTTATGCAAGAATCTATCAAAGCTGCAAAATCTTTTATTAGATCAAAAAGTTTAGATTATGGAATCATTCCTCCTTTATTTGAAAAAAAGGATTTTCATATTCATGTTCCAGAAGGAGCTACTCCTAAAGATGGACCCTCAGCAGGTATTGGTATGGTCACTTCAATAGTTTCTGCAATCACAAATAACCCCGTCAGAAGAGATGTTGCAATGACAGGCGAGGTAACATTAACAGGTCAAGTATTGCCAATTGGTGGATTAAAAGAAAAACTATTAGCAGCACACAGAGCTGGGATAAAACAAGTTATAATTCCGAAGGAAAATGAAAAAGATCTTGTTGATATGCCTAAGAAAATTATTGATGATATAAAAATTACTCCTGTTGAGCATGCTGACGAAGTATTAAAAATAGCTTTAACAAAAGAATTAAAAAGAGTTGAGTGGGTCGAGGTTGAGAAAATTTCTCAATCTAATGATAAATCTCAAGCCAGTATTCAATAATTACCAATTTACATTATCTATTCCTTGATGTAATAGTAGCGCTTGTTTTGGGCGGTTAGCTCAGTTGGTAGAGCATCTCGTTTACACCGAGGGGGTCAAAGGTTCGAGTCCTTTACTGCCCACCAAAACAACTAAAGTGGGGGTGTAGCTCAGTTGGTTAGAGCGATCGCCTGTCACGCGATAGGTCGAGGGTTCGAGTCCCTTCACTCCCGCCACTTTTTCCCTATTAATTAACATTTATATTATTAAAAATGTGACGTAAGTACCCTTCAACAAGAGGTAAAAACTGCTATATAGACTCAAATGCTTTCAGAATTTTTAAAAGATTACTTACCAATTATTATATTTTTGATTATTGCACTTGGTCTGAGTTGTGCTTTTGTTGTTGTAAACTTAATATTATCACCAAAACATCCAGATCCAGAAAAATTATCTGCGTATGAATGTGGTTTTGAACCCTTTGAAGATTCAAGAATGGAATTTGATGTAAGGTTTTATTTAGTGGCAATTCTATTTATAATCTTTGATTTAGAGATAGCTTTCCTTTTTCCTTGGGCAATATCATTGGGCAATATTGGAGGTCTTGGCTTTACTTCAATGATGATATTTTTATTCATTCTTACGGTTGGATTTATTTATGAATGGAAAAAAGGTGCACTAGACTGGGAATAAAATTTTAGATTATGAACTTAGAAAATAAAAATAAAGAAATTCCTGAAGAATTTAAAAAACTTGCTGAAGACTTTAGTAAAAATGGTTTTATCACAACTTCACTTGATAATTTAATAAACTGGTCAAGAGCTGGTTCATTACACTGGATGACTTTTGGTTTAGCTTGCTGTGCTGTTGAGATGATGCAAACAGCAATGCCAAGATATGATTTAGAAAGATTTGGTGCTGCACCAAGAGGGTCACCAAGACAATCTGATGTTATGATTGTAGCTGGAACTTTAACTAATAAAATGGCACCGGCATTAAGAAAAGTTTATGATCAAATGCCTGAACCGAGATATGTTATTTCGATGGGTAGTTGTGCAAATGGTGGTGGTTATTATCACTACTCTTATTCTGTAGTCCGTGGTTGTGATAAGATAGTACCTGTGGATATTTATGTGCCAGGATGTCCTCCATCAGCTGAAGCATTACTTTATGGAATCTTGCAATTACAAAAAAAAATTAGAAACAAAGGATCTTTTGAAAGGTAATTTATATGCAAAATTTAATAGATCTTGAAAAAAAAATTAACTCGGAACTTACAACTAAAATTAAAAAAACTGAGATTAGACATGAACAGTTATATATTAATATTGATAATGAAGATTTGATAGATGTAACGTTATTTATTAAAAGTAACGAGAATACAAAATTTAGACAGTTAATTGATATTACAGTTGTTGATTACCCTGAAAATGCTCAACGTTTTAAAGTTGTGTATTTGTTTTTAAGTCATGAATTTAATCAAAGAATTATATTAAGTTACCTAATAAGTGAAAATGAAGTTATTCCATCACTAACACCCATTTATCCTGCAGCAAATTGGATGGAGAGAGAAGTTTTTGATATGTATGGAGTTAAGTTTAAAGACCATCCAGATATGAGAAGAATACTTACTGATTATGGCTTTGAAGGACACCCCTTAAGAAAAGATTTCCCTCTAACTGGTCATACTGAAGTTAGATATAGCGAAGATCAAAAGAAAGTTATTAGTGAACCAGTTAAGTTAGAGCAAAATTATAGAAATTTTGATTACGAAAGCCCTTGGGAAGGAACAAAATATATTAAAGATCAAACTGACCTTGAAAATGACAAAAAAAATTAAAACATTAAATCTAAATTTTGGACCTCAGCACCCCGCAGCTCATGGTGTGTTAAGATTAATTTTAGAATTAGATGGAGAGGTTGTTGAAAAAGCTGATCCACATATTGGTCTTCTACACCGGGGAACAGAAAAGTTAATAGAAAATAAAACGTATATGCAAGCAGTCCCTTATTTTGACAGACTTGATTATGTTGCTCCAATGAATCAGGAACATGCTTTTGCTTTAGCTATAGAAAAAATTTTAAAGATAAATGTTCCAATTAGAGCCCAATTAATCAGAGTAATGTTTTGTGAAATTGGAAGAATATTAAGTCATATATTAAATGTTACAACTCAAGCTCTTGATGTTGGTGCTTTAACTCCATCACTATGGGGTTTTGAAGAACGTGAAACATTAATGACATTTTATGAAAGAGCATCTGGTTCAAGACTACATGCCAATTACTTCAGAGCCGGTGGTGTTCATCAAGATTTACCGATGGGTCTTGAAGAAGATATAGGTAATTTTTGTGAGTCGTTTCCGAAGATAATAGATGATCTTGAAACATTATTGACTGACAACAGAATATTTAAACAGCGAAATGTTGATATAGGAATTGTAACCAAGGAAGATGCGTTAGATTATTCTTTTAGTGGTGTTATGATTAGAGGCTCTGGAGTTCCTTGGGATCTAAGAAAATCTCAACCTTATGACTGTTATGAACAACTAGAATTTAAAATTCCAGTAGGAAAAAATGGAGACTGTTTTGATAGATATTTATGTAGAATTGAAGAAATGAGAGAAAGTGTTTCAATAATCAAACAATGTTTAAGTAAAATGGAAAAAGGACCAATTAAATCATTAGATGGAAAAATTAGTCCTCCACCTAAAAAAGATATTAAACAATCAATGGAAGCTTTAATTCATCACTTTAAATTATTCACTGAAGGTTATCGTGTTGACAAAGATGAAATTTATACTGCTGTTGAAGCACCAAAGGGTGAATTTGGTGTTTATTTAATATCTGATGGAACCAGCAAACCTTACAAATGTAAAATTAGAGCTCCTGGCTTTTCTCACCTACAAGCAATGGATTATTTGATTAAAGGACATATGCTTGCTGATGTACCTGCTGTTTTAGGTTCGTTAGATATTGTTTTTGGAGAGGTTGATAGATAATGAGTTTAAGAAAACCTGCAAAAGAACAACCAGAAAAATTTGAATTCACAGCAGATAGTCTAGCTGCAGCAAAAGAAATGATTTCCAAATATCCAGAAGGAAAACAACAAAGTGCTGTAATGGCATTACTATATATCGCTCAAAAACAAAATGATAACTGGATACCACTTGCAGCAATGAAATATATCGGAAAGTTTTTAGATATGCCTTATATAAAAGTTTATGAGGTGGCCACTTTTTATACAATGTATAACCTATCACCAGTTGGAAAACACTTTATTCAAGTTTGCACAACTACACCATGCATGATCAGAGGAGCTTATAAACTTGTTGAAGCATGCAAAGAAAAAATTTCAGAAAATGAAAATGAATTATCCACTGATAAATCATGCTCATGGATGGAAGTTGAATGTTTGGGTGCATGCGTTAATGCCCCAATGATGCAAATTAATGATGACTATTATGAAGACCTAGATAAAGAAAAAACTTTAAAAATTTTAGATGAGATACTTGACGGTAAGACGCCAAAGCCAGGATCTTATAGAGGAAGAGTTAATAATGAACCTGAAAATAACAGAAAAACACTTTTGGATTTAAAAAATGCTTAACGATAAAGATAGAATATTTCAAAACCTATATAATGATAAAGGTTCAGATGTTGAGTCTTCAAAAAATAGAGGCGACTGGGTAGATACTGCTGAAATAATAAAAAAAGGTAGAGAATGGATTATAGAAGAAGTTAAATCATCGGAATTAAGAGGAAGAGGTGGTGCTGGATTTCCTACGGGTCTTAAATGGTCTTTTGCCCCAAAAGAACTTGGTTCTAGACCTCACTATCTAGTTATAAATGGTGATGAATCTGAACCTGGCACATGTAAGGATCGTGATATTTTAAGGTTTGAACCTCACAAATTAATAGAAGGATGTTTGATTGCTTCTTACGCAGTTCAGGCCCATGTTTGCTATATTTATATACGCGGCGAATATTTTATTGATGGACAAAAACTTCAAAAAGCAATCGATGAAGCTTATGAAAAAAAACTTATAGGAAAAAATGCTTCTGGTACTGGCTGGGACTTAGATATTTATATTCATTATGGAGCAGGCGCTTATATATGTGGTGAAGAAACAGCACTTCTAGAAAGCATTGAAGGTAAAAAAGGTCAGCCAAGATTAAAACCTCCTTTTCCAGCTTTAATAGGATTATATGGATGTCCAACAATAATTAATAACGTGGAAACTATAGCTGTTGTTCCGACGATTTTAAGAAAAGGTGGTAAATGGTTTGCGTCATTAGGAAAAGCGAAAAATACAGGAACTAAAATATTTTGTATATCTGGAAATGTTAATAAACCATGTAACGTTGAAGAGGAAATGAGTATATCTCTTAAAGAGTTAATAGAAGTACATGCTGGCGGAGTAATTGGTGGATGGGATAATCTACAAGCAGTAATACCAGGTGGATCTTCTATGCCTATTATACCAAAAAAAACATGTGAAACTTTAACAATGGATTTTGATTCACTTGTTGCTGAGAAAAGTGGTTTAGGAACCGCAGGTATTGTCGTTATAAATAATGATCAGGATATTATTAAATGTATGGCAAGAATTGCTAGATTTTATAAACATGAAAGTTGTGGACAGTGCACACCATGTAGAGAAGGTTCTGGATGGATGTGGAGAATGTTAGAAAGAATGGCTAAGGGAGAAGCGTCAAAAGATGAAGTAGAAATGCTTGGTGATGTTACAAATCAAATTGCTGGTCATACTATTTGTGCTTTTGGTGAAGGATCTTCATGGCCTGTCCAGGGTTTGTTAAGACATTTTAGAAAAGAAATTGAGGAACGAAACAATTTTGAACCAACAATAAAAAAAAATAATGAAGTTCCTTATTTAGTCGATCAACATTTATTGGATAAAAAAAATGCCTAAATTAAAAGTTAACAATATTGAAGTTGAAGTTGAAGATGGCTTAACAGTCTTACAAGCTTGTGAAAAAGCTGGAGTTGAAATTCCAAGATTTTGTTATCACGAAAAACTTTCAATTGCTGGAAATTGTAGAATGTGCCTAGTTGAAATGGAAAAATCTCCAAAACCAGTTGCTTCATGCGCAATGCCTGCTGCTGAAGGTATGAATATTAAAACGAATACTGAATTTGTTGAAAAAGCAAGAAAAGGTGTGATGGAATTTTTACTTGCAAATCACCCATTAGATTGTCCTGTATGTGATCAAGGTGGCGAATGTGATCTTCAAGATCAATCAATGTTTTATGGGGTAGATAAATCTAGATTTAAAGAAAATAAAAGACAAGTTCCTGAAAAAAATATGGGTCCTTTAATTAAAACTCAAATGACTAGGTGCATCCATTGTACTAGATGTGTTAGGTTTGCAACAGAAATTGCTGGTGTACCAGAAATAGGAGCAATAGGACGTGGTGAAGATATGCAAATAACTACTTACCTTGAGCAATCAATGCAATCAGAATTATCTGCTAATGTTGTTGATTTGTGTCCTGTTGGAGCTTTAACATCTAAACCATATGTTTTTGAAGCAAGACCTTGGGAATTAAAAAAGACCGAATCTATTGATGTTATGGATGCTATTGGCTCTAATATAAGAGTTGATACCTATGGCTGGGAAGTTAAGAGAATTTTACCAAGAATAAACGAAGACATTAACGAGGAATGGATTTCTGATAAAACAAGACATGCTTGCGATGGTTTATCAAATCAAAGACTAGATACACCTTATATTAAGTATAATGGAAAATTTGAAAAAGCATCATGGTCTGAAGTTTTTAATATAATTAAATCTAAGTTTAAAAACACTGATAAAGAAAAAATCTGTGGGTTAACTGGTGATTTAGTCAATATGGAAACACTTTATATATTTAAAGAATTTTTTAATAAAACATTAGGTTCTCAAAATATAGAGTCTAGAGATAATTACAGTTATTTAAATCCAGAAAAGCGAGAAAATTATTTATTCAACTCATCAATTAATGGAATTGAAGAAGCTGATTTTATTTTCCTTTTAGGGACAAACCCTAGATTTGAAGCAACAATTTTAAATGCCCGAATTAGAAAATCCTATCTTCAAAACAAAACTAAAATTATTTCGCTAAATGAAGTAGGTGACCTTACATACCCTTACCAGTCTTTAGATGGAAACACTGAAACTGTTAAAAAAATTATCGAAGGTAAACATGAGGTATCTGATTTAATTAAACAAGCAAAGAAACCTATGATTATAATGGGTCAATCTGCACTAAAAAGTAAATCATCTAAATATATTTTTGAATCAATCAAGCAATTTTTAGATGAAAATAATAAACTTTCCAATGATTGGAATGCTTTAAATATAATTTCTGAAAATGCATCCACGGTAGGTGCGTTTGATCTTGGGGTATATAAAACAACTGATGGTGACAATGAAGTTTTGAAAGACTTGGAAGATCACAAGTTTGAAATTGTTTATCTTCTAGGTCTAGACACTATTAATTTTGAAAAAAAAAATGAGTTTATTATTTATCAAGGCTCTCATGGAGATAAAGGAGCGGAAATAGCAGACATTATTTTGCCAGGGGCTGCTTATACAGAGCAAAATGGTTATTTTACAAATTTAGAAGGTAAATTACAAAAAGCCTACAAAGCATCTTATCCACCAGAACTTGCAAAAGATGATTGGGTAATAATAAATGAACTTGCAGAGTCCATGAATCATAGAAAATTATTTAATGATAAAGATGAGCTGGATAGCAGTTTAATTAATCAAATAAATCTACATATTGAAAAAAATAACTCTTTAACTTCATCAAAAGTTAAGGAATTAATTTTTGAAAATGAATTGATTAAAATAGATAATGATTATTATTATTCAAATGTAATTGCTAGAGCTTCAAAAACTATGTCTGAGTGTAGACATTTAAAAGCAGATTTAAAGTCTACAGGAACAGAAGGTTAATTTATGGAATATCTTAATATTATTTTTTTACAAACTTACAAAATATTATTTTTATTAGTTCCTGTTTTAGTTTCTGTGGCTATGATTGTGTGGCTTGACCGACGTATTTGGGCCTTTGTACAAAAAAGGCAAGGACCTAATGTTGTTGGACCTTTTGGTTTGCTTCAATCATTAGCTGATGCATTAAAATATATTTTTAAAGAAGTTATAATTCCTTCAAGTTCAAATAAAGTAATCTTTATACTAGCACCAATTGTAACTATGACTTTGGCCTTAGTTTCGTGGGCTGTTATTCCATTCAGCACAACTCAAGTATTGGCAGATATTAATGTAGGTGTCCTTTATTTATTTGCTGTTTCTTCTTTAGGTGTTTATGGAATTATTATGGGTGGTTGGGCTTCAAATTCAAAATATCCTTTTTTAGGCGCTATTAGATCTGCCGCACAAATGGTTTCTTACGAAGTATCAATTGGAGTCATTATTATTAACGTTTTGCTTTGTGTTGGTTCTTTAAATTTGAACGATATAATTATGGCTCAAGAAAATTTATGGTTTATAATTCCATTATTTCCAATGTTTGTGATTTTCTTTATTTCTGCATTAGCGGAGACAAACAGACCGCCATTTGATTTGCCTGAAGCAGAAGCAGAACTTGTTGCGGGTTATCAAACTGAATATTCAGGCATGATGTATGCAATGTTTTGGCTTGGAGAATATGCAAATATTCTTTTGATGTGCGCTATGGGGTCAATACTTTTTTTAGGTGGGTGGCTATCGCCCATTGATCTTTATCCATTTAACTTAATTCCAGGCGCAATTTGGATGATTTTTAAAATATTATTCTTATTTGTTTTGTTTGCCTTGGTTAAAGCTATTGTTCCAAGATATAGATACGATCAATTAATGAGACTAGGATGGAAGATATTTTTACCATTATCATTAACATGGGTAGTTCTAACAGCTAGCTATTTGTTTTACTTCAACTTATTACCGGTTAATTAATTATGAAAATTTCAAGAATATTTAAAACAATTTTTTTATTAGATTTTTTAGGCGGCTTAAATATTGCTATCAAAGAAATATTTAAATCTAAAAAAACAATAAATTACCCTTTTGAAAAAGGAAAAATAAGCCCAAGATTTAGAGGTGAACATGCTTTAAGAAGATATCCTAACGGTGAAGAAAGATGTATTGCATGTAAGTTATGTGAAGCTGTGTGTCCAGCTCAAGCAATCACAATTGAATCCTCTGAAAGAGCTGATGGTAGCAGAAAAACTACTAGATATGATATTGATATGATGAAATGTATTTATTGTGGTCTTTGTGAAGAGTCTTGTCCAGTTGATGCTATTGTACAGGGGCCTAATTTTGAATTTTCAACTGAAACAAGAGAAGAGCTTTATTATAATAAAGAAAAATTACTCGATAATGGAGATAGATGGGAAAATGTTTTAGCAGCCAATATTAAAGCTGATAACTCTCACAGATAATTATGTTAGCACACGCAATATTTTTTTATACGTTTTCTTTTATAGCAATTGTTTCTGCTATAATGGTAACAGTATCTAAAAACACCGTTCATTCTGTTTTCTTTTTAATTTTAGATTTCATAAGCATTTCATGCCTATTTATAATGATCGGCGCTGAATTTTTGGGAATGATCATGTTGATTGTTTATGTAGGTGCGGTTGCTGTTTTATTTTTATTTGTAGTTATGATGTTAAATGTAGCTCAACAAAAAAATCAGTGGTTTAGTGCACAGGAAAGTTCAAAACATATACCTATTGGACTAATAGTAAGTGTTATAATATTTTTCGAATTAATAATCGTAATTGGTGGATGGAAATATAAACCTGATCTTGTCTCGGCAATGTCTTTAACAATAGATAAAAATATAACCAATACTCATTCAATTGGTTACGTTCTATATACAGATTACATTCATGTTTTTCAGTTAAGTGGAATGATTTTATTAGTTGCAATGATAGGTGCTATTGTTCTTACATTTAGACAAAGATCTGGAGTTAAAAGACAAAGTTATTTTAGTCAAATATCTCGTGAAAGATCAGATGGTGTTGAATTAATTGATGTTGAGAACAATAAAGGAGTTAAATCTGATGATTAGTATAGGTTTAGGTCACTATCTTACATTGGCTGCAATAATTTTTACTATCGGCATAGTCGGATTATTTTTAAATAGAAAAAATATTATAGTAATTTTAATGAGTATTGAGCTTATTTTATTAGCTGTAAATATTAATTTAGTTTCATTTTCAATATTTTTAAACGATATTTCTGGTCAAATATTCACTCTTTTTATATTAACTGTTGCAGCTGCAGAGGCGGCAATAGGTTTAGCAATTATTGTTGTCTATTATAGAAACTCATCAACAATTGATGTTGAGAAAATTGACAGTTTAAAAGGATAATATGGAATTAGCTTTAATATTTCTTCCATTATTAGCCTCAATAACTTCAGGTTTTTTTGGTAAATATTTAGGTGATAGGAATTCAGAAATTGTAACTAGTCTTTTTGTGTCAATTTCAGCGTTACTTTCAATTATATTATTCTATCAAGTAATTGTTAACGGATATGAAAGTAATGTAGTTGTAGCAACTTGGATTAACTCTGGAACTTTAGATGTTAATTGGTCTATTAAAGTTGATGCTTTATCATCTGTAATGCTTGTTGTTGTAACTTTAGTTTCAGCTTTAGTGCATATTTACTCAATTGGTTATATGTCTCATGATCCGCATAAGCCAAGATTCATGGCTTATTTGTCACTTTTCACTTTTTCAATGCTAACATTGGTTACCTCTGATAATTTTCTTCAGCTATTTTTTGGATGGGAGGGTGTAGGGCTTTGTTCATATTTCTTGATTGGTTTTTGGTTTAAAAAAGAAACAGCAAATGCAGCTGCAATAAAAGCCTTTGTGGTAAATAGAGTAGGTGATTTTGGCTTTGCTTTAGGAATTTTTTTAATCTTTTATTTATTTGGTACTGTAAACTATGTAGAAGTTTTTAATCAAATTCCACAAATTGTTGAAAAAAAACTTTTATTTTTAGGAATGAATGTTGGAGCAATTGATTTAATTTGTATTCTTTTATTCATAGGTGCAATGGGTAAATCAGCACAAATTTTCTTACACACTTGGTTGCCAGATGCCATGGAAGGCCCCACACCAGTTTCAGCTTTAATTCATGCGGCTACCATGGTTACAGCTGGTGTTTTTTTAGTTGTAAGATGTTCTCCAATTTTTGAATACTCACCTCTTACACTAAATATAATTACTGTTGTTGGAATGACTACAGCTTTTTTTGCTGCAACTGTAGCTTTAGTGCAAACTGATATAAAAAAAATAATTGCATACTCAACTTGTAGTCAGCTTGGTTATATGTTTTTTGCGGCAGGAGTAGGTGCTTATAATGTTGCTATGTTTCACTTATTTACTCATGCCTTTTTCAAAGCTTTACTTTTTTTAGGTTCTGGATCTGTAATTCACTCATTTAAAGATGAGCAAGATATTAATCAGATGGGAGGTGTTTATAAAAAACTTCCATACACCTATATATTTATGATTATTGGAACATTAGCTCTTACTGGTTTTCCATTCTTATCTGGTTTTTATTCAAAAGATGCAATTATAGAATTTGCGTATCTTAAAGGAAATACAACAGGATATTATGCGGCAGGTGTAGGAATTTTGACTGCTGTTTTAACATCAATTTATTCTTGGAGATTAATTTTTAAAACGTTTCATGGAGATTATAATAATAAAAAAATTAATATTAACGAAATGCACGAATCCCCATTAGTAATGCTTTTACCTTTATTTATACTTGCTATTGGAGCTATTTTTGCTGGTTTTTTATTTAAGGATTTGTTCATTGGCAATAGTAGTGGAAATAGTTTTTGGGGAGATTCAATTAAATTTTTAAATCCATTAAGTACAGAACACCCTCCTTTATGGTTTCTTTTAACCACACCAGCACTTGTATTAACCTCCATTCCAATTGCTTATTATTTATTTGTTAAAGATAAAGATATTCCAAATCAAATTGCTAAATCCAATAAACCATTACATAACTTTTTAATAAACAAATGGTATTTCGATGAACTTTATGATGTTTTGTTTATTAAATTTTCAAAAAAATTAGGAATATTTTTTTGGAAGGTGGTTGATGTTAAAATTATTGATAAATTTGGACCAGATGGAGTTTCTTCATTGATTAATAGGCTATCTTTAAAAGCAAGTAAATTTCAAAGTGGATTTATCTATCAATATGCATTTATGATATTATTAGGATTTTCTGCGTTATTAACATTTTTAATTTTGAATTAATGAATTTTCCAATTTTATCATCTTTAATTTTACTTCCTGTAGTGGGCTCTTTGTTTCTATTATTTTCCAAAGATAAGAATTCTAATACAGGTAAATATGTTGCTTTATTTACATCGTTTGTTAACTTTTTGATTTCTTTATACCTTTGGTATCAGTTTGACCCAACCACTTCTGATTTTCAGTTTGTTGAAGATAGAGAATGGTTAAAGGGAATTATTAATTATAAGATAGGTATTGATGGAATATCAATCTTATTTATAGTTTTAACTGCGCTAATAACACCACTTTGTATAATCTCAGTTAACAATACTGTTAAAGACAGACTTAGAGATTTCCTGATTGCTATCTTAGTAATGGAAAGTTTAATGATTGGTGTTTTTTGCTCTCTTGATCTTGTTATATTTTATTTATTTTTTGAAGCTGGATTAATACCTATGTTTTTAATAATTGGAATATGGGGTGGAGCAAGAAGAGTATATTCAGCATTTAAATTTTTCTTATACACATTACTTGGTTCTGTTTTAATGCTAATTGCTATAATTTCGATCTACTGGATATCAGGAACCACAGATATAACTCAGCTTTATGAACTTGGTATAGACACCAAATATCAAAATTTATTATGGTTAGCTTTCTTTAGTTCTTTTGCTGTCAAAACTCCAATGTGGCCTGTACACACTTGGTTGCCAGATGCACACGTTGAAGCGCCTACTGCTGGCTCTGTTTTGCTTGCAGCTATATTACTTAAAATGGCTGGTTATGGGTTTATTAGGTTTTCTTTAGGACTTTTCCCAGTAGCTTCTGATTTATTTACGCCTCTAGTCTATGCCTTGAGTTTGATTGCTATTGTATACACATCTCTTGTTGCGCTGATGCAAGAAGACATGAAAAAGTTAATAGCGTATTCTTCAGTTGCACACATGGGATTTGTTACATTAGGTATTTTTACAATTACCCAACAAGGTATTGAAGGAAGTATAGTTCAAATGATAAGTCATGGTTTGGTTTCAGCAGCATTGTTTTTATGTGTTGGAGTTGTTTATGATCGTATGCACTCCAGATTAATAGCAACTTACGGTGGCTTAGTTTCGGTTATGCCTAAATATTCTATATTATTTATGCTTTTCACTTTAGCTGCATTAGGCTTACCCGGTACTAGTGGTTTTATAGGTGAATTTTTAATACTAATGGGGGCATTTAAAGATAATTTCTTAGTAGCAGTTATAGCTAGTTTAGGTGTTATTTTTGGCGCCGCATATATGTTGTGGCTATATAGAAGAGTTGTATTTGGAGAGATTAAAAATAAAGAACTTTTAAAAATGCCTGACCTTAATAATTCAGAAAAATTTATTTTGTGGTGTTTAGCAATACCAGTTTTATTTTTTGGATTTTATCCAGAGCCTCTTATTAATACGATTGAAATTTCTGTAAAAGATTTAATAGAGATGTACAATTTTAACTTAAATATGAATATAACAGAGGTACAAAATTAATGGATAATTTAAATTTTATACTACCTGAAATATTTATATCTTTGTCTATAATGTTTTTATTGCTTCTTGGAGTTTATAAAAAGAATAGCTCAAATATTGTTCATAATCTTGCAGTAGGTTCTTTACTTATTACGGGTATTTTAATTTTTAATAATCCGTTAGATCAAAATATTTCACTATTTAATGATGGTTACGTTGTGGATAATCTTTCATCATTTATGAAAATACTCACTATTTTAGGAGGTGCATTTGTTTTATCAATTTCAACAAGATATCTCAAAATATTTAAGATTTTTTTAATAGAATATCCAGTTTTAATTCTTTCTTCAATTTTAGGCATGATGGTAATGATCAGTTCAAATGATCTTATGGTTTTTTATATAGGTCTTGAGTTGCAATCTTTAGCTTTATATGTGTTAGCATCATTTAATCGAGATCAATTAAAGTCTTCAGAGTCTGGACTAAAATATTTTGTTTTGAGTGCTTTATCATCAGGATTATTGTTGTATGGATGTTCTTTGGTTTATGGGTTTTCTGGATCAACTAATTTTAATGTTATTGGTAATGCAATGAATTCATCTCATTATGGTTTAACATTTGGAATTGTTTTTATACTTGTTGGTTTGGCATTTAAGATATCAGCTGTACCATTTCACATGTGGGCACCAGATGTGTATGAAGGATCTCCAACTGCTGTCACATTATTCTTTGCAATTGTACCAAAAGTTGCTGCTCTTACGGTATTCATAAGATTTTTATATATACCTTTTGTTAATATGATCGATCAATGGCAACCTATATTAATATTTTTATCAATCGCCTCTATGATCTTTGGTGCTATTGCTGCAATTGGTCAAAATAATCTTAAAAGGTTGATTGCATATAGTTCAATAGGTCATATGGGTTATGCTCTAGCTGGTTTGTCTACAGGTTCAAACGAAGGCATTCAAAGCTCTATTGTATATATGTCGATATACTTGGTTATGAATCTTGCCTTTTTTAGTTGCCTATTGATGTTAAAGAGAAATGATGCGTACTATGAAACCATTGATGATTTATCAGGGCTATCAAAAAATCATCCAATTTTATCTTTATCATTACTAGCTATCCTTTTTTCATTAGCAGGCATTCCTCCACTAGCTGGTTTTTTTGCAAAATTTTATATTTTTAAAGCTGTCATAGAGCAGTCAATGTACTTCTTGGCTATTGTAGGTCTTTTATCAACGGTAATAGCTGCATTTTATTATCTCAAAATAATTAAGGTTATTTACTTTGATAAAGAAAAGGAAAGTTATGACACAGATCATAATATTTGGCTAAAAGGATCCCTGACTTTTTCAACATTATTAATTCTCTTATATTTTATTTTTCCAAGCAAATTAGTGGAAATTGTATCTAGAATTAATATTATTTAATGAAATTAAAAAAGTTTAATTTTAAAACTGTAAATAGTACTAACGATCTAGCCATACAAATAATTAAAAAAACCAATAATAAATCTGGAATTATAATTGCTGAAAAACAAAAAAAGGGAAGGGGTCAATATGGAAAAAAATGGACTTCTTTTAAAGGAAATTTATTTGTTAGTATTTTTTTTAAAATTAACAAAGTCCAATTATCATTGAAAGATTTAACAAAAGTTAACTGTCTTTTAGTTAAAAAATTATTATCAAAATTTTATAATGGTAAAATTACAATTAAAAAACCAAATGATTTATTAATAAATAGAATGAAAATTTCAGGTATTTTACAAGAAATATTAACCAAATCTGGTGAAAAATTTATTGTTGTTGGAGTGGGTATAAATTTGACTAAGAGTCCAATTATAAAAAACTATTTAACTACAAATTTGTTTGACTTAACTGGTACCAAAATTACCCCTAATTATGCTGCTTTAAGGTTAAAAAAAATTTATGAAACTTTTATTCCAATGTTTCCTAAATTTAATATAAAAAACTTAGATAGAAATTTAAAATGATTATTGTTGGCGATATAGGAAATACTGAAACTAAAATTTGTTTAGTAAACTCTAAAAACATTATTATTAAACGTGTTACTTTATTAACAAAAAAAATAAATCACTCCTCACTTAATAAATCTTTACTTGGCCTAAATTTAAAAAATAAATCAATTAACAAATGTTTATTTTGCAGCGTCGTACCAAAAAAATTTAATGCAGTTAAAATCTTTTTTAAAAAAGTTTATAAAATTAAGTGTCACGAACTAAAAAAACTTAATTTAAATAAATTGATTAAGATTAAAGTTAATTATAAACAAATTGGTTCAGATAGATTAGCAAATGCAATTAGCATCATTAATAATAAGGATAATTTTATAATTTTAGATTTTGGAACTGCAACCACATTTGATGTTCTGATTAAAAATACTTATCATGGTGGCGTTATAGCACCTGGTGTTAAACTCTCATTGGATACATTAACCGATAAAGCATCACAAATTCCAAAGATCAATTTAAAAAAAACAAATAGAGTAATTGGATTAAACACTATTAGTGCTGTTAGAGCAGGTTTTTTTTGGGGATATGAGGGTTTAATTGACAATATTGTTAATTTAATTAAGAAAGAGACTAAGATGTCCTTTAAAATTATTATTACTGGAGGATTTTCTGGTTTATTCAAAAATTCAATAAAAACGAAAGTTACATTAAATAAAGACATAACAATTAAAGGCCTAATCAGAGCCACTACTTTAATTAAATAAATATGAAAGATGAATTATTATTTTGCCCTCTAGGAGGGTCCGGAGAAATTGGTATGAATATGAACCTATTTGCCTACGGTAAACCTGGTGAGCATAAATGGATCATGGTTGATATTGGGGTTACATTTGCTGATGATACTTTACCCGGTATTGATCTTATTTACCCAGATCCTGGATTTATTGTTGATAAAAAAGATGACCTTTTAGGAATTATTTTAACTCATGCACATGAAGATCATATTGGTGCGATCGCACATCTTTGGCCTCAACTTAAATGTAAAATCTTTGCAACTCCATTTACAGCGGTTTTAATAAAAGAAAAATTTAAAGAAAAAAATATAGATGTAACCAAGTTTCTCAAAATAGTTCAATTAAATGGAACAGTAAATTTAGATCCATTTAAAATAGAATATATAACTCTAACTCACTCAATCCTTGAGCCCAATGGTCTTAGAATTGAAACTCCAGCAGGTGTAATATTGCATACTGGTGATTGGAAGATTGATCCTGAGCCACTTATTGGTGAAAAGATCAATTCAGATAGACTTAAAGAAATTGGTAATGAGGGTGTGCTTGCTATGATTTGTGATTCAACAAATGTATTTAGCATGGGTAAAGCTGGTTCAGAGTTAGATGTTAGAAAAAGCTTATTAAATATCATGGGTAGCCTTAAAAAGAGAATTGTAATGGCTTCTTTTGCTTCAAATGTTGCACGTATGGAAACAGCTTTTTATTGTGCAGAAAAAACTGGTAGACAAATATCTTTAGTAGGAAGGTCCATGCATAGAATATTTAAAGCAGCAAGACAATGTGGTTATTTAAAAAATGTTATAGAACCTGTCGATGCGCGTGATGCCAAAAAAATTGCTAGAGAAAAAATAGTTTATCTTTGTACAGGTAGCCAAGGGGAACCTATGGCAGCACTAATGAGAATTTCTAGTAATACTCACCCGGATGTATTCATTGAAAAAGATGATGCTGTTATTTTTTCTTCAAAAATTATTCCAGGTAATGAGAAAAAATTGTATAAATTACAAAATCAACTAGTTAAAGATGGCGTTGAAGTTATTTCAGAAGAAAGCGAATTTGTTCATGTTTCTGGACATCCCAATAGAGATGATCTTAGAGAGATGTACGATTGGGTAAAACCTCAATGTGCAGTTCCTGTTCATGGTGAACACAGACATATGATTGAGCATATGAAGTTTGCTAAAGAAATGAAAGTTCCACATCCTGTTCAAGTTGAAAATGGAGATATTGTAAAATTAGCACCTGGCAAACCACATGTTTTTGATAAAGCACCAAGTGGTAGACTTTATTTGGATGGTAATATGAGTGTAGAAGAAGATGCTCAATCAATCAAAGATAGAAAAAACATTAGTGCAAATGGATATATGGAGGTTACTATTTTAATTACTGCAAAAGGTAATATCCACAAAAGACCCGTATTAACTTTTAGAGGACTGCCTGTTTATGATGTCGATGAGTTTATATACGAATTAGAAGAAGCAATCGAAAAAACAACTAGAACTTTTTCTATAAAAAGTAAAAAGCAAGAATTTAATTTAATTGATGCTTTAAAAATAACATGTAGAAAATGTGCTAAAGATTTCACTGGTAAAAGACCATTTATCAATATCAACCTAGTAAGAATTTAAATGAGTGCAACAGGTCTTGCTATAATTTATATAATAATTTGGTGGATAGTTTTTTTTACAATCCTTCCAATTGATGTAAATAGACAAAAATCTATCAAAATTGATGGTGAAGACGCAGGTTCTCCTGAAAATCCTAAGATGCTAAAAAAATTCATTTATTGTACTGGTATAACAACAGTTATTTTCGTGATAATTTATTTATTGATAAAATATGAATATTTAAATTTAAGATATATAATTAATTAAAATGTACATTTCAAAGTCATTCATTCCAATATTAAAAAATAACCCATCAGAAGCAAAAATTAAATCACATCAGTTAATGCTAAGGGTTGGTATGATTAAACAATCCTCAGCAGGTATTTATTCATGGCTACCTTTAGGTTTTAAGGTGATGAAAAAAATTGAACAAATAGTAAGAGAAGAACAAAATAAAATTGGTGCCCAAGAAATACTTATGCCAACTATACAGCCCAGTGATATTTGGAAAGAAAGTGGTCGTTATGACGATTATGGTGATGAAATGCTTCGTATTAAAGACCGTCAAGGTAGAGAAATGCTTTATGGACCAACCAATGAAGAGTTAGTTACAGATATATTTAGATCAAGTGTAAAATCTTATAAGTCACTTCCTCAATTATTATATCATATACAATGGAAATTTAGAGATGAAGTTAGACCAAGATTTGGAATAATGAGAGGTAGGGAGTTTTATATGAAGGATGCATATTCGTTTGACGTTAATGACGAAGATGCAACATTCTCGTATAATAAATTCTTTTTCTCATATTTAAAAACATTTAAAAGATTAGAACTTTCAGCAATACCAATGGCAGCTGATACGGGACCAATTGGTGGAAATTTATCTCATGAATTTATTATTTTAGCAGATACAGGAGAAAGTAAAATTTTTACAGATAAAAGAGTTTTTGATTTAGGTAGTGAAGGAACTGTATTGGATAGACAATCCTTACAAGACTTAAGAAAAAAATATGAACAATATTACGCTGTAGCCGATGAAAAATTTAATAAAAATGAATTTGAAGAAAAGGTGTCAGAAGAAAATAGGTTAATTACAAAAGGTATAGAGGTAGGTCACATTTTTTATTTTGGAGATAAATATTCAAAAGCTTTAAATGCAGCTGTAGATCTCCCAGGTGGCAAAAAAGATTTTGTTAAAATGGGATCTTATGGAATTGGTGTATCAAGGCTAGTTGGAGCAATTATAGAAGCTAAATATGATCAAAAAGATGAAATAATGAAATGGCCATTTTCTGTAGCACCATACGAACTTGCAATAATACCTATGATTAACAAAAATGATACATCGGCATTAGATAAAGCAAATAAACTTTTTAAACATTTTGAAAGTAAAAATATTGATACAATTATTGATGATATGGATGAAAATCTGTCATCTAAAATTAAAAAATTTAATTTGATAGGTGTGCCTTATCAAATAATTTTAGGAAAAAATTCAGAAGATAATTTATTAGAGTTTAAAGAGATTGGAAAGGATCCTAAAAGTTTAACACTAGATCAAATAACTCAAATTTTAACTGAACAAAAATTAAAAAATTGATTTCTGCATTAGAAAAAGAAATTACACTTAGATATTTAAAAACCAGAAAAAAAGACGGTTTTTTAAATATAATATCCATTTTTTCATTTATTGGAATTAGCCTTGGTGTTGCAGTACTTATTATTGTGATGTCTGTTATGAATGGCTTTAGAAGTGAGTTAATTAATAAGATTGTAGGATTTAATGCTCATGTCACTGTTAAACCATATGAGACTTCTATTAATTTAGAAAAACTAGATAATGAAAATCTAAAATTAATTTCAAAAGAATTAATACTTAGTAATTCTGGTGAAGCTATTGTTATTAGCAAAAACTACACTAAAGGTTTAATTTTAAGAGGTTATAGTAGAGAAAACTTTCTAAAACTTGATGTTGTTAAAAAAGGAAACTTAATTGGTAAATCAAACCAATTAACAAAGAATTCGATATCAATAGGTAAAGAATTAAGTTTTAATTTAGATCTTAGTGTAGGAGATAAAGTATCAATAATGTCTCCAGTAGGCATTGAAACAATAATAGGAAGTTTACCCCGGCAAGAAACTTTTATTATTAGATCTATCTTTGATAGTGGTTTAGCGGATTTCGATGCAAATATTGCTTTTATAAATTTAGAAACATTGGAAAACTTTTTTAGTTTTAAAAAAGAAAAGCGTAACCTAGAAATTTATTTGAACAAACCATCAAATATTGAAGAAGCAAAAAGTAAAATTCAACAAATATTCAAAAATGAATTTGTATACAGTTGGGCTGATATGAATAGCTCATTGTTTTCTGCATTAAAGGTTGAAAGAAATGTAATGTTTATAATCTTATCTTTGATTATTATAGTAGCTGCTTTTAACATTATTTCTGGGCTTACAATTTTGGTTAAAAATAAGACAAGAGATATAGCTATACTAAAGTCCATTGGTGTCCTGAACAAGTCTATTGTTAAGATATTTTTTCTTGTTGGTGTTATTATCGGAACTACAGCAACACTTTTTGGAATTTTTTTAGGTGTAATGTTTTCTTTATATATTGAAAACCTGAGAGAATTCTTAAGCAATACATTTAATATTAGCTTGTTTCCTGAAGAGATTTATTTTTTGAGCACAATGCCTTCTGAAATAAACCCAACTTCAATTTTTATAATTTCTCTTTGTTCAATTTTTATAACTATTATCGTTTCAATTTTTCCAGCAATAAAAGCTTCAAAATTAGACCCTGTTAAAGGACTTAAGTATGAATAATTTGATATCATTAAAGAACATATCTAAATCTTTTTCTAACAATAAAAAAATAAATGTTTTAAAAAGAATTAATTATTCTTTTACAAAAGGTAAGATTTATTCTCTAGTTGGTCCATCTGGATCTGGAAAGTCTACATTATTAAATGTTTTGTCACTAATAGATAAACCTACCACTGGTTCATTGTTAATTAATAAAACACCGGTAAACTTTAATGAAAATACAAAAAATGATAAAATTAGATCGAGTAAAATTGGTATTATCTATCAACAAAATAATTTACTTCCAGATTTTACAGCATTAGAGAATGTTTATTTAGCTGGTTTAGCTTTAACTAATGATAAAAAAAATTCAATTGAAAGAGCAAAAGAAATTATAAAAACAATGGGTCTTTCATCACGTGAAGCTCATTTTCCATCTGAACTATCAGGAGGTGAAATGCAAAGAATTGCAATGGCTAGAGCACTAATTAATGAACCTGAAATTATATTAGCAGACGAGCCTACAGGCAGCTTAGATCATACTACTGCTAAAGAGGTTTTTAATGTTTTATATAAATTAAAAAATAAAAATAGATTAATAATTTATGCAACTCACAATAGATTTTTTGCTAATATGGCTGATTGCAAATTAGAAATGATTGATGGTAATATAAAAACTATCAATGCCAGAATTAAATAATCAAAATTTTAATCACTTAAAAATTCACACACAGTATTCAATTTGTGAAGGTGCTATCAAAATTGATAACTTAAAAGATTTTTGTAAAGAAAAAAAAATACCTTGTTTAGGTATTTCAGACACATCTAATTTATGTGGTGCATTAGAGTTCGCTGAAAATATTTCTAAGGTTGGTACACAGCCAATTATTGGCACTCAAATTTATTTTAGATTTGAAGATACAACAGGGCTATTACCCCTAATAGCTCTTAACGAAAATGGATATAAGAGAATTATTGAACTTTCCTCAAGGTCTTACCTTGAAAATGATGCATTATCTGACCCTCATTTAGATGTAAAAGATCTTTTAATAGACACTGAGGGTGTGTCCTTACTTTCTGGAACTATTCAAGGGTTATTCGGTAAACTATTTGAAAAAGGTCGTTTAGATGAAATATCAAAACTATATAGAAGCTTATCATCAAAATTTAATGATAATTTTTACTTAGAAATCCAAAGACATGGTGATCAAAACGAAATTGCTTTTGAAAAATTCAATTTAGAACAATCTTCAAAAATTCAAATACCAATTATAGCTACAAATGAAGTTTATTACTTAACACCTGACATGCACGAAGCTCATGATGCTTTAACGTGCATTGGTTCTAAAACTTATGTTAATGAAAAAAATAGAATTAAATATAGCAACCAGCATTATTTTAAATCTAATGAAGAAATGTCAAAGCTATTTTCAGATCTTCCTGAAGCTTTAGAAAATAACTTCAATTTACCATTTAAATGTAATTTTAGACCACAGTTTTCAAAACCCGTACTTCCAAATATTAGCTCTGAAAAAGGAGGCAGTGCTGATGAAATACTTAAAAAAGATTCGCTAGACGGATTAAAAGAAAAATTCCTGAAAGTTTTTAAAATTGAAGAAAATAATTTAAAAACAACTGATAAATTTTTGAAATACAAAGACAGACTAGATCATGAGTTAAAAATCATAATCGAAATGAAATATCCAAGTTATTTTTTGATTGTATCTGATTATATTAAATGGGCTAAAAATAACGATATTCCAGTAGGACCTGGTAGAGGTTCTGGGGCTGGCTCACTGGTTGCTTGGTGTTTATCCATTACGGATGTTGATCCGATTAAATTTAATTTAATATTTGAAAGATTTTTAAACCCTGATCGAGTATCAATGCCTGACTTTGATATAGATTTTTGTGAGGAAAAAAGAGATCTTGTTTTTAAATATTTAACTACAAAATATAAAGATAGTGTTGCTCATATAATTACATTTGGAAAATTAAAAGCAAGAATGGTTATTAGAGATGTTGGTAGAGTATTAGGTTTACCATATGGTTTTGTTGACAGTATTTCAAAAATGATCCCTTTTGATCCTTCTAGACCTCAAAGTCTAACTGAGTGTATTAATAGTGAACCACGACTTCAAAAATTAGTTAATGAAGACCCACGTGTAAAAAAATTAACTGATCTTTCTTTAAAATTAGAAGGTTTAAATAGAAATGTAGCAACTCATGCAGCAGGTGTTGTAATAGCTGATAGAAAATTAACAGAAGTTGTACCTTTATACAAAGATGCTGCAGCAGACTTGCTGTTACCATCAACACAATTTGACATGTATTCAGCAGAAAATGCTGGCTTAATCAAGTTTGATTTTTTAGGATTAAAAACTTTAACAGTTATTAATAGAACACAAAAATTGATTAATAAAAAAGTTAAAGATTTCAAAATTGAAGATATTGATTTTGATGATCAAAAAGTTTTTGAACTTTTATCTTCTGGTAACACTGTTGGATTATTTCAAGTTGAAAGTGCTGGTATGCGCGAAGCTTTGTTGCAAATGAAACCCAACCACATTGAAGATATTATTGCTCTTGTTGCTCTTTATCGTCCAGGACCTATGAGCAACATACCAATTTACAATGACTGTAAACACGGAAGACAAACACCTGATTACTTACATCCATTACTTGAGGATATTTTAAAACCTACTTACGGAGTTATTATTTATCAAGAACAAGTGATGCAAATAGCGCAAAAACTCTCTGGTTTTACCGCTGGTGAGGCAGATATTTTAAGAAGAGCTATGGGTAAAAAAAAAAGAGCCGAATTAGAAAAGCAGAAACAGGGATTTATTGCTGGTGCTTTGAAAAATGGAATTAGCAAAGAAGTTGCAGCTAGTATATTTTTAAAAATTGAACCATTTGCTGAATATGGATTTAACAAAAGTCATGCTGCTGCTTATGCTATAATTTCCTATCAAACAGCTTTTTTAAAAACCTATTATCCTAAAGAGTTTTTTGCAGCATCTATGACAATGGATATTTCAAATCAAAATAAATTGGGCGAATTCCATGAAGAACTAAAAAGAATTAATATTAAAGTTATACGACCTGATATTAATAAGTGCTTTGCAGATTTTCAATTTGATGACAATAATTTTTATTATGCTCTCGGTGGAATTAAAAGTGTTGGTTATGAAGCAATATCAAATGTTGTTAAAGAAAGAAATGAAAATGGTGATTTTAAATCTATAAATGATTTTTTAAATAGAGTTAATCCTAAAGATATAAATAAACTTCAATTAGAAGGTTTGGTTAAAGCAGGAGCTTTTGATAATATAGATAACAATCGACAAGCCTTATTTAATTCTATTCCAAATTTTATTTTAAAAACAAAAAATATTTATGAAAACAAAGCAGCAAATCAAATTGATCTTTTTGGCTCAGATGAAGAACAGGATAATGAAATAGTTCTAAATATTGAAGATTGGAAGTTTGAGGATCGTTTATCAAGAGAATTTGAAGCTATTGGTTTTTTTATATCTGACCATCCTTTAAATCAATTCAAAGAAATTTTTGATGACTATAAAATTGTCGATTATGCACAATTTAATTTGGATGATACAATAAAAGAGGCAAATATCGCAGCTACACTTTTAAAAATCACTGAAAGAAAAACTGCAAAAGGTAATTCATACGGAGTTATTAAGTTCACTGATTTAACCAGTGTTTTTGAGCTCTTTATTTTTTCAGATATTTTAGAACTTAATAGAGAGGCTTTAGTTGAGGGTAGCTCTTTAATCATAACCTTGATCAAAACCATTTCTAACGATGAAAATAGATTTAAAAGAATAAATGTTCAAAAAATTGCATCTCTCAAGGATCTTTTTAATAAGCCTGTTAACGAAATTGTATTTAATATTAAATCAATTAAAGACATCGATAAAATATCTGATTTAGTGAATGAAGAGGGGACAACTGAGGTAAAAATTAATATAACTGATAAAAACAATGAAATTAGCTTTAAATTGAAAAATAAGCGTCTTATTGACAGGAAAGCTATTAATACTATCAGAAATAAAGATATTTCGACAACTATTCATTAAAAAAGACTTGTTTGTTTTATAAATAATTTGTAAATAACTCTTAAATTAAATTAACACGCACACAGTTTGTGGTTTTATACCTCCGGTCCTTAAATGGAAATTACTGTGGTGGCTTAACCGGGAATAAATATGAAAATACCAAGTCTAACTATCCAACAACTATTAGAAGCAGGCGTTCATTTAGGTCATAAGACCTTAAGATGGAACCCAAAGATGAAAAAATACATTTTTGGAAAAAGAGATTCAATTCACATTATTGATTTAACTCAAACATTAGAATTAACCAATGTAGCTTTGGAAAAAGTTTACAATACGATAGCCAATAATGGCAAAATTCTTTTTGTATCTACAAAAAAACAAGCATCAGAAGCTATTGCTGAAGTTGCAAAAGAAACTGGACAATACTTTGTAAACTACAGATGGTTAGGTGGAATGCTAACCAACTGGGGAACAATCTCAGGATCAATTAAAAAGATGAAAAAATATGAGGCTGATCTTGTAGCTGAAAATAGAGGCTTTACAAAAAAAGAACTATTAAAGATGAGTGTTAAAAAAGATAAATTAGAAAGAGCATTAGGTGGAATTGCAGAAATGAAAAAGGTTCCCGATCTAGTTTTTATTATTGATACTAATTATGAATCTCTAGCTATTGCTGAAGCTTCTAAATTAGGTATTCCAATCTGTGCTATACTTGACAGCAATTCTAATCCTGATGGTATTGATTACCCAATTCCAGGTAACGATGATGCTAGAAGAGCGATTGATTTGTATTGCAATTTAGTAAAAGAAACTATTGAAAATGCAAAAAAAGCTGCTCCATCTAAATCTGAAGAAAAACCAGATGTTGATGATACAAAAACAAAAGAAACTTCATCAAAAACTATTCAGGAGATTGATAGAGAGAAGTTAGATGCTAAATTTTCAAAAAAAGATAAGGAAAAACTAAATTAACATGAGTGATATAGAAAAA
>Ga0209119_1000874_pt1 | contig 30740 bp, 27 predicted proteins | sample COG_03_FD_184747 | JGI IMG/M metagenome (GOLD analysis project Ga0209119, IMG submission 184747) | Pelagic Microbial community sample from North Sea - COGITO 998_met_03 (SPAdes) (version 2) | ecosystem: Environmental > Aquatic > Marine > Neritic zone/Coastal water | place: Helgoland, sampling...
CTCTACCACCAATGCGATGGCATCCAATTTAAATTCTTTTGAATATTTCTTACGTGCTGTCATTATCTATCTCCAGTTAAGGCTATTATGTCTTAACTAGGGGGGTCGTATCTATTCAACCACGTCATTGCTACAGCTCTGATGGATGAAGGATGAAGGATGAAATGTTATAGTGTTAGCGCTTCATTTTTTCCAAATAAAAATTTAAGCGCTTGCCTCAGCACGCATTGCTTTGGAGTACATTATGGTTACTAAACACTCAAAGCAAATTGACAAGACCTTAGCGAGACTAAAATATGCCTAGATTTGGCATTTATTCACTTCAATAAAACTTTATAAAAGTATGTTTTTCACCGCTTTGTCACAAGATCAGTGTTCATAAAAGCATTTAGCTTTCAGCGGCGCAAGCCTCAGCATTTGCCTTCAAGCTGAGCTCTAGGAGTTCTTTGTGCGCATCTTTCATATGCTGCGCCAGTTCATGTATGTCGGGCATCAGTTTTTGACATGAGATTAGACCAAAGTCGAGCCAGCCGTTGTAACTCTGCAATGTAATATTCAGTCCCATACCATGATAGGGGATCGAAACTGGAAAGGTACTGATCTGTTTGGCGCCAGCAAAGTACAGTGTAATGTTAGGTCCAGGAACGTTGGAAATCAGGACGTTGGCAAACGGCGGCACGGAATTTGCCACTCTAGTTCGAGTCAATGTCGAGGCAATACTACTCATCAACCAGGGGGCACCGAGTGAGGGGAAGTCAGTGGGCATTATAGCTTTTACATCAGACATCAGTGTTTTGGTATGGGAGGAAGAAACATTGATTGCCTTAAGCCGCTCCAGTGGATCGTTAATGTTAGTCGCAAGGCTCATTCGGGCTATGGACACTTGGTTACTCAATTCTGTGTTGCCTTCAGGGCGCACACTGACTGGAATCGCAGCCAACAAGGGGTCTTCAGTACTAAATCCCTCATCCTTAAAATAGCGATTCATACCTTCACCGGAGATTGCCATGACAACATCATTAAGACTGACATTATTGAGTGTAGATATGTGTTTACTATCCGCATATGGAATAGAAAAACGTGCGAAGCTTCTTTGATTGGTGATGGTTGCATTGAGCGGTGTCTTAGGAGCAAGCCAGTTCATCCGCTGGGGATTGCTTCCTTCCTGAGTGTCTGTCGGTTTGAGCATATCAAAGGCTTTGCGTGTTAGCTTTGGCAGGTTTTTGGCCAATTTAATAGATTGGCTAACGTTGTGCATCACACCTGATGTCGTAAGTTCGGCAATACCATAATTGTCACCTCTAGCTGCTTCTCTGTGCCTCTTACGCTTGTTTGCTTCACGTGGCACTGCAGACACATCCATAATAGCTTCCATTAATACTTGCCCGCCCATACCGTCGAGAGCGGCATGATGCATTTTAGAGTACAGTCCCACATAGCGAGTACCTTTAGGTAAGTCTGAGGGCACGGGTAAACCATCGAGTATATGCATCTCCCACAGAGGGCGGCTTCTATCGAGCAAACTAGAATGCAATCGAGCGACCAGTTTATCCACAGTAGCTCGAGTCACAGGAGGCGGAACAATCACGTGGCGAATGTGATAGTCAATATCGAGAGCCTCGTCCATAACCCAAATGGGGTTGGCGATATCGAATGGCATGTTGATAAGTTTACGTTGAAAAATTGGCGCCATATGCATTCGATTTTGAATGTGGGTTCGCACATCCTGCATAAAATCACCTGAATAATCTGCAGGCAGCTCTAATATGCTTAGACCACCAACATGCATCGGAGTTTCAGGTGATTCTAAGTGTAAAAAGGCCGCATCTAAGCCGCTAAGGTGATCCATTGAATTTCCTTTCAGGTTAATGAAAAACGTTTTGATGAGGTCCCGTTCATATGAACTACATCGCTTGCTTTAATACCAATAACAAACAAGTGTGTATTAATTAAATATAAACACACACTTGTTTACCTCATATCAGCATAAAGTGAGGGGGAATATTCACACTGAATTTAAAGTACCGCTAATCTTCGTTTAAAGCAACGGCCGAAGGTTTAGGGTTTGTAACTGAAGAATATAAGCACAACGTCCCTCACAAGAATGGTCAAGTGATTGGGTTGAGCCAGCTATTATTTGAACAATCAGTTTTAACCCATTTTATAATGTAGGGCTAAGGGTAATGATGAATGCCCTTATAAAACTTTACTGCGCCCAAATAATACTCTAGGTCTTAACTTTAAAATTTCAGCTAACAATAGCTTCTCGTTAGATAAGGTAATTCTGTCCACTATACCTAATACCCTTTGTTCTATCGGCAGAAGTGTTGATAGCCGAGCCATATAAAACTGGTAAACCGCTTCTTTACCTGCAGCCAAAAGTGGACTGGTTAAAACCAACTTGCCCTGAATAAGATAAGTGTTTATATCACCCAGCGAGAGCAGCACCGGTTTCACACTAACTTTAAAAGGTTTTAGGGACTTTTTAGCACAAAAACGATTAATATTAATCGCTGCATGAACTCCCATATCTAGGGCAATACTCGCTTGTTTAGGCAGTGCGTTTGGCAACGTAGCAGAATCTCCCGCAACAAAAATACTGCTAAATTCTTTAGTTTGCAAAAACGTATTCACCGCTAGCCCATTAGGAGTAGCTTGCGTATTGATGCCATCAAGATACTCAGGCAGTTTGGTGCCCGCGGACCAGATTGTTACGTCTGAATCGATAGATTTGTTGTCATCGAAATGGATACTAGATTTTTTAACTTCAGTAATTTTTTTGTTGAAGTGAAAGCTAACTTGGAAGTTTTTGCATTGACTTATAACGTCATCAGATAGTCTTTCTGGAAGGGCTTGCACCAGTCTTGAGGCATTATCGATGACGTTAAAGTGTAGTTGCTTGGTTGATGCGTATTTGCGAAGTAGTTCGCCCAGCACTTCTACACCGGTAAAACCTCCACCAACAATATTGATATTAATGAGGTGTTTGTTGCTGTTAAGAACGGCCTCAATATCATGATGTATTTGTATTACATTGTCAGCAGAACGAAACCCGTGTGCATATTTGCTAGCGCCTTTAATGCCATAGTTTGATCTTGAATGGCCAGATGCAATCAACAATACATCATAATTGAGTATTTGCTTGTCATCTAGTGTGACGGTTTGAAGAGCGCCGTCGATACTAGAAACAGTTTGGTTAATAAAGCGATGTCCAAGCCTTGTGATGATAGTTGCTAGGTTTAAGTTCAGGCTAGTTTCTTTTTTAACATCTGACAAAATCTCATGGATATTAGGTGTCCACTGAAAATCCTGCTTGGCATCAATAATAGTTACGTCGTGGCATTTACTTAACTTGCTTGCGGCGGAAAGACCGGCGAAGTTAGCACCAATAACTATAATGCGAGACTTTTTTCGATTGAGTGTCAAAATGAAATTCCTGAATAGTAAAAGGAAATAAATAAACAATGATTAGAATAATATTTCTGTAAAATAACTACCTAGACAGCAATGTTAATTCAATAAGATTGTTTAGTTACTTTATGATTAATTTCAAATGATTATAATCGCTATCTGCGAATCCGTTAAAGAGATTTACCTAATCTGGATCAGCATTTCATTACGGCGCCACATTGGCAACGTTAACGGTCCATTGTAGCCAGCTTTTACCGGCTCACTGATAGCCTCGTAGCCATTTTCAGTCATCCAGGTTGCAAGAATGTTGGTGTATTTCTCTACGTTACTGTCACTCAATGTTCCGCTAAACTGAATGCTAGCCACTTTATAATCTTTGAGCTCACTCACATATACTTCCGGGTTGGAAGGTTTAGGCGTAGTTGCTAATGTAAAGTCTTTTGGCATAACAAATGACATCATCGAATTGTCGGCACTGTCATTCATAAACACTGGCGCCGTCATCGATATCTCCGACCCTTTATTCGCGTCTTCTTTATCTTTATCGTTCATAATCACCGGAGCCGTCATAGCAATTTCTGTTGCCCCTTCATTATTGCCGGTAATATAGCTGAACAATTTTCTAAAAGCACTGTTACCACTTTCACTGGACATACTAGTAGACACCAATACCATTGAATCATAGTTACGCACTTCTATTTTCTGAGCCTCGTCAGCTTTAAGAAGAGTATAGGGAGCTGTTTCCACATCACTTTGGCCCACAACAGAGCACGCAGTAGCAAATAATGATGTCAATATTAATAATATAAATTTCACTTCAAATCCTTAATCAATTTCTAATAAAACGACCTGGGCCAATTCGAATCGACGGGTATCATTAGTACCCCACATAAATAAAAATCGCGACCATTTATACTATCTAAACTATCATCATCATCGCTATATAGTTAATTAGCGATCAAATTAAAACGCCGCTCACAAATCACTTTATACGTTCAAACCTTGTGAGTTTTTGGCCAAAGAATGTTTAGATTAATCTAACCTTTTCAATCGCAAGTCACAATTACCACAAATCTTTTAACAAACAATAACATGAACATTACCTTTTAAACAAAGATCAAGACCACTTAAACCCATCACCCCGCTTTGTTATTGCAATTTATTCTTTGTATTTGGAAGTGGCTTTTATCCCCGATAATTTTATGACCGAATTTAGTTCAATCTCGTGATAAACCAGCATGATGAAGTTTTTTATGAGCTAAGGTTAAAGCTTGAGTGTGCTCATATACAAAATCGGCATCAGTTAGCAGGTTTAAAAAACCTAAGAGCACGATGCTCGCCCTTAAAAATTTTCAAATAACACCCTGTTGATACACTAAATTTAATCCTAGCTAACGCTGCTTATTACACAGCGCAAAGACCCTATGAATGCATTATTAAATTGCTTGAATATTGGTGGTGGGTGCAGGCCACTGATATCTGCTTTTTATTTCCAGACTTCGTGTTTCACCCAATCTACTTCCATCGTCCAGTTTTGGGTCATAGGCGAGTCATTGATTTTAGCAAAGTTTAAGATAGCGAAGAATGGCTCAGAAAGTTTAGCGGCCTCATTAGGCAGTCGATAAACTTCCATTTCATTGAGACGAAAAATCACATCATCACCCACCCATTCTACTGAGTACTCTTGGAATTCGTTAAGTTGGGCTGCTTGAACCAGCATCAATGATTGCCAATCACCGCCGTCACATTCACCATTACTTTTAATCGCACGTGCCGCATAATGATCGGGTCCACCATCCCCATGATGCTCAAAGATATCAATTTCACCTGAACCCACCATTGGCCAGCAGATGTTTTCATCCGGCTCTTGGACCGGTGGCTCATTATTTCGAGCACCGAGGAGCCACCACGCTGGGAACATGCCTGATTGACCACTGTTTTCAACCTTTAACCGAGCGGTCCATTTACCCTTTACAAATTCTTTGAGATTTTTCGATGCGATGCGGCCAGCAACATACTGGGTATCGGGGTGCTGCTCACCATATTTGTTGAAATTATCACAACTGCGTTTCTCACCAATGTCTATAACTTTTAGCTTAATGCTGCCATTGCTCACTTCACGGGTACCAAATTCATTGTCCCGAACATAACAATGGTGTTCATTATTAACCCAAATTGGTTGATCTTGCCAATTTTCTGGATTGAAAGTGTCGAACTCATCAATAAAGTTCGCATGCCATCCACTTACGTCTGCAACCTGATCTGGTAGAACCGATTTTTCTGAGGTGGGTTGGGAGCAGCCAGATGCTAAAAAGGCGAGTATGGTAATGAACAAAATATTTTTCATATGATCTCCAAAGATTGAGTGGATAAAAAATTAATGGGTGGAATGCAGTCAAAACATAGCGTGTTGTACCTGCACAACTGCAGCTTAAAACCAGTGATCATTGACACCATCACGTATTAAAAATGCCATAATGAAAGCATGCATCACCAATAAATCTATATATCACATATAGATTTTTCTACCTTACACATTAAGTTAGCTTGAACTAGATTTGCGACAGGATGGAATCTGTTTAAAAAAGTAACCGTGAAGAGTAATAATCAATCAATACAGAGGTATTTCACCTTTACTTGAGTATCGATAAATAAATTTAAAAAAAAGGCTTCCGAACATTTAACTAACCATACGGACAAGATGACGAAGGTATTCAAGATGATTACGTCACCTTGCATCGCATTGTGGGTTAGGAAAAACGTTGGTTGAGAGATGAAACAGTTTATTTCACCGCCCAGAATTCGCGCCTGGCACTCATCTTGGTATCTTGTTAAATTGTCATATGTGATAAGATGAAATCACCAATTAACTCGTAAAACCATTGTTACGAGTTCCAATGGTGAATCAACAAATTAACTTAAGTGAAGTGGTCAAAGTACGTTGCCCACCTCACTTAAAATCAGATTAACGATTAGTGCACTCTTATCAAACAAGGTTATATTTTTTCAAACAAAGCTTAATGTTTATCAAGCCAAGTGCCATAACCCAATATTATTCAGAATGTGCCAATCGATTAAATTTTTGTTGCTGATAATCGGCATCACCAAATGTGGTGTTAATCATCATCAGTCGCTTGACGTAATGACCTACATCAAGCTCATCGGTTATACCCATACCACCATGCAATTGAATAGCTTCATCACCAATCAGCTTTCCGTTACGACCAATCATCACTTTCAATGCAGCAATGTTTTTAGCCAAATCGTCTGCGCCACTTTCTGCTGCGCATACTGCACGATACAACATTGACTTAGCTTGCTCACCAGCCATAAACATATCAACCATACGGTGTTGCAAAGCTTGGAAACTGCTAATAGCCACACCAAATTGTTGTCGTGTTTTGGTATATTCAATAGTAGTGGTATTGAGCTTTTGCATAATGCCCATGGCTTCTGCACACAAAGCGATAATGACATCACCAACGACAGATTCAATCAGTGTGTAACCCTGGTCGACGTTACCTAGAATATGATCGGCGGCAACGCGCACATCGGTAAGCTTGATATTAGCGACCAATTGTCCGTCCATCAGGCGATAAGAGGTGCGTTCTACGCCTGGTGCGTCGGTATCAATCAGAAACAGTGTAATACCTGCTTCGTCACACTGGTCACCTGACGTTCTAGCAGATACAACCACTTTATTTGCAGCCATACCGTTGGATACCACTGTCTTTTCACCGTTAAGGACAAAATTATCGCCATCACGTTTGGCTTGTGTCTTCACGTCAGCCAACTCAAAACGACTTTGACGCTCTAAGTAGCCAAATGCACCTTGTAGTGAGCCATCGATAATTTTTTCAATATTGGCGTTTTGTAGGTCTGCGTTACCACTTTTATTCAACAAGCCACCAAACATTAATACTGTTGCCACAAAGGGCTCAACCACGAGACCTTTACCCATCTCTTCCATCACAGCCATTACGTCGGTCGCACCACCACCAAAACCACCATGAGCTTCGTCGAAGGGAATGGAAAGCCAACCAAGTTCAGCAAACATTTGCCAGTTTTTAGGGTTAAAACCTAAGTCACTGGCAGCATTAGCACGACGGCTATCAAAGTCATATTCGTCTCGCACAAAGCGCTCGACACTGTCTTTGAGCATGTTTTGTTCTTCAGATAAATTAAAATTCATAATTAAAGGCCCAGTACGTATTTGGCAGTAATGTTTTTCTGTACTTCGTTTGAACCACCGTAAATTGTGGCGGCTCGTCCGTACATATAAGCTTGTCTTGCAGAGTGTCCAAAGGCATGGCCGATAGATTCTTCAGTATCTTCGCCGTGGATCACACCACTGTAATAACCGGCTAAATCCATATACATCTGCTGAATGGCTTGTTGAATTTCAGTACCCTTGATTTTTAACAGTGAAGACTCCACACCCGGCCCTTTGCCGTCTGCTGTTGAAGCCAACACACGTAGCTCTGTATATTCTAGGGCCATCAATTCAATTTCAGTATTCGAGAGACGATTCTGGAACTGGGTGTCTTCACTTAGAGGACGTCCGCCGCTCACTTCTTGAGCGAGTAATTCGCGCAGCTCGCGCAACTTACGTTTAGAATCGGCAACGGCTGCAATTGAAGTACGTTCGTGAGCCAGCAAAGCCTTAGCATAAGTCCAGCCTTTTCCTTCCTCACCAATACGATTAGCAGTAGGAACACGGACATTATCAAAAACAACTTCATTAAGACTGTGGTGATCATCAATAGAAGAAATTTTATTAACTGAAACACCAGGACTGCTCATATCAATCAACAAAAAGGTAATGCCGTCTTGACGCTTGCCTGAAGAGTCGGTGCGAACTAAGCAGAAAATCCAGTCAGAATATTGCGCGTAAGTTGTCCAAATTTTAGCACCCGTGACGATGTAATCATCGCCATCTAATTCAGCTTTAGTTTTTAAAGCGGCTAGGTCTGAGCCTGCACCAGGTTCTGAATACCCCTGGCACCACCAATCTTCATTTTTAAGAATGCGTGGTAAAAAATGTTTTTTCTGTTCGTCGTTACCAAAATCGTAGATAACCGGAGCGACCATTTTCAAGCCGAATGGCACCACATCAGGGATACCAGCTAAAGAACGTTCCGTTTCAAAGATGAAGTTTTCTGTCACAGACCAGTCGACGCCACCATGCTCAACAGGCCAGCCAGGAGCGAGCCAACCTTTATCATTCAGTTTATTCTGCCACTCAATTTGTGCTGCTTTGTAATCGCCATCCCGACTATTGATGCGCGATGCTAAATTTTCCGTCCAATTCTCAGACAAAAATGCACGCACTTGGTCACGAAAAGCTAATTCTTCAGCCGAAAATGTAATATCCACTTAGTGTTTCCTCTGTCAATTGTTCATCTCGGGACTGCCCCCAAGCAAGCCATTACTTTACGCCCCTTCCTTTCTGTTGTACTTAGGATAAAATGCCACTTAATATGGTATATGTGCCAAATAGTGCCAATGGAGGTAATGCAGTGTCCGAACCTAAATGGCGAGTTGCCTTACTTATTTATAATGGCGCCTGGGCTTCGACCATTTATGGCTCGTTGGAGTTATTTCACAGTGCTAACTTACGCCAGTCGCAAGATCAGCAATTTCAATGTGACCTGCTCAGTGCAGATAATCAACCGGTGCAACTCTATGGTGGCCATTCGATCCATGGCGATGCTGTAATAGGAGAGCAAACTTATGATCTAATTATGCTCGCGCACTACTGGGGAGATTTCGAACAGGTCACCCAGCAATATCCTGACATTCCGCCTTGGCTGGCGAAACAATACGCAAAGGGCACACGCATCGCTGGAATTAATAGCGGTATATTTTGGGCGGCAGAAGCGGGGATATTAAACGGAGGGCGAGCAACGACCTACTGGCGTCACCTGCGAGAGTTCGAACAGCGCTACCCCGATATTCAATGGCAAGCCAACCAAGCGAGTGTCGAACATGAGGGCATTTACAGCTCTAATGGTCAAAATGCCTCCATGGATCTTAGCTTGCACCTTCTGGAAATGTTTTGTGGTCCCTCCCTCGCCGCTGGCTTAGGCAGAGATATCAGCTCTGATACCCGTCGAATATACGATTTAAACCTCATCAATATCGCCGGTTTTCGACAACACCGGGATCTGGGTATTCACAGGGCACAGGATTGGCTCGATGAGTATTACACTGAAAGCTTGGAGCTTCAGGATCTCGCCAAACAAATTGGTATGAGTAAACGCACATTTATTCGCAGGTTTCAAAAAGCGACAGGTGAATTACCTTCTCGCTATTTGCAGCGACTTCGGGTTGAAGCGGCTAAACATCGCTTGGGTAATACCCAAGACAGCATTAAAACGATTGGAATGGGTGTGGGTTATCGAGATATTAGCTCGTTTTCAAAAGTGTTTAAGTCGCTGACCGATATCACGCCGCGAGAGTTTCGCGACAGATTACGACCAGTTTATGCTAGGAATACTTCAAAAGCCGACTAAAAATACGTTCGATATCTTTCAAATTTCGGCAAGGCTCAACACTGCCACACCAAGGCGCATATTCTGACATAATGGAATCGCCAGTATCCCAACTGTTGCGATGCTCCGGATTCAACCACAATACGCGTTTGCTCTGACGATACACCTTTTCCCAAATGTCAGTTCGGCCATCGCCTTCATTATTGCGTGCATCACCGAGCATGATAACCGTGGTTTTTTTATCGATGCTCGCCAAAGCTTGTGACTGAAAACCTGCGAAAGCTTTGCCATAGTCGGTAGACAAACCTCCCCAGCGTTTCATTATTTCTTCGAGCGCCAACTCAATACCTTGTTGCTTAAAAAGTTCTGTAACCTCGATCATCTCAGAGGCAAAAACAAAAGAACGCACTTTCGGCATAACGTCTTGCATAGAGTAAAGAAACAACAAAAGAAAACGCGCAACCCGACTAACCGAACCGCTGACATCACAGATCGCCACAATTTTAGGGCGTTCGATGCGCGTCGCTTTCCAGCGGGTGTGAAATAATGCTCCATCAAAAGCGGCATTAGCGGCAATGGTTTTACGTACATCCAACTGCCCCCGTTTGCGCGTTAAACGTTTGCGACTATGTTGCGAAGCTAATTTCCGTGCGGCTCGCTGTACCAAACGTTGCATTAATTTATAATCGAGACGATCAAGCTGGCTTAACTTTGCCTGCTGTAAATATTCCTCACGGTACTTCAGGCCTTTATGTTGAGCAAAAATTCCATACTGCTGCTCTACATAATCTTTCACTTGATCAAGCAGACGTGCTCGGGATTTTATCAATTCCCGTTGCTTTCTTTTGTGCTCAGGGCTGTTGGCGTCGGTACGAATTTCAGTGCTTAACAGATCATCCCCAAGGCGCTGCATTATTTTATAAGCAAAGTAATTTTTTTGAGTAAACAAAACAATAGAAGACAGTTTCTCATCTATAGCGGCCTGCGTGATTGCCAAACTCATATCTTTATTTTTACTTAGAGCCTTACCCAATGATGAACTTGGGCTAGTTTGCATCCCCTGCCCATCTGACATATCAGCTTGGCTTGAGTGCGGGTTGTTCTTTGCTTCTTGCGCATTCTCAGAGGACTCGATCTCGCTTTTATCCGCTTCTTTATTCGACGCTTTATTTGACTCTTTAACCGACGTTTTGGCTTTTCCAACACCCGCAAAATATAAGTCAAACAACTCCTCATAAATCACCTGATCAGCCTGTCGCTTAACCAAGGTCAATGCTAAGACTGTTTTAGATGTTTCGCGACTTTCAAGCCCTAACAGCTTAATTGCTTTTAATGCATCTAAGGACTCAGCTGGCGACACATCTAAACCCGCTTCACGCAGCGCCCCTATAAAGTCGGCAACAAAACGCACCTAGCGTAAACTCTTCAACAAGGCGGCAATTTCTGGCTCAACTAATTCAATATCATCCTGAAACTTGAGCAGTAAGTTTAACGTTTCTTTTACCCAGTGTGAGTCCAACTCTTCAACATTTAATAAAAGCAGCGCCCTTGCCCAGTCAATGGTTTCACTGACTGCGGGTGATTTTTTCAGCGGCATGTCTCTTAACTTGCCAATCAGTGCCACTATCTGTTCTCTTAGTTGTGTATCAAGGCCTTCCACTTGGGTCGCTAAAATACGACTTTCTAAAGCGGCATCGGGAAAAGGAATATACAGATGTAAACAACGGCGCTTTAGCGCGTCTCCGAGCTCTCGCGTGTTATTACTGGTTAACATCACCACAGGGGTAGAAACGGCCTTAACCGTGCCTATTTCTGGGATAGACACCTGATAATCAGATAACAGCTCTAGCAAAAAAGCTTCAAATTCTTGATCGGCCTTGTCTATTTCATCTATCAGTAACACGGCACCATCTTGACACTGTAGGGCTTGCAATAAGGGCCTTGGTTCCAAAAAATCTTGTGAGTAAAATATATCCCCAAAATCATGAAGCCGGGCGATAGACTCATCTAAACCCCGCGCACCTCGAAGCACATCACCCAGTTGTTCTTTGAGTACCTGAGTGTAAAGCAGCTGTTTGCCATACTTCCACTCATACAGTGCTTTTGACTCGTCAAGCCCTTCATAACACTGCATACGGATCAGCGGCGCGTTAAGATAAGTGGCAGTAATTTTAGCTAATTCAGTTTTTCCTACGCCGGGAGGGCCTTCAATTAGAATGGGTTTTTGCAAGTGACAAGCCAAGTATATTGCAGTAGCGACTGAATGACTGCATATGTAACCTAAGTCTTCGAAACGACTTTGGATAATCTCTGGGGAGGCAATTTTCTCTTGATGTTTTATGATCACGGATATCTAACACTCAATGATAAATATCAGACATTATTCACCTTAGATACGGCAAATACCAATTACTTATGGTGATTGGTATACTTGCAATCCATCGCACTTGACAAGCGAAGACAAGGTCGTACAATTTTTATTTAGGTTCTTTGTAAAAATAAAGGGTAAACAACCTATCAAAGACAGTAAAACCGTCTTTGAACCTAACAATTTTTACTCCTAGAGACTTCCATTTTTGAGTTCAAGATGACATTTATCGGTTTGTACTTTATGGTTGTTGCATGACGACCTTAAATATCAAAACGACCCCACGACAGTGCTACAGCAAGTCTCAAACAAAGCTGATGCAGGCCACTCTAGACTCTTTAATGGACGAAGGTGTGGATGGCTGCTCGGTGCGCAAAATTTGCGAACGAGCTAATATGGCAGTTGGGCTGATTAATTATCACTTTGGTACGCTCAACAACCTATTGGCAGCGGCATATTTGGATTTGGCATTTTCTTTAATGGACAAGGCCATAGTAGAATCACACAGCACCAAATTGCCTAGGCAACGGTTATCTATCTTTATTCAGGAAACCTTCAGCGATTCAGTAATGCAACAAAAAACCCTCCGCGCTTGGGTGGTGTTCTGGGGCATGATTGACAGAGCTCCCCAGATCAAAGAGGCTCATGATTCATCCAATCAGGCATTTCGCGTGTTTCTGGAGCAAAGTTTTTCTGAATTAGATCAGACCCAGTCTGTTAAACCTACCCCGCGTCTTGCCGCCATAGGGCTAACCGCAATCATTGATGGTTTATGGCTGGAGTGGTGTTTGTCTAGCGAAGTTTTTAGCGCCGATGAAGCAGTAAAGTTATGCGAGCAGTGGGTAGACGCCGCGTGTGGGTAGAGTGTCATAACCCATCATCCTTGTGCCAAATCCATAGGCATAGGTGTACATTAAGTTCCCTTCACATTATTGCCATGTTTATAGGGTTTGCATAAAAATCTTATAAAGTGTGCTAATAGCAGAAAACAGACAACCGATAAAATTGACTGCATGACGCCTTAGAGCCTAAAAGCGGTCATTCGAGTAGTCGAAGCCGACCGTCTGCTTTGCCCAAGATAGCGGACGTAGCGATTTATTGTGGTTTAGTCCCCTTTGAGCGATCAGCGGACAGTCAGGACTTTTTAAACAATTGACGTTTTTTGCCAATTTCAGACATTCAACTATCTAAAGTTTACTGACCCTAGAAGTTTACAAGCTACTGATTTAATTATAACTAATAAATAAAGTTCTATTGTTGCTAATGCCTACATGGGTCAAATTTAGATGCCTGCTAACATTCTTCAGTTTAGTGATGACTTCCCAATACCACCTCCCGACTCATAATCGGCAGGTCCCCTGTTCGAGTCAGGGTCGGGCCACCATTTTCCTGTTACAAATCATCGAGTTACCTCAGGCCCACCGACTTATAGATTTCGGGTCTCACCCATTTCTGTCTGAAAAACACCCTGTGCGGCTCTTTTGTACTCAGTCAGCCGCTGCGTGATTTGATACCCTGCCCATCACCGACGCATGCGTCTGGCGAAATTTTGGCGGAGAGCGCAACTGTGGAACTCTCAGGGTGATTTTCGAGACGGATTCTGGGTTAGGACGAGGGATGCTCAGAATTGAACGGTTTACGGGGTGGGTGGGGAGGCTGAAACCTGAATTCCTGGAATCCTGGAATCCTTGAATAGTGAGTATTGAGCAAATAGGATCTACGTCACCTTACTGCGGATCAACGATTTCAATCATTAGACAGGTTTGCGCCATATATAGTCATTCAAGCTTTTATTTTATTGCACAATGATTGACTAAAATTGGCCTCTGAGAAGCCTGCTGAATGGTTTTTTTAGTCTAGTTGACTAGCCAACTTTTAAGATGAGTATCTCTGTAAATTTCTAAATAAAGCGCAATCAACCACTGTGCCCTGGAAATTTGTGACATAACACTCTTAGCTTGCTAGGAATGAGTATGAAATATTTTTGTGGGTGGCTTAGGTATAGCCATAAATTTGTCTCTGCCCCCTTTAATTCCTTCTTTTCACAGCTGGCTAATGTGTTAATACTGAAATGTAAGTTTTTATTATATATATTAGTGTGTTAGGAAAAGTTCAAACTCCCTTAAACTGTTTATTTTTATGTACAGTTTAGTTCATGCCTGAGCAAAGTGGAGAAGCATGTTTAAAAATACACTAGCAAATGGAAAAGGAAGTAAAATAATGAAAAGTTTTAAAGGTATGTCAAGCGTTGTATTAGCTGCTCTTATGTTAGGAGGTTGTGCCAGTGCCCCCGTTGTTGAGATAAAACCATTCGACAAATCCGTAAGTTTTGAAGGCAACTATGATGAATCATGGTCAAAGTTAGTCGGCTTTATGAGTACCAATGATATCAGTATTGGTACTATTGAAAAGGATAGTGGGCTTGTGACATTGTCGGGCGACGACTTGTCTCCGGAGCTGATAGCTGAATATTGTGATGCTAAAGCACCATTTTTATGGGTGTTGACTGGAGGTAAAGGTTCTGGCTCTGTCTTAATGACCGAAGATAGTGGCTTCATAACTGCCACCGTAAATGTAAAATTTCAAGGAACATCTACATATACGATGGCCAACCCACCTCAATACAAAACAGCCAAATGTAATTCTAGAGGAGCTTTCGAGAGCGCTGTACTTGGAAGTCTTCAATAAGGAATGATTAACAAAAAATCAAAAATCATCATTGGCGTTAATTTTTTATCGCTAATGGTGGTTTTTTTTGCTAGCTACAGTCTAGCCACTGCCGAGTTTGATCAGACTTTTAAAAATGCAGTGAGTCAGCTTAGTAAGGAAAGAATTCCTCGTCCAGTTGTACGAAGTGATGATCAGGGGCGTGAGTTGGTGCAAAACATTAATTTCAAAATCTTTGGCGTAACTAAAGAAATATGTAATCAAGAAAAAATTGAACCCCAAAATTGCAGATGGAATATTAAAGTTGTCAGGGGATCAGAATTTAATGCATTTGCAACGAATTCGAATCAAGTAATTATCTCTTCTGGTTTGATAGATAAAGTTACTTACGAAGAAGAGATTGCCTTCACATTAGCTCACGAAATTGCTCACCATCTGTTGGATCACATCGGTAAAAATCGTGAATTAGTTTTTATTGGTGCAATATTGGGTGAGTTGGTTTTTGGTGATTTGGTGGCAGGGGTTGTTCTATCATCTGTTGTTCGTCAAATTGGATCACGTAAATATGAATCAAGTGCAGATGCAATTGCCTTACGAATTCTTTCTCTAGCCGGATATGACTTAAAAAAGGCAAGATACGTGTTGCTAAGAATGGCAAAAATGGATAAAAGATTAACATCGAAATTTATGCAATCCCATCCAAGTGGCATTGAGCGGATAGTTGCCTTTGATACGATAGTGAGAAAGTTATGAAGTACTTGATCCTTTTTTCATTTTTTTATGCTACCTCCAGTTTTGCCGAAAAACTATCACTTATATGTCACCCTTTTGATTACGATACCGAGACTCAGCAAAATAAACCCCTCAAGCAAGGAGCAGTTAGGTATGTGGGGCAGACATTAGCTGGATTCCTTGATTCTGACACTTATTCGCTAAGAGTGTCGACTGAATGCAAAGGTAAGGGAGCGGAAAAGGTTTGTTTAAATATAACGGATAGTCATTACTGCCCTAAACCGTCTCCAAGCTTCAAGTTTAGAGGGCTTAAAGATGATGACTCCATAGTAATGATCTCTGATAGATGTGATGGTAGCTGGACAAAGTACCAATTAATTGGCCGGAGTTCCGATGAGTCAGAAACATTGGCATATATGGAAGAACGGACCTATTTCCAGTTGAAGAATCAAATTCATTCAGGCATTAATATTTCAAAGGACAAGCCTGTATTTTTGATTGGTAGAGTCGGAGATGGGCAGTTTGAATCTCAGTTAGTAAGCTTTCGTAAGGAATTATGGGAAGTTAATATCTATGATCCTCTTAGGAATAAACTAAAAGTTTCGTTTGAAAGCTATGAAAACAACCTCCATGAGAGTTTTTCACTTATATCTAGCTGCTCTGATAAAAAATAAGTACTACCTGCAATAAGCCTAGGTTTGGTGCTAATTATAATAAGAAAAATGGGGTTATTAGCAAACTAAGCGGTCCTGTAAAAGTCATTTCAGAAACAATTATTTGCTACAGGATAAAATAAGCCCTCTACAGCTACATCATAGGCAATAAACATTGCCCGGTATTCTTCACCACAACTTTAAGTTGTGATAAGTCTTCATTGCCATTTAATTTAAAGCTAAAACCAATAAAACTATTTCGTGGTACTTGCAAGCAAACTAAGCCGGGTTTATGTTGATTAGCAACAGCTTCATGCAGCAATTGCTCACCGTTCATTAGCTGCAGGACTACCGGTGAGTCATTATCAAACCAACAAGCATAACCCAAAACATGTTGTTTATCTTTTTGCTGAATTCCGCCATAGCACCAAGGTTTGTTCGCTTGGCTTAACGCTAGACGCTGCTGTTGTATAGTTTTAACCTGTTGATAAAGTTTAATATCCGCTTGATTATTTTTTTCAATTAGCGCGATAACCGAATCATCCAACACCTCCACCGACTTTTCTCGATTGATATTTTCTTGCAGTGGGGCTAAATCCAATTGATAAAGCTTATTAAACAACGCCAAGCTTTGATTATAATCTTCGGTTATGCCAACAAAGCCGATTAAATTAGCAGGGATATTTTCTAAGCAGCGAGATTGTAAATTAATAAAGCCCTTACTATTAATAAAATCACTAATAGAACCTTGATAGTTATTCCATCTTTTAAAATGATTAAAGTGAGATAACACCTGTTTGACCGGATCACGCATTATGGTAACGAGCTGGAGAATAGGAAATGCATAACAAGCTGGTTGAGCATGCACATGGCCAATATATAACTGGGTTGTATCCATTTTTAAGCGCTGATAAAAACCATAATAATCTTTGTCACGATAAATTTTTTCTTTCAACCAAGCGGTCGTTTCAACCGATTCCACACCATAATTTTTGACTAAGCCATCACTGCCAAAATATGACTCAGCCGCCTTTTTAAAACTGGTTCCGCCCGTTTTAGGCAAGTGAATAAAAAACAGTGGATCATGCGATTTTGGCTTTTTATTTATGCCCGCAAGTCCCATCACTTGTACGCTAACATTCTTATCTTGCCAATCACTAATATCCACCTTAAAGCCACAACGTCCTGTGCCATGTTGCTTTAGGCGAAGGACATCGGGTCGATAACCATTTGCGGTTATATAGGACTTTTTCGACGAACTGCTAATTTCAATGTCCACTTCTGCACTGTGATCATCATTAACTCTTGCCCAGCCAATAACATAACGTTCTGAAAGGCTATCGACAACAAGATGATAATTGTCCAAATTCAATAAAGTATTGGCTTTCTTTAGTACATTTTTCATCTTAAGGAAAAGTCTTCTCTGGTGAGGCTCAAATTTGAGCTGTAAAAAGGATCATCTAAAAGTAAATGTCCCCAAGTGGCTTTCATATAATCGGACTCTTTATTAAATCGAGCCACTTTTTCGGGGTTATCTTCATGGCCTCTCGACACCGACTCATGATGATATAACTCAGCATAGGGTGTCCATAAATTACGATAGCCTGCTTTACTAACTTTTAAACATAAATCAACATCATTAAATGCCACGGTCAAATCTTTATCATTCAAGCCATCTACTTGCTCAAAAATAGCTTTTTCCACCAATAAGCAAGCGGCGGTTACCGCCGACAGATTTTGCACAATGTTTAACCGGCTAAAATAACCATGGGCACTTCTAGCAAAATATTTGTGTGAATGCCCTGCCACACCACCAATACCGAGAATAACCCCTGCATGTTGAATGGTGTCATCAGGATAATAAAGCATGGCGCCCACAGAACCTATATCGGGGCGAACAGCATGACTGACCATTTCCGTTAACCACTCGGGGTTAATCACTTCAACATCGTTATTGATCAAGCCAATAACCAAGCCTTTAGCGTTTGCCACCGCAAAATTATTAATCGCCGCATAATTAAATGGGTGAGGATAACGCAGCAAATTAACTTGAGGGTGTTTAGCGATGTCAGCAAAATAAGCTAAGGCGACTGGGTCGTCTGAATTATTATCAACCAATAAAATTTCATAGTTTTTATAAGTCGTTTTTTCCAAAATAGAGTCAATCGCTTGTTTGGTAATATCATAGCCATTATAAGTTGGAATAATTAGAGAAACTAAAGGTTCTTGTTTAATCAACCAGTCAAGTTTATAAATATTCTCATGCTTACCTTGACTGACTGTAACTCTTAGATTTAAAGACGCAAAATGCTGCTGCAAGGCTTTAATACCAGCGTCGGTAGCATAAGACTTTTCACTGGCCTGCATTGCCGTTGAGCCTTCAATAGCCCGCCAGTGGTAAAGCACTTTAGGAATATGGGTAATCTTGCCATGATCTATTTCACGTGAATAACGCAGTAACAAATCATAATCTTGGCTGCCTTCATAACCAAGTCTAAAACCACCAATAGCTTTCACTATCGAAGTTTTGTATATGCCTAAATGAGAAACATAATTCTGGCTATAGAGTAAATCTAAATTCCAAGCGGATTTAAAATGAGGATCATAACAATGGCCGTTAACATCAATTTTATCTTCATCAGAGTAAACAAAATCAACGTCATTATTTTGCAATGCCTTCGCCACTAAATAAAGCGCATCGTTGGTTAATTCATCATCGTGATCCATCAAAGCGATAAACTCACCATCAGCAAGCGCTAATGCCTTATTAGAAGCCGCGGAAATATTTTCATTCGTACTTGAAAAAATAACCTTTACGCGATCATCGTTTTTGGCTAATTCATGCAAAAAGACAATCGTATCCGAGTTGGTACTGGCATCATCACAAACGCATAACACCCAATTAATATACCATTGCTTCACTAATGATTGATACGCCAAGGCTAACCATTTAGGCTCCACATTATAAACGGGCATAACAATTGAAATAAGGGGCTTATAAGCAAAGTTAGCTATTTCGCTCGCGATTTCTGAATTTATCTTTGGCTCAACATAAAAATAAGGCATAACCATATTAATATGCTGTCGGCTCCCCTCACTCATTTCCTTCGCACCATGAAGCACAAAATGCTCAAAAGGGGTGTGATAACCGCCTTGAACTAAAACATCAAGCACATCTGGAAACGCATTAACATAATCGAGCTGATTGAATAATTTACATTTGGGGTACAAATAACGTGTGCCCGCTAATACTTCATAAATGCCTATGATTGAAAAATGTTGCCAAGCACACGACTCATCATCAAGGGAGGAACAAGCAACATCGGTATTTGCCTTTAAATAAAGAGCAGGACAAAAAGAGGGGTTGATCGCCGTTAAAAAATCATCGCTAATAGCGCAATGATAGTCACCCGATATTTTTCGAGTAGCCGCTAACATTTCTTGCACGCCATGATTTAAGTAATGCTGAAAAGCCGAGGTAAACTTGCCCGCGGCAATTTCTTCAATAACATCAAGATTAGCCGCCAAATAACTTGTTTCACTATAGGCCGGCAAGCCTAATGCTATAAGACGTTTGCCATTTTTAACTTCCTCATAACCATGATCTTTAAAATGACGTTCTGCCGAAGTGGTTTTAGCGTTAATGGCTTGTTGAACATCGAGATTAGCTAGAATATAACTTTGCTTATTTGCGCCTAAGCTATTTTTAGTTTTTTTTCTAAGCAAAGCAACTACACGCTTAAAAATCATAACAATCCTTGGTGAAAATTTGCGTCATTAAAAATTCCTGAAAATTTGCCCATGATAATAAAAGTTAACGGCTTTCTGAATCATATCGTGTATTCAAGCTAACAAGCCTAAAATAAAAGAGCTATTATCGCCTCGATGTTATCTTACTGAAACCTTTAAATTCAAATTTTTAGCGTATTGGCTTTGAATATCAAATGACTCTTCTCGTAAGAATGAGAGCATATCAATATGATCAACACAAATTTTATGATCTGATAAAAAATTAAAAAAACTGTCTATACAGCACAACCTACTCATTTTATTGTGAGGAGGGGCATCAATGTCTAGAAAGTCGACATTATTATATATTTCAAATTCATCGGCTTTGCTTTTTACAATCGAGTCAAACTCGCCATAATCAGGTCGACGACGAATTAACAACATCTTAGCCCGCAATTTAGGCAGTATATCCAAAAGATGTATGGCACTGCCTTCTTCCCAAACAATCACTTTGGCCGCTTTTAAGTGTGACAATTGCTCTTCTAATGAGAATTTTTCAGGAAGAAATTCCACAAAGCCATTTTTTTCAAATATTTTTGCCACTGCATCAAAGCCAGCAACCCGACCAACAGATTTAAACTGTCGACGAGAAATAAACAGCTTTTCAGGCTTATTCGACACGTTTAAAGTATTAAAGTTAGTCACTTCTTTTAACTTACGGCTGTAATCTAAATAAGTGGTGGCCCCTAACTGACATGCAGGCTCAGGAATAAATAACTCTTCAACTTCAGTTAACCCATAAATAGATTTAATCATTTTTTTGGGAATATTAAAATATTGAATAAGTGCTGCGGCCTTACCTAACATTTTATTTTCGGTATCAGGTAAGATAATCACCCCATCAATAACATCTTTTACTTGCTGATATGCCCAAAAACGATGACAACCTTCTGACAACAAATGACCAAAATGAGTAGGAAGAACACCACAATATAAATATCGCCCCGGTAATTTTTGCACAGTATTTTCTTGCAGGTACTGATCTCTGGGAGCTTTACTTAGCAGCGAAAGACCATCTCTAAACAATTCAAGATTTGAATTATCGATACCTTCACAGCTATCTTCAGTTAACCCATGAATAAAACCATTTCCTTTAAAATCATTTACCGCAGGAACGATTAACGCATTCGTTCGATTAAATATTTTCATTAATACTCCATATTTATAAAATGGCTTTGGAACTTTTTAGCCTTACTAAGCAAAAAAATTATTCACGTATAAACTATGTCAAAATAAATGTTTATCACACTAGCGCAAGTAAAAAATCAGCTACGGGAAGCGCTTGTTCTAAATTATGTGAAAACAGTTGATTAATTGACGAAAAATAGCCGGCTTTCACTCCTTTAAGAATATAAAATAGATGCCAATATTGAAAATATAAGGCATCATGTATTTTGATTTTAGAAAAAATGACGTTTTATTTTACTTATACTCATCGCAATCCAAAATTGTCTTTCGTACTCTCCCAAAAGACGATCATCAGCAACGATTGCCTGACATTTCGTTGGTCCGCGAAATTCTTGACTGGGAACCGCACGTGTCTCTCGAAAAGGGGCTGGATCGGACGATCACCTATTATCGGGGTCGTTTGACTGTTGCTGCTGAACAAGATACCGGGGCGAGAGCTAACGTTTAAGAGGTCATAAAATGCTAGCGTCAGTTCGCCGTTTTCTAACTCGGCCTAGTCTTTTCAAAGAACCGAATTTTGACGGAGTGCACCTGAGCGTGGTGAACCATCTTGGTTCGGTACAACACTACTATCACTTCATGATGGGTTTCGTAGTGCCGTTAATTCATATCTGGCCCGAAGTCGTAGCGAAAGCAGCTGGGCGGCCGATCTATGTGCGCAGCTGTGCAGTGATGGACCCTATCCTAAATGCGCTCAAACTTGAGGGACTGTGCATACTTCCCCTATCGACACACTCGTCGCTAAAGGAAAACACTGACGATCTATGTCGGACTGGACATCGGTTGGATTATGTAACTGTGTCGGGCTACGACACGCCTGCTGAATATGATCGCGAAGTTTTTTCAGAAGTGCGGGCTAAGTTATTTGATCGACTAGCCGTCGAAATCGCGGCAGAGCGGGTATCGTTGGAGCCTATGTTTAAAGGAGATGGGCCGAGGATTTTGATCATCGACCGATTGCCACCAGACCCCTTCTATAAATCCGAAGACTGTGAAGTGAAGGGCGGGGGCTCCGAAAGACGTTCGGTTGAAAACATAGTCAAGTTGGCCGAATTAGCGCGTAGCCGGTTCACTTCAGTGGCATCGGTTACGCTTGAAGGGCGAAGCTTGGCATCTCAGATGGCCCTGTTTTCCATGGCTGATATCATTGTTGCGCAACATGGCGCTGCATTGGCCAACCTGCTTTGGGCGCGCAAGGGTGCAAATGTTGTAGAGATCTTGTCAAACCGGCATATTGGGTCCCAATTAGTTCCGTACTTTTTCCCGAACTTATCTGCAGCAATGGGGCTTCATCATAACGTACTTCACCAACCCATCGAGCACGGCCCTGTCAGCGTGAGAGATTTTTTGGCTTCGATGGATGCACTTGCGCTGTCACATCCAATTTCAACTATCAACTAATACATCGGTTCAAGACTCTGGCTATTATTGTCTATCGCACACTTGCTAAACATATCACTAAAAAAGCAGGCTACAACAAAAAGACGGCACAAACGGGAGCGGTAACATTAATCCAACGATTCGGCTCAGCGCTGACAAAACCGCGGGAGCGATTTTGAACTGCCGGAGGCCTGCTCCTCAGGGGTGAAGGACAGGACGCCCGAAGTCATTTAAATATCCATTTTCATGAAGCACATCCATTGGTGATCTAAAAGATACTCAGACACCTGAATACAAAAAATGGCGGAGTCGCAGGCTTGAGTACATCCAAATAAAGGTAATATAAAATGTGCAAGCGATTGTTATTGATAAACCTGACACTAAGATAACATCACGTAGTTATTAGGCTATTTTTGATGCTCAAAATTTAATTATAATTGAGTGATTGTAGATTGTCGTTATTATGGGTGGCATAATAAATTTCGCTGTGGTAATCATAATGTTTGTAAAGGTTGGTAAATTATCCGGTTTACATTTAAGTCTTGTAATATTATTCATTGAAATTGCTACTAATATATACTGATACAGATTTGCAGATATATAGGTTTTCAAATCACCATTTAACTCATTAGAGAAAAAATATTATGTATAAAAAAATTGCGCTAGTTGCCCTGTTATTATCTGTTTCATCGTTAACATTTGCTGGAGAAGGTGAGGCTAAAAAGAAAAGTAAAAAAGGCAAATGGGCACCTACTGAACAATCATGCGCTAAAATAGATAAGCAACTTGCTAAATACAAAGGAAAAGAAGGCTTTGAAAAAAAATTAAAGAATGCCGAAAAGAGAAAAGTAAAGTGTGTAGCCAAAGGTTAATAACATAATCCTGCTATAGCTATATATGCTGATGATTTCCTGTATTGCTTTAGGTAAAAATAATTGACTCATCGGCTTGCCATCAAAACAATATGATTACACCTGTATAGGTTTAATAAACACTACCCCAAATCGAATCAATAGTTCCGGTCTGAACCCATACCCATTGCGTGATGTGGTGTGCTTGCCCCTCTAAGGTTACTATGAGGGGAAAACACACCATAAAAGCGAATGATATTCAGTCTCGGTGGTGTTACTAGCGCGGCGAGTTTGCCGATGAGAGTGAAGAATACGTGTGAAGTGCCATCACAACAAAGGGGTTTTAGCTCATATCTAACTCGTCCGTTTTTTGTCTTACTCATATATGCTTTATTATTTGGGGTTTCTAATTACCTTCATTTATGAGCCAAATTTATACCCAAACCTTTCAATTTCTTCATGGTAAAGATTGTTAATAATATTACGGTTTCTCACATCATAAAAATCCCAGTAATGATCATAATGCTTTAAATTTTTTGAGGGAATTCTCGAGATTGGAATATTTAATTTTGAAGATATTGTGTTGATCTCCGAACTGAAATTCTCATACTTATAAATGTCATCCACATCTGTTGTGTATTCAATTTGGGGAATAAAATGATCACCAAACTCTTGCTCATAATACGAATTATTCTCAACTGTATCTCTAACAACATTAATAAAATCATTAAATGGAAGTATCGGTCTTTTCTTGGGCAATGTTTGGCGCCAAAAATAAGTGCTTAATATTCTCGCCCAAGGATTTCTGATAAAAGTAAATTTGTAATAACTGTCGTACTTACTTTTGCCCATTTTTTCACATAACATATTACATGTTAAATGCTGCAATGAAGGGCGCTCATCCGGTCGTGAACTATGGAATAAATTAATATTAAATAAGCGTTCAATAGTTGTTCCACCTGTTTTGGGAATATGAAGGAAAATTATCTTTTTTTTATCATTGTATGGCATTTTCAACCTCAAAAATTCTAACACCGTGCAGTGCAGCATCAATTGTATCCATAATTTGAGCGGCTTGTTAAGTAATCATTTTTTAATGGATGAGTCGGTTGCAATTGCCAGATAAACCATACTTCTAGGTCAATTATCGTGAACATCCCTTTTCTTTTTTAGCTATGTTCATGCATGATTATATTTGAAAAAACTTAAATCAATAGCTTATATTATTTTAAATACACATTTACGTGTAAATATAATCATGACTTTTGAGAGAGCATACGGTAAGGATCCGCTAGTTTAGAAACAAAATAAGTATCAACTACTTCCCCTTTGTTTGTTACTGGATAAACAACTTTAGTGATTTGATTATCAACAGCAGGTTGAATTTCAGTCTTTTTTTCAGCGACTGAGGTTTCTGATTCGGAAGAACAAGATGCTAATAGTCCTACCAGTGCAATTACAGCAATTTTTTTCATGTTGTAGTGTCTCTTTGTTTAAAAAATAGTTTTTTGATTCTCAATTTTCATTCTAATTTTTTGCAATCTATTAGTGATTTTTGTGTAACGATTGAGTCTTTTAAAAAAACAGCACTCTGGGTCGGCTTTCAAAGCCGCGCTTCCACCAGGCGAACAGGAAAACCAGGAGTGCGGCGCTTTCTGCCATTCGCCGCGCACCGCAACTGGGACAAAAACCTCTGCGTTTACAACTGAATGCAACTAGGTGTTCATGATGACAATCTTCACAACGTACTCGCAAAAACCCATATTCCAAACGACCGCACATACTTGGGCAAATATTTATCTTGTTGCCCCATATGGCTCAGAAACTGCGGGTAATATTTTTCAATAATTTGATAAAGAAGGGTCTGCTCTGGTTTATGACGTTCATACTTTACCGTTCCCTCTCTTCTGGCATCCTTGATAAGTGACATAGCTCACCCAGAATGCTGTTGTTTCATACAGTACAGGTGTGTTTTTTTATTGTTGGTATGCTGGCCCTTTATAGCGCAAATATAAGGGCATTAAAGGTTGAAAAACTAATTAGCCCACCGACTACTTCTCGCCGTTTTAATGTCGTCAGGGGTTCTGCGTACAATAAAATACCGCTCTTTGAGGTATTCGTTGTGCGCGGCCATGTTAATTTCACGGGTATCTCTGCTCGGAATGGTAGCATTTAAGCCCAATTTTTCTTTAAGTGCTGTGACAATAGCGGTAGATATTTCGTCATGTACCGCAAAAATGTCAAGCATATCTCTGTCGTAGGTGGCTGACCACAGATGTTTATCACTTGCCGCTTCGATTAACTGTGCGGTAATTCTTATTTTGCTACCTGAGCGCCTAACGCTACCCTCAAGTCTATTGTCGACCTCCCGCTCTTCAGCCTTTGCCTTTAAAGGCAAAGGCTGAAGAGCGGGAGGTCACGTGAAATGTTGGCACCTGTGCCAGCACGTTGAGTATTTTTTCAGAGGTACCGGCTGAGAAATATTCTTGTTCGCTATCTGATGACATATTCACAAAGGGCAATACTGCAATGGAGGCATCCGGCACCGCCTTTGTTGTTAATTTGCAAATTATGGAACAATAGCTCTTACAAAAAATGGGATGTCTGGTGCTTACAGTTGCGTTATAATCAGTGCTAGATAATTCTATAATAACAAAGTTGAGCATATCTTTGTCCCACATGAGAAACTGCGAACGTTGCTGTGATTCATACTTTTGCAACTATTCAGGCAACCTGTGGGATCATTGTCCTGCTTGCCGTCGCAGCATGTTGGACTTGCAAGACCGTCGGCATTATGATGCCTTGCAACAACAGCTACAGTACGCATATGGCTGGGGCTATAATATAGAATATGACGTTGCCCAATATGATTATATTCTAAACGAAGATGGCAGCCTTACATATAGTTGTAGGCCTAGTCATATTTATCACGCCCAAGTAAGGCAGTTGATAATTGATGGCTTTCTTGCCCGAATCGCCCAAGAATATATTGAGGGTGCTACGTCGCAGTATATGCTTGATATGGCTTACGGCGCTGGAGTTGATGAAGCCTGCCACTCATCTTTTTTTATTCGTCATGAAACAAAAGGATTTACCTTCACTTATAGAGCGGAACCGAAAGTGCATTTTGTCTTTAACGATGCTGGAGAAGTTATTTCTATGATTTATCCGCCATTTCAAGATGTGGCTATGAAAGCAGCATATAGAAGAGGATGCGCGGATTATATCAAATTAAATTCAGAAGTATGCCATACCCTTGCTGAACAGCATCAAAAAAAGGCGCTTTTAGCTAAGACTGCTGAAAAGATACGTGAGCAATATTGGGTTAATGAAGATGCTATAAAGTATTTCACTCGATTAAAATACGTCATTTACGTACCTTGGACTGCAATTTACTTCATGGCGTTAGCAGGGGTGGTATTCATGTTACCACATGACGTTTCAGAGGGCTGGTGGCCTGAAGCATGGCGAGCAATTCAAAAGATATTTTTCTTCATAATTACTTATTTAGTAATGACTTTACCTTCAAATGTCATTAACAGCTGGATTAAAGACGCAAACAACGACCTCACTTTAAAAAAACAAGAAGAGCTACTGGCTATTAATGCCGAAGGTAAATATGTGGATTTTGATCATCTTGACGAACTATCCCCAATGCCATTGGATGAAGAGATTAATTCAAAAAAAGAAAATAAAACACTCGTTTTGGTACGTGATATCGCTATCGTATTTGGCGGACTAGAAATTGCAGTTTATATTTACGTTGAGTATGTTTCTCCGTTTGTTTTTCAGTCGCTGCTTAAATAACATTTATAAAAATGGCAATTCAACCACTATTAATGGCTAAGTGTTAAATATGAGGTTAAGCGAATAATGGGTAATTCGTTTTATTTACACTAAGAAAATGACTACGAATAACCCGCAGTCGATCTTTATGTACTTTTAGCACATGGTGGATTTAAAAGTAATTAGCGTTAAATTTACCGGCCATTACTTTAACATGAGGTGAATTATTCTTGTCCGGTATACCAGTACTTAACAATATCCTCTGCCGGTTTACCGCGGACAGATTGAGAGGTGTTAGGGAAACCTTCAAAATTCGGAGTTAACGTGGGTGAAAGCCAATAGCCGGTATGAATGTCGACACTGTTAATCATAAAGGTATTTTGCTCTTCAATCGCTTGCATGATGCCTTCTATGCCAACTGATTGCACAGAAAAATCCGTAACAAAACTTTCTTGAATACAACTGACTTCAGTCCCGTCTTCTAAACTTCCGGGGGTACAGAAACCATCTTCTTTCCAGCCATTGAGAAAAAAGTCTTCACGGCTTTGCACTTGAATAATAAGTGTTACCGGTAATTCTATATTTGACATACCGTGCCAGCATGGTTGGTTAATATCACCACAATATATTTGCATATGTTGATTGGTCAGTGACTCAAAGGTTTTCTGCTTGACCAGTTCCGTTGTTAGTTTGGCATCTTCTTCAGCGTTAAATTGATTTCCGCAGCACTGTAACGCATTGATTAAAATACTATCTACTCTGGAAAATATTCGTTGATCATTAATTACAGTCCCTATTTGCCCCCAAATAATATCGCCGTCAAAATTGGCTCTGATATCATCAATAATTTCGGCAAACCGCACAATATAATATTCTTTTAATTCGTCGGTATGTAAGGTGAGCCACATCGCGTTCCAGTCAGCAGAAATGCCTTTTATAGCTATTTTTTGGGCATGTTTTGCCTGAATAATCATATTTTTTTGATGTGCATCTAATATTATTTTAAGCTTGTTCAACGTGAGTTTCTCACCCTGCTCAACAATAATATCGCCATCGACATTGTTTTGAGTAAACTGCCAAGAAAAATAAATATCAATGTCGAGCAAACGTGCTTGCTCAACAATATATTCTACATATTTTTTAGGCGTATGATAATTAGCTTCGGCTACTACCCATGGTTCTTGGCTATCGTTCCACTGACCATAATTGTAAACCCAAACCCTTTGTGCACCTGAGCAACTCATCGCCTGTAATGCTTCAAGATACATCAATTTTACATATTCATCTCTAGAACAATTATTGCGTTCAGACTGGGATAGGCCATCATAAATCCAAATAGGGGAATAGTCTTTAAAACTAATACCTCTAACTATATGGCTAGAAAGTTTACCTCTGGGGGAGGGGGTTTCAAATTTACCCTTATAGGATTCAGGGTAGTCAGCAGAATGAGGGTTGACGCATGATGTCGTTACAGTTGACGTGGTTACGGTTGGTGGATTTGAGACGGTATCGCTATTATCACCTCCGCCACAGCCACTTAGGAAAAAAATAACAACGAATTTAATAAAATACTTGTTTGAGAAAAACATTCGCAACCTCTAATAAATGATGTAGCGTATAGGTAAAATACAACGTCACTTTTCCTAAAATCAAAATACATGATGCCTCATACAGTATATTCCAATTAACAAATGAGTCTTAAGTAAGTAAATTTTTAGGCTCGTTTATTCTGTTCAAAGATCTGGTTAAATAATTCATTACGTTCTTTTTGAAGTAATTCAGCACAAGCATTATCTGTCATTTCCATAGCTTGCTCATCTAGTATTTCAAAATGAAAGTCTGCTTTCAAATATGTTTTGGCATTGGGTAAAGATTTTAGTTTCTCATAGGGCGTCATCATACTTTTGTAAGGGTATGTTTTATGTTGTTTCCCTTTATCATCAGTGGTGACTTCAGGAAAGAAACAAGGTCTATGATAATTGATATACGGGTAAAGATATTTTAAATTGAACGTATTGATTAACGGTGCCCATTTCTGTGGAATATGTGTGTAACCAAACTGTTTTCTTACAATTGATGCATTTTTACTTTCTGCTAACGCATTATCGTTTGAGTGTCTTGAGCGTGATTTTGTGAGCTCTATTTCAAGTTTGGTGAGTAATTTACACACGTGTTTGTTGATGTATTCAGAGCCATTATCTGAATGAAACCCTTTGATAATAAAAGGAAACGCGGCCATCATTTGCGTGAGTACTGGGATGAGGTAACGCTCACTAATACGTTCAACTGAGCAAACAACCTCAAACTGTGTCACCTCATCCACTGCATTAATATGATACACGCCTTTTTGTTTATCTAGGTCTCCTTGGTGCACGGTATCAATACGAATATAGCCAGGCTCGCCGTTGGGTTGAGGTTTACGCCGTTCGCCAATAGGCACTTGTCTTGATTGTGTTTTGGTGAAGTGTCTGCGTTGTTTTTGGTAGCCTTGAGAGTGCCTCAAGTTATATAAATGTGAAACAGAGATAGTGGCAAGCATTTGGTATTCTGATTGCTCAAACGTATTGTAGGCACGCTCCAACAGCTTTTTAGTGGCATGACCACAGATATCATCATGCCTTGCGTCCATTTCAGCCAGTAGCTTGATATCCTTTGTACTGTAAATGGTTGAAAAGCCGTTAGTTCGGCAAGGTTGCCAGTTAATTCTGCCGACGTCCTTGTATTGTTTTATCAATCGAGTGAGTTGCTGCAGCGAGTAGCCTGTCACCTTTTTAAGGTATTGATTGACGATCCCTTTGTCGGTTTTTTTTAACGTGATATAGCGAAATTTTATCAATGTTTTTTGAATGAATTGATATCGCTGATTTTTATCACCTAAAACGGTAAAGGCGACGGCTTGGTTACCTTGAATAAAGCGTTCAAGCTCTTCAATAGTGGTGAGGTTTTCTATATTCATGATCGCTTTCATCTTATGATCATGAACAGAATTTAAGTCTTTAGACGCATTTCATTTTGGAAACACGCAATTAGTTAAGACTCATTTCATATTGGACAAGGCTCATACTTTACATATTGACATCTATTTTATATTCTTAAGGGAGTGAAAGTCGGCTATATTTCGTCAATTAATCAACTCTTTCTACTTAATTCAGAATTCAAGACAAGCGCATCCCGCTGTTGTGCAAACGAGTTTTGTTTATGATGATGAACGGCTTTTATTCAAACAGACTTATCTGAGGCGGTGCTCGACTTTGTGGGGGCAATAATTCAACGACTTCGTCATTTTTTGTATTCAGGTGACTGAGTATCTTTTGGATCACCAATGGATGTGCATTAGGCACATCCCTGTGCCTAACCCTTGCGGGCAGCATGCGCTGTGCAAATCGTCTTTCCTGCCGATTTGTCAATGCTCGCTATAACC
>Ga0209119_1000876_pt1 | contig 30646 bp, 26 predicted proteins | sample COG_03_FD_184747 | JGI IMG/M metagenome (GOLD analysis project Ga0209119, IMG submission 184747) | Pelagic Microbial community sample from North Sea - COGITO 998_met_03 (SPAdes) (version 2) | ecosystem: Environmental > Aquatic > Marine > Neritic zone/Coastal water | place: Helgoland, sampling...
ATAGCCGTTGCATACAAAAATCATTGGTTATCTGAATTATATTTAGGAGCTATTAATGTTTACGACACATAAGCTTACTACCATACTATTCATCCTAACAGCCGCGGTCCTAGCGAACGGCGCTGCAGGCCTGCTATACACTTGGAGCCTTTTCATAATACCAATAGAGGGGGCTTTGGGCCTCAACCGAGCCGATCTTGGACTAATCTCATCAGTTGCGCTAGTAAGCTTCACAATGGGTGTTATGATCCTCCCAATAATAGTTTACCGTATAGAAAAGTTATATACCGCAATACTGGCCTTCGCATTGATGGCCGCAGGCCACCTTATATTTGGAATATCTTCCTCTTGGATTTCTCTTATCCTTGGATATGGTCTTGGCTTTGGTGTGGGTTCAGGTTTGGCCTATGGTTTCGCCCTTTCCTTGGCATCTTCTTTGCCAGCAGGAATACGGGCCCTATCAATTGGACTTTCCTTGGGAGCCTTTGCGCTCAGCGGTATCGTGCTTCCTATTGTTTTAGGCAATTGGATATCTACAACCGCTCCAGGTGCAGCTTTCATGCGGATAGGAATCGCTACGCTTTTTGTAGGAGTGCTTTGCTCATCAGCACTAGTAGGAGCCGCCGGCGTTGTTCGTATAAGTGACAAAAGAGCACTTCCGCTTTCCAGGCCTATTTCGATAGATAAGCCTTTTCTGATTCTTTCACTTATCCTTTTTTTAATATGCTTTGCTGGCCTAGCTGTGGTTTCGCAAGCGACTGCTATTGCGACAGCTGCCGGAATCACAGCTGCTGGCTATGCAACTACAGCACTGACGGTGGGCTACCTCGCTGGGTCGTTGATTGGCGCGCCCTTTGCCGAGCAGTCTGGTGAGCGAAATACTCTGCTATTACTAAGTATTTTTACGTTTCTGGGCCTACTTGCAATAATTACGCAATCACAAGTATTTCTTTACATTGGGTCGATACTGACCGGTTTGACACTGGGAGGTGTTGGTTCAATCATGCCAGTGCTGCTTGGAATACGCTATGGGGCAACCAATATCTCGCGCCTGTTTGGACGGATGATAATTGGTTACGGCCTTGCCGGATTAATAGCACCTGGAATTGCCGGAGTGTTATTCGTATCTGCACAAAGCTACACGCCAGTGCTTGTTCTTTGCATTGCAATGACAGCATTTTCGTTAACTGCTGGTTTGGCCTTAAGAAAGTTTGATATATGAGAGAGAGTTGACCATTCACTTTTGCTCAACTCGATGTACACATTGGAGGACTGATAATATGAATAACATAAGCAAATCGAGAGCTGGCGCTGATGCTGGAGGCACATTCACAGATTTTGTAGCGCTAGTAGGCGAGACTAGGGAATTGAAAGTCGGCAAAACACTGTCGACACCAAATGACCCAGCATCTGCAATCGAAGAGGCTACACGCCGAGCCGACCTCCCAATCGAAAGCATTGAACTACTTATATATGGAACCACTGTGGCAACTAACACTTTACTGGAACGTAAAGGGGCCAAAGTGGGTTTGCTGGCGACACACGGCTTTCGAGATCTCATTGGCATTCAGCGGGTCACCAGGCCTGACCATTTTGATCTTCATTGGGTAAAGACACCAGCCATTGTTCCACGACGTCTACGCCGAGGTGTTAAGGAACGGGTTTTGTTCGATGGAGCAGTTGATACCCCACTCGACGAAGCAAATTTACGTGAGGAAATTCAATTTCTTTTGGATGAAAAAGTGGAAGCTATTGCTGTTGCTTATCTTTTTTCGTTTATGCATTCCGCGCATGAAGAACGAACACGTCAGATTATCCATGAGATGGCTCCTGAGTTACAGGTATCTCTGTCTTGTGAGGTTTTGCCAAAATGGGGAGAATTTCCACGGACCTCTACAACAGTTATTGACGCGCACCTTAAGCCACTTTTAAACACTTATCTAAAGGCTCTGAACAAACGCTGCAATGCGAATGGAATTGGAAGTTTGCAAATTATGCAGTCAAATGGTGGTGCTTTGGCGGCCTTATCTGCTGCTGAAACACCAGCACGGCTGGTCAAGTCAGGACCGGCCGGTGGTGTGATAGCTGCAGCACATTTGGGAAAACTCACGCATCAGAAACATGTTTTAATAGCCGATATGGGCGGCACTAGTTTCGAAGCAGGGTTCATGCCTAATTGTGACCCATGCTTCACAACGCGTGAAGAGCTTGAGTTTGGTGTCCCTGTAGCCTTGAACATGATTGATGTCCGGTCGATCGGTGCTGGGGGTGGCTCGATTGCGCAGATCGATGAAGCTGGCATTCTGAAAGTAGGCCCACAAAGCGCCGGATCAAATCCGGGTCCAGCCTGCTATGGTCAGGGTGGCATAGATGCAACCATCACGGACGCCAATGTTGTACTAGGGCGCATGGTTGAAGCCTTTCCACTAGGTGGTCACCTCAAGCTCAACAGGATGCAAAGTGAAGCAGCACTTGAAAGATTGGCCAAAGCAATGGACATGCAACTCATACGGGTTGCTCAGGGAATCGTCGAAATTGCTGTGAATAACATGGCTCAAGCAATGCGGCTTGTTACAATTGACCGAGGTCATGATCCGCGCGATGCTACGTTGGTACCTTATGGTGGGGCAGGTCCGTTGCATGCGTGTCAACTGGCCGAAGCCTTACAAATTAAAAAGATACTTGTGCCCCGCCATCCCGGGGCACTATCTGCGTTAGGTGCGTTGATTAGTGAAACTAGGTTTGATTACCGTCAAACCCTTCGTATGATGTCATCAACACTAGATATCAAAAGAGCCGATAAGGTTTATTCTGACCTGGAACAAAAAGCAGCGGAAGACTTTGAGAAAGAAGGATTTGCCACGGCACCCTTGCTTGAACGGACAATCGAACTTCGCTATTATGGCCAGAATTATGAGCTTGAGGTATCAGTAACATCAGGAACTCTAGACAAAGCTGCCTTTAAGAAGATTATAATTGATTTTCATGCGGAGCATGACCGAATATACGGTTACACTCTACCTGCACAAGAAATTGAGTTTCTTAACTTTAACGTGGCTGCGCGCGCAAAGCATACGGTCATCGAATTGCCAAAGCTAGACAAGTCGATAAATAAAGTTGAACCATCCGGCACCGCAGCGGTTATCTTACCGGGGAGCTACGAACCAGAGATTGTCCCGCTTTACGACCGTGAAACATTTGGAGTGGGCGCTGTGCTTAAGGGTCCTGCAATTATTGGACAGATGGACACTACTACCCTTCTTGCTCGCAATGCGATCGCAACCGTCGACAAATGGGGCAATATGCTAATAGAATTAGAGGGAGTAAACAAATGAGTAAATCCAGTTCATTAAAAAAGGATATAGAAAATGTGGTAAAAACTGATCCCTTTGTTCTTGAAATTATTCGAAACTATCTCACTACTACCTGTGAAGAGATGGGCACAACTATGATGCGAACCAGCTTTTCACCAATTTTTAACGAAGCTCGCGATTTCATTGTTGTTCTCTACGACGCCGAGGTGGAGTTATTAGCACAGGTCGATTATGTGCCTGCGATGTTGGGTTCAGCCCGGCATGGAGTTAAGCTAGCACTGCACGAGGTAGGTATAAATAATCTTGATCCAGGCGATGTTATCATTATGAATGACCCATACAGGTCGAATAACCATATCCCAGAACATATTTTGATCAAACCCGTTTTTAAAGATAGTCAAATAGTTGGTTATGTAGGGTCGATTGCACACATGGTTGATGTGGGTGGAACTGTACCAGGGGCCTTTGGCATTCATGAAAATTGCTTTCAAGAAGGTATGCGCATCGCTCCAGTCAAGCTATTTAAGCGCAATCAACAGCAAGATGATATCTTAAAACTCATTCTTGCTAATACGCGAACCCCAGAGTTCTCTTATGGCGACTTTATGGCGATGGTTGGCGCCCTGGGGCGTGGAGAGAAGCGAATTCATGATTTAATTGATCGATATGGATTAGAAACTTACACCCAAGCTTGCTTTGATATGAAAAAAGTGTCCGAACGTTTGATGCGTAAACAGATTGATTCATGGCCAGATGGCGTCTACGAGGTTGATGACTGCTTTGAATCAGATGGCGTCACGCCAAACCGGAATTGGCAACTAAAATCTAAACTGGTTATTCGTGGTGAAGAAATGATTATCGACCTTACAGGGTCTGATGAACCCGCAAACGGGTCCATGGCCATGACATATGGTTCTTCCTCCTCTGCTGGCTACGAGGCCGTATTCCAAATGGCTGATCGTGACATTCCCATCAATGAAGGCTGCTACCGCTGTATCACGGTAATATCGCCGTATGGCAGTCTGACTAATGTCAATTATCCACATGCATCTATGGCAGGCAATACTGAGGGGCAGCCAGTTCTGATTGATATGCTATTGCGTGGCTTTGCTCAATTCTCAGATGATGCACCAGCTCCTGACGGAAACTCCTGTGGCCTTGTCGCGCTTGGCGGAATTGACGAACGCACAAACCTACCATTTGCATTTCTCAGTCTTGAAGGGATCGGCTGGGGTGGCTCAAAATATGCTGATGGTAACAGTGTCCAATTTTCCAAACTTGGAAATTGTGCCACCCAATCTATCGAGATTGTTGAGAGCCGTTATCCCGTTACTCACTTGTCCTACGAGATTGAACCTTTCCGGGGCGGTGCTGGTAAACATCGAGGTGGATATGGCTCCAAGCGTGTGATGCAGGTTTATGGAAAGGATTTAGTCGCAAGCTCTGGTATCTCGCGCTGTACTATGCCCGCACCGGGCTTGAACGGTGGCAGCAATGCAGCTGTCAATGTCCTTGCTTTTAAATCACCAGATGATATTGACTGGCGTTCGGCCACTGATAAGTTTGGAACAGTTGCTCCAGGCCTGTTTTCAAACGCACCGTTGAAACCTGATGATAAGATCATGGTCATCACAGCAAACGGTGCTGGATATGGCGACCCGTTCAAACGCGATCCACATGCTGTGTTAACAGATTTTCTAGAGGAGTTACTGTCTTCTGAGCAAGCGGAGACCTTATTCAAAGTGGTTATCTCAAAAGATAAGGTTGATGCCGCCGCTACCGCCACGCTACGTCAAGGAACAAAAACAAAAGATGAAGGAGATTTATCATGAAACGTCCACTTGAGGTCTATGAACGCCCACATTGTGCAGCTTGTGGGCAATTGTTTACTTGGGAACAGGTCACTAAGAAAAGGGAGGGGCGTAAATTGCGTTTCTGCTCAAATAATTGTGTAAAAATTTTTGATGACTATTTGCTACCAACTTACGGTTCAGATTTACTCATGACGCTTAGTGGTTCGGTGTTCGAAACACCTTGACAGGCATTTCTGGGCGCTTGAGCTAATTCACTTTGGAGTATTAAATATGCAATATCAATCACTCTGGCTTGCGGATATTTTGGGAGAACCCACTCTCGGTAGTAAAATCGATAAAGATCTTACTGTTGATGTGGCAATTGTTGGGGGTGGATTTGTTGGCCTATGGACAGCGATCTGTATTCTGAATGAAGAACCTTCTTTAAATGTAGCAATTTTTGATAAGGGCCTGATTGGGCAAGGAGCATCATCACTAAATGGTGGTTTATTGATGAGTTGGTGGCCAAAAGTTGGTCGGCTTTCAGATATTGCTGGAGATGAAGACGGACTTTGGCTCGCTGATCAATCCACTCAAAACATTCTGGAATTGCGCGATTTTATGGCTCACGAACAAGTAGATGCTGAGATTTCTCTTGGCGGCTGGCTCTGGACTAATACTGCCAAGGCGCATGCAAATGCGTGGCAGGATATCTTTGACAAGTCACGCGAGTTGGGACGAAATAATGTGTTTCGTGAGCTTTCTCCAAAAGAAATTGCACGGCGATCTGGATCGCCTAAACATCTAGGTGGTATTTATGAGGAGATAAATGGGCAGGTTCATCCAGGGCGTTTGGCTTATGGTCTAGCAAGGATTGCGGCGCGTAGAGGCGTAAAACTTTTTTCTAATTCTGCAGTGCACAGCATCATGCCAGGATCTCCCATTAACTTAAAAGTCTCACAACATGAAGTAAAAGCTAAAAAAGTCGTAATAGCATCAAATATAGCTGCAGATGGCCAGCCAGAGTTAAAAAACTTAATGGTTCTAGTCACAAGCGCTGTAATAGCCACCAAACGAATTCCGGAACGCTTAAATAAAATTGGTTGGACTGGTGGAGAAACAGTAACCGATAGCCAGTCAAGGCTTAATTATTATCGTACCACGCAAGATGCCCGAATTGTTTATGGGATGGGTATTGCAAACTTGTCTTACAAGAACCGTTTAACAACTAAAGTGCTGCAAAATACTGAAGGCATCGAAGAGGTCAAACGCAACTTCCATCGCGTATATCCAATGCTAGCGGACGTGCCCATTGATTATGGATGGTCAGGTCCTATTGATCGAACATATGACGGCTTACCTTTAATTGGTCAGTACCCTTCCTGTAAGGATATTTGCTACGGCATCGGATGGAGTGGTAATGGCGTTGGCCCTAGCCGTCTCGGCGGGAAGATACTAGCGGGATTGGCTCTTGAGCAAGATAATCGCTGGACGCAAAATAGGTTTGTGAATCGCGTTGGTAGAAAATTTCCTCCTGAGCCACTGCGCTTTCTATTTGGATCGCTGGTGCGTCAAGCAATTATCCGTAAGGATTCTGCAGAAATTTCTGACAAACCTGTCGCATTGGCCGATAGAATTCTAGCCAACTTGGCCCCTGCAGGTACGGAAGATAAGGGAAAAGGAAGAGATTATAATGCTTGATACACAAAAATGTGCTGTTGTGATTGGAGCGTCACGTGGCCTCGGGCTGGGATTAGTGAAAGAGTTTTTGCGTCGTGACTGTCGGGTTACCGCAACCTATAGATCACCGGAAACCGCTCAACCACTACTCGATCTATCCAAGGAAGACGCCGGGCTAGACGTGGAAAAGGTCGATATCAACGCTTCGGATCAGGTTATGGAATTAGCGATAAGACTGAAGAGAACTAAAGTGGATTTTTTATTCGTTAATGCTGGGATCAGCCTCGGCCAAGATGAAAAAGTCCAAAATGTAGACCGCAATGATTTTGTAAGTCTTTTGGTGACGAATGCCTATAGTCCGATGCAGGTGATCGACGCACTGGATCATAAAGTGCGCGAGGATGGAATGATTGCGGTAATGTCTTCGGACCTAGGCAGTATTGAAAACAACTTGACCGGAAACTGGGAAGTCTACCGTGCAAGCAAGGCATCCCTGAACACACTCATGAAAAGCAGAGCTGCTACGAAGGCGGACAGGCGGACCTATTTATGCCTATCTCCAGGGTGGGTACGTACTGATATGGGCGGGGACACGGCCCCTCTGGATGTAGCAACCAGCGCATCAGGTTTGGTTGATACCATGTTAAAGTTAGCAGGCTCAAGAGGTGTTCAATTCTTAAACTATAAAGGCCAGACAGTCGAATGGTAGACTAATATGCTGTTTCAACCAAACACAGTTAGTTGCAGGAATGTTATTCAAATCTGTGCAAAGTTACGCACTAATGTGATTGGAAATATCGTAAAAAGTATTCCAGCCACCTATTTTACTTTAGCGCCAATCAGGCGCGTATTTTTTTGAAAGAGACTACTATGACGCAATTTGTTAACCAAAAAGAAAACATCGTAACAGAAGCCATTGATGGCCTACTGCAATCCTCCGGAGGTACGCTTGCTCGATTGGATGGATATCCCCATATCCGGGTCGTCGTTCGCAATGATTGGGATAAATCTAAAGTAGCACTGTTATCAGGTGGAGGATCAGGCCATGAACCAGCACATGCGGGTTTCGTATGCAGAGGGATGTTAACCGCTGCTGTTTGTGGCGATATTTTTGCGTCACCTTCGGTTGATGCCGTTCTGGCAGGCATCCTGGCGGTCACTGGTCCTGCTGGGTGTCTTTTAATCGTTAAAAACTATACTGGCGACCGATTAAATTTTGGCCTGGCTGCTGAGCGCGCTCGCACCTTCGGTCTGAGGGTCAATATGGTTATGGTAGATGACGACATTGCACTTCCACACTTGCCTCAGCCGCGCGGCGTTGCGGGTACGCTGTTTGTGCATAAAATCGCAGGCGCAATGGCCGAGAATGGCGATTCACTGGATGTGATTACCACTGCAGCTGAGCGTATCATCAAGGGCACTAAAAGCATTGGTATGTCGCTCGATACCTGCACCATCCCTGGAGCGCCAAAAGAAAATCGTATTGCTAGAGGCAAGGCTGAATTAGGTCTCGGCATACATAATGAAACCGGTGTGGAGCAAATTGAGTATGTCAATGCCAAACAAGCGATGAAAGCTGTAACAGATAAACTGGCCCCACTGATGGGTGATGAACCCCATGTTGTACTTTTGAATAACCTTGGGGGCGCATCCGTCCTCGAAATGTCAATTCTGACAAATGAACTGCCCACCTCTGCCATTGGGAAAAACATCAAATTTATTGTGGGCCCCGCCACAATGATGACATCACTAGACATGCGTGGGTTTTCAGTATCTGTTCTGCCAGTCACTCCAACAGAAACGGCTTTGTTAACGGCCGCAACACCAACAGCTGCATGGCCCGAGTGCCATGAGGTTTTCCCTGTCATGATTGTTGATCTGCCAGACGAATTGACACCAATTAAACCCGTCGCATCGGAACATAAAGCAACTGCTGATATTTTACTAGGATGCTGTGAGGAGTTGATTTCAGCAGAGTTTGATTTGAATGCACTTGATGCCAAATCAGGAGATGGTGATACAGGCTCAACTCTTGGAGGTGCCGCAAAAGCGCTAATTGGGGCTGTTGACCGCTTACCGCTTGCAGATCATGCACAACTCTTTCGCGCCATTGGTCAAGAACTTAGCCAAACAATGGGTGGATCATCTGGCGTTTTGCTTGCTATTTTTTTTACGGCTGCTGGAGATGCGGCCTCGAACGGGCTTCCAACGATTGCCGCATTGAAATCTGGATTAGAGCGAATGCAGCAAGTGGGTGGTGCAGAAATTGGAGATCGGACTATGGTTGATGCACTTCACCCAGCGCTGGAAGTCCTTCACCTTGGATTTTCTGAAGCATCGGATGCTGCACGCAAAGGGGCAAATCATACCGCCACGATCATCAAAGCCAAAGTTGGACGCGCTTCTTATATAAATGCAGAACAACTTGAAGGTAATATTGACCCAGGTGCAGAAGCAGTAGCAAGATTATTTAAACATTTATGCAGTCAACACTTAAGTATAGAACCACTAGTATAATTGCATTACTAACGATGCTCTGCTCATTAATAACAGCATAAGGTTAATGAGGCAAATTGGCGGCATTGGTTAGCGAAAGGACTAAAAGTGAAAGATTTTTATATAAAACCTGAACATCTAATTGGAGACGAAGCCTCACTCAGATCTCTATTCCACACACAACACCCCTTGGCCGTTCAAAAGTGCCAACCATCATTGGATAAGCACGCCAAAAATTTTATTTCACGCTCACCATTTGTCTGCATTGGAACACAGAACTTTGATGGTAAAGCAGATGTAAGTCCACGTGGTGACCCTGTAGGGTTTGTAAAAATCCTTGATCAAAACACGCTAGTAATACCAGACCGACCAGGAAACAATCGCCTCGATAGTCTTGCCAATATCTTGGCCAATCCAAGCGTGGGACTGCTGTTTATAGTTCCTGGATTTGACGACACTCTACGCGTCAACGGTGTTGCCAGATTAACAAATGACCCTAATATTCTACAGAAAATGATAGTCAAGGAAAGAGTGCCAAGCCTAGCAATCATCGTGTCCATTTCAGAAGTTTTTATGCATTGCTCCAAAGCGTTTCGTAGGTCTCGTTTGTGGGATTTAGACCAATTTCAAGATCGCAAAGAAATGCCATCGCTTGCGAATATAATTCTCGATCAGACAACCGGTGCTCCTGAAGACAAAGATGAAATGAAACAGATAGAGGACGATCTTGAAGATGAATACAAAAAAACACTTTACTAATTAATGTTGTGACCAATCGTATCGAGATATCATAGGTTACAATGGGATTAATTCTGAAAGCTGGTTTAAGGAACGTCAGGGCTTAGGTTTGAGGTCTTAAAGTGTTTGGGTTATAGACTGTCGTTGAGGTGTGGTTTGCATAAGGCCACATCAGCCATTCTCCACTCCTGAAATAAGACACTGATGACTTAATTCTTTTTGATTTGACAGAAAGGCCTTTGCAGCCAAGCCAATCAGAGCTGTGCAGATCATTAATTAAAAATACAAAGTTGGGCTTCTTAGTAACTTAATACTCATTAAGTTTGTAGCTCCACAGACCTTAAGCAAGTTTAGGTCATAACGTCGCTGACGCAAGTAGCTTTTATGCAAAATAGATGGCAAAGGTGGATATTAACTATTTTATAGCCTGGTCTGACTTCTGTATTCTGGCCTGTGCTAAAACTACTCTCGAGGTGTCTGAGTTCTTTGACCAAGTTATGGAATACTACACATTTGTGCTTAACTGCGCCTTGAACCCCATGAGGGGGCAACTAATGTAAGTGGCATGAGTGTTGCTTATTTTAAAGTAAGAAAGATATTCTATCACTAAACCCAAGCATATAATTTTTAGGTGAGCCAGAACCTTTAGAAAAAACGCTAAATATGTGAAATGCATGAATTGTGGTGTACTTATTCATGTAACAGATCTTCCAGAGTCTGTAGATGCGGGCGAAGCAAACTCTATTGTGGCAAATAGTTTTTGAATTGGGAGGCAAATCGAGCCGAACGGAAGTCTAAAGAAAGTGCATAATTCACTAAATGGCAAAAACAACAGAGTTTTAGGCAGCACTTTAGATAAGAAAATTCTATAAACCTTATGACTAATTTGGAGGCATAAATGGGGAAAAAAATTATAATTGCAGGCGTATCTGGTGTTATCGGTAGAGCAGTTCTGGAAAAATTCGAGATGGATCCAGAATTCCAAGTAATTGGACTATCGCGGCGTAGCCTAGATTTCGATATGACGGCTACCCATATATCCGTAGATTTAGCTGACCGAGACGATTGTCGCAGGAAATTGAAACAGCAATCTGACGTAACCCATATCGCCTTCGCGGCATATGTAGAAAAGATGGGCCTGCACGAGCAAGTTGGCCCGAATCTAACTATGTTGAAGAACCTTATTGAAATTTTGGAAGAGACCAGCCCACTGCTTGAGCATGTCACGTTATTCCAAGGAGGCAAAGCTTATGGTTGTCATCTTGGAGCCTTCAAAACCCCAGCCAAGGAAACTGATCCACGCCACATGCCACCAAACTTCTACTATAATCAGGAAGATTTTTTACGCAGCCAATCCCTTGGAAAGCCGTGGTCTTGGACAGCACTTCGACCTGAGGCGGTGTGTGGTTTTGCAGTCGGCAACCCTATGAACCTATTGATGGTAATTGCAGTATATGCTGCGATTTCAAAGCATCTTGGTCAGCCGATGCGATTTCCTGGAACGCATACTGCTTATAATGTACTTTATCAGGTTAGTGACGCTGATGTATTGGCCTCTGCTACCCATTGGGCCGGCAACTGCGAATCCGCCAAGGAAGAGATATACAACATCACCAATGGAGATTGCTTCCGGTGGAGCACATTATGGCCAATTTTTGCTGAGTATTTTGATATGGAATACGCACCACCTATTCCTATTTGTTTAAAAGATATGATGGCAGATAAGGCTGAGGTTTGGTCTGAAATCACACTACAAAATGGACTCAATGAGTACAGTTTTAATGAAGTTGCTTCATGGCAATTTGGCGATTTTATATTCAACTGCGAATTTGACAACATTACTAGTACGATCAAAGCTCGCACTTCGGGATTCCACGATTGCATAGACAGCGAAAGGATGTTTCGGCAAAAGTTTGATCGCCTAAAGCAATTGAAAGTAATACCATGAGGTTAGCAATTTAATTCCCGAATTATATGTTATCACTTGTTAGAGACTTCAACAGCTTTTACATTGAGCCATTTTGCGGCGTTCTTTGAAGGCAGCAAGTCAGGTGTTTTTGCCTTAATTGTGCTTGTAAGTGTCTTGAAGCCTAGCTAGTTTTGAATCTATAATTTATTATGATTTTTAGAATGGTTTTCCTGTAATGGAGAGATTTTCAGCACCACTATTTATTGGGTCACAGATCTATCGTGGATCAAGCTATGGCACCAATCATCCCCTGTCTATACCAAGAGTTTCAACTGTAATGGATTTATGTGAAGTGCTTGGTTGGTTGCCACAGGCCCAGTATCACAACAGTCCTCGCGCTAAGCTCGCCGCATTAGAACAGTTTCACACACCAAGTTACCTTGCCGCGCTTCATGCGGCGGAACAAACGATGCAAGTCTCAGATTTGGTGCGCACAAGGCATCACATAGGGACCATTTCAAACCCAGTATTTTCTGAGATGTTTCGACGCCCAGCAACTGCTGCAGGCGGCAGTCTTTTAGCGACAGATTTGCTGAAAGAGGGTGGAATTGTATATAATCCAGGGGGTGGAACACATCACGGCATGCCAGATCGCGCCAATGGGTTTTGCTACTTGAATGATCCTGTCTTAGCAATACAAGCTTTGCAACGACAGGGCCTTGAACGGATTGCCTATGTGGATATTGATGCCCACCACTGTGATGGAGTTGAGGCGGCTTTTAGAGGCGTTTCAGGAATATTGCTTGTGTCCACACATGAGGAACAACGCTGGCCGTTTACCGGTGCCATAGAAGATCATTCGGGGGGAGTTGCGATAAATATTCCCTTACCAAAAGACACTAATGACAGCGAGTTTAGCGCAGTCCTTGAGGCCCTTATTTTACCGGCTGTAGTGAAACATCGACCACAAGCCATTATATTACAATGCGGCGCTGACGCTGTTTTGGAAGACCCCTTGTCACGTCTAGCTCTGTCAAACAATGCACATTGGCAGGCAGTGTTAGCGTTAAAATCTATGACGCCGCGCTTTTTGGTTCTTGGAGGCGGAGGATATAACCCCTGGAGTGTTGGGCGTTTATGGACAGGCGTATGGGCAATTTTAAATGACTTTACTATTCCAGATATTTTACCTGAAGCAGCACAGGATGTGTTGGAAAACCTAAAATGGAAGTGGCGGGCATCACCAAAAAGTAATTTGCTTACCACGCTACGAGATTTACCACGCAACGGTAATGTCCGACAAATAATTCAGGACCGAATCCGAATATTAAAGCCCCGTCTTTTAACCGAAGTTTAGCTATTATCGAAAATATCCAGTTTAAGTTATTTATTAACCCTAGAATTATCCAAGACCATGCCTTTAGAAAATGTTAATTTTCCTTCTGTGGCATAAGGCTGACTGCCAAAGACTAACAGAATTGCTTGGACGATGGAGCACATGAAGTGTTTTAATCTAAAACTAGATCCTCAATTTCAAAAGGCTTCCATATAGTTATCCAACAACACACATAATCTCTTTCAATTGGCTAAGTCTTGGGTCAATTTTACTATGGGTTTGGCCAGCTATAGTTAGGCTGATGAAATTTAATATGCCTTTGCTTCATATCATTTCAGCATTGTAGAGTGGGTTTTTAGCTTGTTCCCCAGCAAATATAGATGTTCTTTATCTTCTTAAAATAATGCCGCATAATTGGTTACTTTACTACTAGATAATATCTGGATAAACGGCTCTTTCAGTCTGCAAAGACATAATTTTGCAACCGTCTTAGATAAGTTTAACTTTAACAATGTTTAGTCCAAAAATGTGTTCCTCCCATATGCTAATAAAATATATTTCTGTTTTTATTAAATCTTCTGGTATTATTGCAGGTCCTCTATCTTAATCTTTGAAACACCAGGCAGAATTCACGAGTTTCCAGTGCGCCTCAATCTTTTGCATCGGCATGAAGCGAATTATGCCATTTGCTTCATACCAGTTGGCATGAGTGTTGCTTGATAAATGTTATTTGTATTATAAAATCAATAATCAACTAGGAATCTACTAATGAAACAAAATTTTGGTTTATCAAAATGAAAAATGTTTATGTTATTGGTACCTGTGATACTAAAAATGAAGAATTAGTTTTTTTACGGTCAGTAATCCAAAAAAACGGACACAATGCAAAGATAGTCGATGTTGGTACATCTGCTAGACCATCGTCAGCAGATATATCAAATGAAGTTGTAGCAAGTTATCATCCACTTGGCAGAAAAGCAGTTCTAGATTTGTCTGACCGAGCAGAAGCAATTAAGAATATGTCCATTGCTTTGTGCAAATTTATCAACTCAAATAATGATGTCTCCGGTGTCATTGGTATAGGAGGAAGTGGTGGTACTGCCTTAATCGCGCCAATGATGCAGATGCTTCCACTAACGGTACCAAAACTACTAATTTCAACTGTGGCATCAGGTAATGTTGCCCCTTATGTGGGAGCTACTGATATTTCCATGATGTACTCGGTTGTAGATTTTCTGGGCCTCAATCCAATTTTGAAATCAATACTAACAAATGCTGGAAATTCCATATCAGGCATGGTCAATGGTTACGTAAAGCCTCAACCTGATCCAAAAAGCAAAACATCAATCGGCTTAACAATGTTTGGCGTAACCACTGTTTGTGTCGAGTCAATCACAGATGCACTACGTAAAGACTTCGAATGTTTAGTTTTTCATGCAACTGGTACAGGAGGTCAATCGATGGAAAAGCTCGCTGAATCTCAGCTTTTAGATGCTGTAATTGATATTACAACAACGGAAGTTTGTGATTATTTTATGGGCGGTGTGTTTCCATGCTTAGAATCCCGGTTTGACATTTTTGCAGCCAATGGAATGCCATATATTGGATCGGTTGGTGCTTTAGATATGGTAAATTTTGGACCAAAGGAAACCATTCCTCAAAAATACAAAAATAGAAATTTATTTGTTCACAATGCGCAAGTAACTTTGATGAGAACCACCACTGATGAAAATAAAAAAATGGGTGCTTGGATAGCAGAAAAACTGAATAAAATGCACGGGAAAGTTAGTTTCTTTTTACCAATGGGTGGTGTCTCAGTTATTGATTCTCCTGGTAAGCCATTCTATAATCCTGATGCAAATAAAGCATTATTTGATGCGATTGAGCAGAATTTAATCCAAACTAAGAGTCGAAAATTAATTAAGATAAATAGCAATATTAATGACCCTGTTTTTTCAAATAAAGTTGTCGAAGAATTTCGTTCAATTTTGAATGTGTGATGGAGAATTTTGTGCGGAAATATTTTATTGAAAAATTACAGAAAAAAATTTTATCAGGGCAACCAATTATTGGAGGCGGTGCTGGAACTGGTCTATCTGCTAAGTGTGAGGAAGAAGGCGGTATAGACCTTATTGTTATATATAATTCAGGCAAATATCGCATGGCGGGTCGTGGATCACTGGCAGGCCTACTAGCATATGGTAATGCAAATGACATAGTCATAGAAATGGCTTCAGAGGTTTTGCCAATTGTAAAAAAAACACCCATACTGGCTGGTATCAATGCAACAGATCCGTTCATCGTTCTTAAACCATTTTTACAAAAGATTAAGGGACTGGGATTTGCAGGAGTACAAAATTTTCCAACCGTTGGGCTTATCGATGGTGTTTTCAGGGAAAATTTGGAACGTACAGGTATGAGCTACTCCTTGGAAGTTGACCTTATAAGAACAGCTAGCGAACTCGATCTACTAACAACGCCGTATGTATTCTCAGCTGAAGACGCAGTAAATATGACAGAAGCTGGTGCAGATATCATAGTACCACATATGGGGCTGACAACGGGCGGCGCGATCGGTGCCGAGACAAGCCTAACCCTTGAAGATTGCGTGGAATGTATTGATAATTGGACAGAAGCGGCCCAACGGATTAATCCAGACATAATAGTACTATGTCATGGTGGACCGATATCCAATCCAATAGACGCTGAATATGTGTTGCAAAATACCAAATCTTGCCACGGATTCTATGGTGCAAGTTCTATTGAGAGATTGCCTACTGAAATAGCAATAACTGATCAGACAAAAATGTTTGTTGAAATTGAAATGAACCCTTTAAATAAAAATGAAATTCAAAAATGAGGGTTAATTTCAATTATATTATCAATCGCTTCATTTAAGCGAACAAAGGGGAAGATCATGAAAAACATCAAAGGGCCAGCTCTGTTCTTGGCACAATTCGCCAGTGGCGAAGCGCCGTTCAACTCTTGGGACAGTATCACTAAATGGGCGGCTGATTGTGGCTATAAGGGTGTGCAGGTGCCCAGCTGGGATGCGCGCCTGATTGATTTAGCCAAGGCTGCGACCAGTAAATCCTACTGTGACGAGTTCAAAGGCAAAGCGCTCGAAAACGGCATTGAGGTGACAGAACTTTCAACCCACCTGCAAGGTCAGCTGGTTGCCGTGCACCCTGCCTATGACACCGCCTTTGACGGGTTCGCCGACCCTTCGGTGCAAGGCAATCCAAAGGCGCGTCAGGAATGGGCGGTGGACCAAATGATGAAGGCTATCTCGGCCTCCAACAACATGGGTATCAAGAACCATGTGACATTCTCCGGCGCATTAGCTTGGCCTTACGTTTACCCTTGGCCGCAACGCCCTGCTGGGTTGATCGATACTGCGTTTGATGAATTGGCGCGCCGCTGGCGTCCTATCCTCGATCATGCAGAGGATAACGATGTCAATATCTGCTACGAAATCCACCCCGGTGAAGACCTGTATGACGGTGTGACGTTTGAGATGTTCTTGGAGCGCGTAGACAATCACGCGCGCTGTAATATGCTCTATGACCCCAGCCACTATGTGCTGCAATGCCTTGATTATCTTGATAATATCGACATCTACAAAGACCGCATCAAGATGTTCCATGTCAAGGATGCGGAGTTCAACCCGACAGGACGCCAAGGTGTCTATTCCGGCTATCAGCCATGGTTGGACCGCGCAGGCCGTTTCCGCTCCTTGGGTGATGGACAGGTCGATTTTAGGGCTGTGTTTTCCAAAATGGCCGCCAATGATTTTGATGGTTGGGCCGTGGTCGAATGGGAATGCTGCCTGAAGCATCCCGAAGATGGTGCACGTGAAGGCGCGCAGTTTGTGTCTGAACACATCATCCGCGTGACCGAACGAGCCTTTGACGATTTTGCTAATGGCGGCACAAACGAGGCAGCTAACTGTAAATTGTTGGGGATCGACTAATGGCGCGTATCAAACTTGGCATGGTGGGTGGCGGCAACGATGCCTTTATTGGCGGCGTCCACCGCATCGCGGCGCGCATTGATGACCGGTTTGAACTGGTTGCAGGCGCCCTGTCTTCCACCCCTGAAAAATCCGCTGCAAGTGCTAAGGGCCTCGGCATTCTACGATCTTATGGCAGCTTTATCGAGATGGCACAGGCCGAGGCGTCGCATGACCAAGGGATCGAGGCCGTGTCTATTGTGACGCCCAACCACGTTCACGCGGCTGCAGCCAAAGCCTTTCTGGCGCGGGGCATCCACGTCATTTGTGACAAGCCACTGACCTCTACCATGCAGGACGCCGCTGATCTAGAAAAAGCAGTGGCCGACAGCAAGGCACTTTTCGTGTTGACGCACAACTACACAGGCTACCCGATGATCCGGCAGGCCCGCGATATGGTGGCGTCGGGCGAACTCGGGACGATCCGTATCGTGCAGGCGGAATATCCCCAGGATTGGCTGACCTCGCCAATGGAGAACGAAGGCCTAAAGCAAGCCGAATGGCGCACAGATCCGATACGTTCAGGAGCCGGTGGGTCTATCGGTGATATAGGCACACATGCTCATAACCTTGCGTGTTTCGTGAGTGGTTTGCAAGTTGAAAGCCTTGCCGCCGATCTGCATGCCTTTGGCGCAGGTCGCACGCTAGATGATAACGCACATATAATGCTTCGCTTTACGAGTGGTGCACGTGGTATGTTGTGGTCCAGCCAAGTTGCACCAGGCAATGAAAATGCGCTGAAACTGCGTATCTACGGCGATATGGGTGGGCTAGAGTGGTGTCAGGAAGATCCCAATTATTTGTGGTTCACACACCACGGCGAATCTAAGCGTTTGCTGACTCGCAATGGGTCGGGTGCGTCTGCAGCCTCTCAAACGGTCAGCCGCATTCCCGGTGGTCATCCCGAAGGCTACCTTGAAGGGTTCGCCACCATCTATAATGAGGCCGCAAATGCGATCCGTGCTGTGCAAGTTGGTGCCGACCGTGCATCAGTTATGGGCGTCTTGCCCGGTATCACGGCTGGAATGGATGGGATGAAATTTATCAACGCCTGTGTGACTTCATCAAGCAACGATGCCACATGGACAAACCTATGATGTCTGGCCCCATTGTGGTGGCACTCCAAAACGTCAACAACAGCTTTGGCCCTGTCGAAGAGTGTTAGTATACCAAAAATGGTGTCGTCAGACATATAAGATAAGGTATTGGTTGTACAATATTTGCGGATAATAAAACTAAAGGTGACCAATGGGACATCAAGTCTGCCTAATGATACCAATCTTTGCGAAAAATTCAAATTATAACACCAATTGACACACGGAATTTATGGTTTCAGTGAAAGGCTTATTGGTTACTAAATTTGCTTTAATCCCGGGTGGGCTTCGCGAAAGTCTTGAAAAGGTTGATCACATCGACATTATACACTGTAACGCCGGAACCTATATTGGCGGAGATTGAGATGAAGCTGATCCAGGAACCCAATTATAAAGTTCCTCTAACAAAGCCCCAGTACAATTAATCCACGCCCCTAACATTTAAGGGCTGAGACGCACGCCCCTAGATAAGGGAACCCTGATCCTTGCTTAACTTTAATATTCGTTTTATAAGAATCTATGGGCCATGAAATAAAACATAAAGCTCCAAAGGTTGCGGCTTTGGCTGTTACACTCAGCGAAGATCAGGTTCTGCTAGTGAGGCGGAAAAATGAGCCAGATGCTGGTCTCTGGGGCTTCCCTGGCGGACATGTGGACCTTGGTGAAACAGCCCTTTTTGCTGCAGCTCGTGAATTGAGGGAAGAAACCAGCGTTATTGGCCGTCCCTTGCAATATCTCACCAATCTCGACGTCATTGTCAGAGACGAATATGGCTCTATAAGATTCCATTTTCTCTTGGCTGTGGTGCTGTGTGAATATATTAGTGGTGTACCAAAGGCAGCTGATGACGTTAGCAAGGCCACCTGGGTCGCAGTCGATGACGTTCTTTTAGGAAAGCTTCGATGTAGTGAGCATGTTGATGACGTCATCAGGCTGGCCAAAGGATGTCAGCTTTAAAATAGTGATAGTGCTTTATAAGTTGCAGCCATCGAAGCAAAATGCGTATCTCTAACATGAGGGGGGAGTTGCCGAGCACTTAAAATAGAACACATAGCAGAAGCCACATCATAAGAATGATCCGTATGCCAAGTACCTCCAATCACTTCAGTTTATTCAGCAGATGTTCGAACTTCAGCAATCATTGAGTGACTAGCAACGAGCGTAAAAAAACGATTAACATCTACAGGTCCAAAAAATTCAGCTAATTTAAGGTGACCTTCTGGACTTAAATTTTGATCTGGCATAACTATAATACCATACTCAAATAAAGCAGATCGCATTTCTTCCAAATCTGAATTCGAAGCATTTGAAAGGGAAACGCCTTCAAGACGTACACCGCAATGCCCTGACATTTTTTTAATCTTCCAACTACTCATAATCTGTCCATTGTTCAGTGGAAATATTTTCTAAAATAAATAGTTCAATTTATTATTGTAACTTTAATATAAATTTGACTAACAACAATTTATTTATAGTGTCTAGCCACCCTTAGATTTTGGACCTCATCCAATCATCTGTTATCAATACTTGCATTTCGCAGTTGCAATAGAGGCTCTAGCATACTTGCTCCAGCGATGAAGAGTACACCTGTTATCTCACGAATACCAAAAGGCTCACCAGCCAAAATGGCAACAGATATTGCCCCTACAACAATTTCTGTCATAAATAAAAGCCCTACAACGCCTGGACTGAGGTATTTTGGCCCCCAAAGTGATGCATAAGTACCTGGTAAAATCAAAAGAACCATAAAAGTTAGCATTAGTGGAATTACTGGCACTATTTTATGAAAACTAGGTAAGCTTTCAGGCGATAACAGAACTGCGGCAAATAAAGAAAGAATTAATGACCACTGGAAAAAACCTACAGTTAATTCAATAGTTGAGTGATTTTTGTTTTTTTGAATAAGAACCATAGCAATAGCCCAGATGAAGCCTGAGCACAAACCAAGCCAATCACCTAAATTTTGAGGTAAAGGAAATTTGGCACCTAATCCAAAAATGGTTAACATTCCAATTATAGCTAATATCATAGATATAATTCGAGGTGTATTAATCTTATCACCTAAAAAGATACGCCCTAATATTGTCCCCCAAACTGGTGTTAAATAGAAAAGCAATATGGCACGAACAACATCTGTATAAACGATTGAAGTAGAATATAACAATAACGCACCACCTGAAATAATGGCAGTTAGCTGCAATTGAAACCCTCCCCTTTTTACGTATTTCCAACGCCAAATCGTTACAGGAACAAGGCAAAGAGCAGGAATGAGAAAGTAAATAACAGTGATCCATAAGCCATGAAATCCAGCACTCTCAAGCTCTCGGAGGGGAATCCAAAAAAGCCCCCAAACTGCCCCGGCATACAGGCATGCATATTTTGCTTTTGATTCTATTGATAAATTCATTCGTATCATCCTGCTATTAAGCCATGCAAAGTTTTTGTCTCAAGATAATCGTGTAAACCCATCTCACCTCCTTCACGACCATTACCGGATTGTTTATACCCTCCAAAAGGAGAGCCATAATTAAATTCCCCACCATTTATGTGAATTGCACCCGCACGAAGTTTAGAAGAAATTCGTTTAGCTCGTTCAAGATTTCCAGTTTGTATGTATGCAGCAAGCCCATAAGGCGTATCATTTGCTATTTCTATTGCTTCTGACTCAGTTTCAAATGGAATGATAACCAATACAGGGCCAAATATTTCCAATTGTGCTATTGCCATATCATTTCGCACATCACTAAATATAGTTGGCTTAACATACCAACCTTTATTGTAGCCATCTGGCCTTCCTAGCCCTCCTGCCAATAATGTTGCACCTTCATCTATCCCAATTCGTATCATTTCTTGCACACGATCAAATTGTATCTTATCAAATAGTGGCCCAATGTGATCACCTTCTTTCTCAGGGTCTCCCACATTTGTTTTATCAGCTACATTTTTCGCAATTTGTAACGCCCTATCATAACAACTACGCTCAACTAATAAACGTGTGGGAGCATCACAAGATTGACCAGTATTAAACATACACTCTTTAACAGAAGCGGTAACTTGTGCTTCCAAGTCACAATCAGAAAAAACTAGATTTGGAGATTTACCTCCTAATTCAAGTGTTACTCGCTTTACAGTCTCAGCAGCGTCATGCGTTATAGAAATTCCTGCTTTGGTAGAGCCCGTAAATGACATCATTTGAATTTCAGGGTGGCGTGACATTTCAGCGCCAACACTTTTCCCGTCCCCTTGTAAAAGGTTAAAAACCCCAGCAGGATATCCTGCTTCATCAATAATCTCAGCGTATATCATAGCTGAAATCGGTGTATACTCTGATGGTTTCAAAATACAGGTACACCCTGTGGCAAGTGCAGGTATGACCTTTAAAGCTATTTGATTTATTGGCCAATTCCATGGTGTAATCAAGCCACATACACCAATTGGTTCTCGAAGAAGAATATCTCCATTAGTTAATATGGTATTATCCTCCAATCCAGAAAGTGCATCTATAAATCCTTGTAAATGACCAATGCCTGCGTCTGCTTGCGCCTCTCGCGACATAGTTATTGGTGCACCCATTTCCATTCGCATTGCTTGAGCAAGATCCTCAAAACGTAGATTCATAAGATTTTTTAATTTAATTAAAAGCTCTATTCGTTCAGACTTACTAGTTTGTGAATAACTTTCAAAAGCATGTTTTGCAGCTACCACTGCATAATCCACATCTGCTTTTGATCCCATAGATATATCACCAATTTTTAGTTCAGTAGCTGGATTTATTACTGGCATATTTACATGTGAAAATGGGTCAACCCACTTACCATTTATATAAAACTTTTGAAGATTCTCTAACATTCTTAACTCCAGTATCTGTTATTTTTAAAAATTATTTTTACTTATCTAGGATTTATCGCATTAGCCTAATTATAATTAAGCTAAATATTTGTCATTATATTTTATAGATTAGATAGAAAATTCACGATGAGCATACATGTATTGATTTAAAAGTTGCCAATCCATCTCCACTCCGAGACCAGGCAAATTATTAGCAAAAACATAACCTTCGTCATCAGGGCGAAATACATTCATTGATCCAAATTCATAGGTCTCAAAAGGCGCTGATTGTTCAAAATATTCACAATGTGTTTGCGATAATAGAAAATGTAAATTTGCTGCTTGCGTCAATGTATATCCCCAACTTTGCAACTCACCTTTAAGTCCATGTGCGCTAGCGAGGGCCATGGCCTCACGCGCACCTGTAAATCCACCAATACTCGTTACATCGAAACGTATACGATCCCATGCACGCATTTCCAAAGCTAATTGTATAATATGTAAATCAGGGACACCATTACCACTTGATAAAACATCAATATCCAATGCATCCGATAATGCTTTATAAGCAGTAAGATTACTATCCTGGAAAGGCGCTTCAAAAAATTCCCATTGAAGATTATCAAGTAAACGTCCCATTTTTAATGCTTCTGATTGTGAATACACCCCCTCGGCATCAAGATTCCAACATATTTCTGTGTTTGAAAAAGTTTTAGATAATAAACTTACTAACCTCATATCATCTAGTATTTTGCCATACGGATGTATTTTTATGCTTCGGTATCCTTGCAAAATAATAGATTTGCAAAAATCAATATATGAAGCATCATCAGAGAGTGATGGGCACGATGAATAAGCCTGAATCTTATTTTTAGCTTCACCAAGCATTTTATATATTGGAACACCGAGTGTTTTAGCTTTTCCATCATGCAAAGCTATATCAAATAATGACGTGGAAATATGTCCTAATGGGACATAACGCCTTCGCATATTTTCATAAATTTTTGGGATTTCAAAAACATTTTTACCCAAAACAAATGGTGCCATTTGAATCGCTGATGAAAAAGCTGTCATATCATATTCGTGTTCAGTATATGTCGTGAGGCCAGCGAGAGCCTCAACTCCGTTTGAAAGCTTTAGATTTGCAACAATCATCGCCTCATACATTAACCCAAGATGCGATCCAAAAGTTACTTTTTTACCATTTGGACCAATTGCATAAATTGCTATATTTTTCACAGTAATGTTTTCTAATGAATGATATTGTTGTATTATAGAAGAATTTATCAATTAATTTTTCCACCAATATTTTCCTCATACTTTTTGCTCCAGGCTGTAGTCATTCTATCAGCAATAATCGCGATGACCGCCATTCCGACGCCCGCAGACATGCCAACGCCAAAATCTCCATCACCTAGCCCGATATAAACCATTTGCCCTAATCCACTAGTGCCAACTAAGGCTGCAATCACAAGCATTGAAATGCCAAACATAATTGTTTGATTGAGGCCTAACATCATCTCTGGAAGCGCCATGGGTATTTTAACTCGCATCAATAATTGCCATCGCGTGCATCCCATGCATTCAGCCGCCTCAATAGCTTCGTGTGATACGTTGCGAAGGCCGTGTTCTGAATAACGGGTCGCTGGTACTATCGCGTAGGCCATTATAGCTAATAGTGCCGTGAATTCTCCAATCTTGAATATCATCACAAAGGGTATCAACAACACAAACAAAGGTATGGTCTGCAAAGTGTCATTAATGGGCCGCAAAAATCGCGAAATTGCGTTAAATTCAGAAGCCAAAATACCAAGTGAGCACCCAATAGCAAATGATAGAGCCACACCAATTCCACACAAATAGACGCTTAATAGTGCCTCCGGCCAAATACCCGACAATAATAAATAGGCAAGTCCAGCTAGAACAGTTAGTGCCAATTTAGGACCTGAAAGCTGCCATGATAAAAACGTCATGACTAACAAAATTGCTGGCCAGGGCATACGGGTCAAACCGAAAAATAAAATAATAGTTAACAAACCAATCATCACCGAACTACTTTGGCGTCCACGCAGCCATGCCAAAATGACCAAAATAAGTGCTGTTGAGCCGTACGCCAACTTAAGGGGCATAGTGAAATGAAAGCCCCATGAATATGGCGATATAACTTGTTCTAATCCCATTTTAATTGGTAACATTAGATAAAAGAAAGCCCATTTCTTAATTAGAACAATCCAGTTAGCATATTCTATGATAACATAATCAATTGCGTCATTCAAAGGTCCAGACAGATCAAAAACAAAGGCCTTGGGCCAAGATTGTAAAGCAGGATACATCAAACTCACAATATAAATAATCACCGCACCAAGAACAGTAATCAATAAATAATTGTGACGTAAAAGAAATGGTTTATCAGCAAAATTGTCGTCAGCTGGTTTGCGGTTAGCGAAACCCGCCGTAATTCGGTCCATTATCATTGCCATCAATGCAATCACTATGCCTGCAACAAGACTTTCGCCAAAACGCGCTTTTCGCATCTCAGAAAGAACTTCCCAGCCAATATCTGATGAACCACCAATAATTGAAGCTATAACTACCATCGAAAATGCCGCCAGTGTAGCCTGGTTTACTCCTAATAGGATTTGCCGCGCTGCACTTGGAACTCTTACTTTGAAAAAAAGCTGCATTTCAGTGGCACCTGACATGAGACCAGATTCAATCACTTCTTCTGGCACACGACGCAAACCCAATAATGTATTTCGAACCATTGGAGGAAAAGCATAGAGAACTCCTGCAATCAATCCAACTACTACACCAAATCCAAAAAGCAACAGAATTGGTAAAAGGTATGCAAATGCAGGTATCGTTTGCAAGGCATCCAATGTTAAATTAATAGCCCGTTCAGCTCGCGGATAAAGGAACCCAGCTGTTCCAATCAAAAACCCAATCAATACCGCCAGTGGAACAGAGACCGCCACGAGTGCTAATGAGTTCATGGTCTCAATCCACAACCCAACGCCCAATATATAACTAACCCCAACAGCAGTAAAAACCGCAAGCTTCCAACCAGACGCTGCGAAAGATATGGAAACTAATATGAAAAATGAAACTGACCATGGCAACCAGCTTAGCAGGCTGCGTATTGCTGACATTGGAATTTCGAGTGCAGCTGACATTCCCCGAAAAAATTCTCCTGAAAATTCAACAATCCGATCCATAAAAGAATTGAGAACCAAAACTATAGGCAAAACCCATTCCTCAGGAAAATCTATTAGCCAAGGTGCCTTCCCACGCAGCGCAATAAAAACTAATGTCAGAGCAAGAATTGAGAACCATAATATTGATGAAATAAATGGTTTATATTGTTTTGATATTACCTCATTATCGATTTCTAAACTCATTATACTACCACATTTGGAGGCTGCTCAGTAGTTACTTTGTCAGCGTTACGTGATAATGCGCATACAACAGATTTTGGGGTCACCACACCAATGGCTTTACCATCATCAAAAACAACAACACCCTTTGTATTTTTGGATAGTTGCGCCAATATATCCTCAACAGAATCGCAACTCTGAACTCCTTGCATATTCTCCTCAACTTCTATGTTGTCATCCATAACGTCTTTTGCAAAAAGAACTCGCATCAACGGAACATCCCTAGTAAATTCAGCCACATAATCATCAACCGGATTGGCAATTAATTCGGCGGGAGTACCTATCTGCACTACCATTCCATCACGCATAATCATCATTCTGTCTGCAATACGTAATGCTTCAAGAAAATCGTGAGTAATAAAAACGATGGATTTCTTTAACGAAGACTGAATACGAAGGAATTCATCTTGCATCTGACGACGGATTAGCGGATCAAGTGCTGAGAACGGCTCATCCAAAAACCATAGCTCTGGCTCGACGGCAAGTGAACGAGCAATCCCAATACGCTGTTGCTGGCCACCTGACAACTGGCGGGGAAAACTGTTTTCGCGCCCTTCTAGGCCAACAAGTTCAATTACCCGTGAAGTCTTTTCGCGTTTTTCTTTATTTGAAAGGCCTTGCAACCTCAATGGAAAGGATATGTTTTCTGCTACGGTTAAGTGCGGCAATAAACCAAAACTTTGAAAGACCATGCCCATTTTATGGCGACGTATGTCAATTAGTTCACTTTTACTTTTTTTCAGCAAATCTTCCCCACCTAGTAAGATTTCTCCATGTGAGGGTTCAACCAGACGTGATAAACATCTAACCATGGTGGACTTGCCAGATCCTGATAATCCCATGATAACAAAAATCTCGCCTTCATGAACATCAAATGACACATCAACAGCAGCAGGAATTGCACCATCATCTCTAAGCTTTTTTACTACATTTAAAGTATCAGAGTTAATAAATAGTTTCTTCTTGTCAAAATATTTGGTTGGGCTTCCACCATAAATCTTCCAAACATTACGACAAGAAAGTTTAATGTCATTATTGTTGCGATTGGGCATAAATATTCCTATTTCTAAAAATTTTTCTTTTTGTTAATTGTATATCTTAAATGTAGTAGAAATAAAAAATTAAGGAAAACCAGGTAAAATTTACCCAGCTCCCCCTAATTTATAAATTTTAATGATCAGCTTGCAGCGTCCACCCAAGGTTTCCAGGTAGCCTCGTTGGCATCCATCCACTCTAGAATTACTTCTGACAAATCACGTTTTTTGTTGTCGATCTCTAATAAAAGAGAATTTTGCATTGCATTATCAATAGTAAGAGCTTGCATTATCTTGAATGCACCAGGCCATTTTTCCTCAAAGTTTCGCGATGCAATTTTGCTAATATTACCTTGCTTAAAACCACAATCATTAACCTTGTCTGTATATATACCAAGCGAGGGATTTGTTAGGCAATCAGCAGAGTAACCATCAGGAAACTCAATCCAGTCAAATTCCATTTCTGCATGAACCCAATGAGGCGCCCACATCATCATTAGTAGTGGGGATTTTGTCTTATACGCGGCTTTCATTTCTGCAATCATTGCACCTTCTGAACCACCTGCAATAGCCGCAAAAGGAAGATCAGCGCTTTCTACCATATCCTTTGATCTCGTCCCCCAATCAGCTGGATAGGCGATCAATCGACCTTTAGGAAAAGTTTCTGCAACTGCAAACAACTGCGAACATTCAATAAGTGCTTTAACATCAGGCAAACCAGGACACTGTTCATTCATGTAGGTTGGGTACATCCAACTTTCTATTCCTTTGAGCCCCGTTTCTCCCAAAACAACAATATCACCATTTGCTACTGATATAGGATAAATTTCGCCAATATTATTTCCCCATGTTTCAGGTTGTAAATGAAGATTACCTTGTGCAATTGCGGCAAACTGTGGAACTGCTCCAGCGGTGACATATTCCACATCATACCCAGCTTTTTGAAGTACACTTCCAGATATATGTGCCGAAATATGTTGACCAGTCCATTCATTGATAACTATTTTGATGGGCTCACTGTTGCCAGCCATTACAGTGCTGGAAAGTCCTATTAATGCAAAACTAAAAATATTTATAATCTTTTTTATTTGTTTCATGGTTTTTCTCCCTTTTTTAACCATAAAGCCGTTTGTGGCTACTAATCATTACTATATATTTATACCAATTGTACTACAAACTTACCATAAGTAAGTTAATAATTAACTTTACTTACCATTGGTATGTTTTTATTGTCAACACATCAAATTTTATTCATATAAAAAGTCTGGTTTATATTTAATAAATCTGGCAATACATAATAGGTGAAAAGTAAGGAGCTATTAAATGCGATCCAACTCTATACGCTCTATAAGGCGAACTGAATTATCAGGTGCAGCATTTGAAGCAGTCATTTTATATGGCTTACGCAAAACAACACTAGAAAAGGTTGGCAAAATTGCTGGTGTTTCAAAAGGCGTAGTACTGCACCATTTTAAAGATAAAACCTCATTGCTTGAAGCAGTGTTTCGCAGATCAAACCTTCTGCTAAGTGAGTCAGTCGTAGAGCTTTATCGCTACTCACAATCTCCCTACGAAAGATTATGGGCTATAATTATAGCCAATTTCTATGAAACAATCTTTAATCATCGGGTATGTCAGGCTTGGGTATCATTAATCTCAGAAGTGCCTCATAGTAAAGAATGCCAACGTATTCAGTTAGCCAACGACAGACGTATACGCTCTAACCTGACACATGAGTTAAAAAACTTCTTACCAGAAAAAGATGCCGAACTCGCTGCCCACCATCTAGGTGTACATATTGATGGAATTTGGGTGCGTGCTGGTTTAAGGCCACATCCTATGAAATCAATTGAAGCAATATCAGAAATGGAATATGCAATTTTAAAACTACTACCTTGTGATAAAACTAGCACTGCAAAGCATTTTGAGGCTCGTAATAAAATAGAATCTATCGCAGAAATTGCTTTAGGCTCAAAGGCATTTAAAGAAAAATCCCTAGATTCACAAAATCCTAAAATTTGAATAATATTTATTATTTTGTAAAAAAATAACCCTAAAAGTTTGCATCTATATAAAAGAATACAGCTAAAATGATTATTATTCTGGCTAATTTATGTTGGACAATGATTTTTTAGGTTATTGATATAATGGAAATCATATTGAAAATAGTTTTAGGGATACAAAACAAACCCACACACCTAAACATAATTATTCTACATAGATGGTTAGATTCAAAAAAAATTCTTTAAGTATAAAAATCATTCAAGAGGTCACCTTCTCCACTTAAAGAAAAGTTATTTTATAATCATTAGTTAAATTTTGCAAAGCAGGCACATCAATATCAATACCTAGCCCCGGTTTGTCAGAAAGGTACGCATTTTGACCATCTAGCCAGAAACCAGTATTTGCAAACTTCTCACCATGTTCAAGGTATTCTGGATAAATCTCAGCAAGTTCAGCATTTGGGATGGAAGCACAAACATGAATCATCGCAGCCGCTGCTACTGTCATTGAATTCCAGCAATGAGGTGAGACCTTAACATTTTGCAAGTTTGCCAATTCAGCAACTTCCAGCATATCCAAAAGACCACCAATTCCCGCAATATCAGGATTAAGAATATCTGCAGCACCTCCTGACAATACTGCACTGAAATGTGCCACCCCGCTTGACTTCTCACCAGTAACAATTCGCAAACCAGTTAAGTCCCGAATTTTGGTAAGTGATTGAATGTCAACTCCATTAACAGGTTCCTCAAACCAATAAGCCTGCGCAGGTGCGATTAAGTCTGCAAATTGCAATGCGTTATCAAGATTTTCTTGAGAATCCAGATCTACCATAAGGAGAATTTCATCACCAATAGCAGTCCGCACCCGGTTCACACAATTTGCAGCATCTGTAATAGAATGGTTCAACATAGGGTGTATTTTGATAGCTTTATATCCTTGTGCAATCAGTTCAATTGCACGATTTTCAAGTGAGCATACATCCCATTGCGTCTCACTCCAAATATTTCCATATATCGGAACTGGAAGTCTATGATCACCGCCTAATAGTTTGCAAATTGGCTTTTCAGCAATCTTGCCATTTATATCCCACAGTGCCATTTCCAAAGCGCTTGAGGCGGCACTAAAATCGAGACTTTGGTGTCCTGAAACTATTTGCCTGGCTCTATCTCGAAAAGACCAAGGCGAGACAGTTTCTAAAGCATTGCTTGAGACCCCAAGCGAATGGATAATTTCAGCGACAGCTCTTTCACGACAAGGTAGAATAAATGCCTCACCCCACCCAGCTAATCCTTCAGTTGTGGTCAACCTGACAAACAAACATGCCTTAACCTCACCAAAGCCATCACCACCTCTAGCTCGAGATGTAATCCAGGTTTCTACCTTTGCCAAATTCACATTATTTGCACCCAAGATTGAATGAACATTTGAAGGTGATGAGGAAGGATATAAATCCAAAAATTGTGGCATGCATTTATCTCTATCATGATTTTTTTAAAATACTAACCAACGGTAAGTATATTGTCAATTAGTCAGCTTTAATATAAAAATAGCGAAAGGGGAATCAAATGGTTTTATCGAAACATATTAGTTCTATTGCGGAACGTATTCTAACCAAAGAAACATTTCCTCTGCCAGACCGCTCGGAAAAGAATATTTTAAAGATAAGAAGTAAGGCAAAAACCAATGCCATTCCGGCACTTGAACGAATTTTGAAGTCTACGAATGTCACAACAAAAAATATAACCATCAATGAAGTATCATGCCTTGAAGTGAACCCACCAAAAATCAAAGTACCTTGGAATATTATTTATGGTTTTGGAGGTGGATTTGTCCAAGGCAGTCCAAATGAAGATCTAACTATCGCTGCTCCCTTGAGTGCGAAAATAGGCGCTAAAGTAATTATTCCAGACTATCGTCTGGCGCCCGAAAACCCCTGGCCAGCTGCAGTCGATGATAGCTTTAAAGTTTATC
>Ga0209119_1000879_pt1 | contig 30609 bp, 25 predicted proteins | sample COG_03_FD_184747 | JGI IMG/M metagenome (GOLD analysis project Ga0209119, IMG submission 184747) | Pelagic Microbial community sample from North Sea - COGITO 998_met_03 (SPAdes) (version 2) | ecosystem: Environmental > Aquatic > Marine > Neritic zone/Coastal water | place: Helgoland, sampling...
TATTGATAAACTATAACCTTTAAAATCATGCGGATAAGATAATACAAGAACATTAAAACCAGAACCACCAGATGCTTTTTTAATAGCTGCAGCTTCTCTCATCATGTAGCCCGCACTTCGACCTCGCAAGCCAAGATCAGGTCCAGCAAATCCAATAATATATTCTCTATCTTGTTCAGTCGGTAATTGATTAACCTTTAATATTGGAACGCCTGTTTCTGCCAACAACTGTAATGCTTCCAAGCCTGATAAATCATCAGTTGGAAACCAAATGAATGCACTCGGCAATTCTCCCAATGCTAAATATTGTTGTACTTGTTGGTTTTGCTGCGCCTGATTAAACTGATTTTCATATATACTTATTTCAAAACCTTTTAATCCAGCCATTCCCTTCAGGCCTCTAACAAATTTTCCAATGTAAGCTTCACGAGCTGGCCCATTAAATGAGACTATTGAACCTTTTGAATCCTCCAGTGCACTTACAGGAATTGCGGTTACTATAAAAATAATTATAAATATTGAATTATATATATATTTAAAATTTATCATATTTTTCCTTTAATACTCTAAGGGCATAAAAATTATTTTTCATATGTCTTAAAAATTTATATTAACTCATTGGATAATCGGTCAAGCATTTTTAAACATGAAATCAGTTGTGATTCTGTTACGAATTCATCAGGCTTATGCGCCTGCTCAATACTTCCAGGACCACAAAGAACTGAGCTTATTCCAGCTCTACTAAATAAACCTGCTTCTGTACCAAAAGCAACAACTTCAGTAGAGTTACCACCGGTTAATTCCTGGACAATCTTTACAGCTTCACTATCTGGATCTGGTTCTAAACCTTCAGTTTCAATACAAACAGTTTCTCGAATATCCGCTGAAGGTGATATTTTTTTCATTTCAGGGCGCAAAATATCATCAACGTATCGTCCCATTTGGTCACGAAGCCACTCCCTATCACTTCTTTGAACAACCCGCATTTCCCATTCCACTTCAGCTTGACTGGGAATTACATTGTGTGTGGTGCCTGAGTGACACGCACAAATAGAAGACGTAGAATATGGGGGATTAAATCTTGATCCATCAGGAGCCATTCCTGGAAGTTCTTTTCTAACTTCCATTAATTTATTTATAAAACGATGTGCATATTCTAATGCATTTACACATAACTCTGGCTGACTAGAGTGTCCTTCCAAACCTTTAAATTCAGTTGTGTATTCACACATACCTTTATGGCCTTCTATTATCCTCATAGAAGTTGGTTCACCTACAATACAAGCACTTGGTTTAAGTCCTGATGCAATTAATTGATTTACAAGCACACGCGCACCCAAGCACCCAACCTCTTCATCATAAGTAAAGGCAAAGTGAAGAGGTCGTTTTAATTCTATACTGCTATATTTGGGAACCATTGCCAGTGCTGCAGCAATAAATCCTTTCATATCACATGCCCCCCGTCCATAAAACGCATCATTTTCACGTTTCATTTTGAACGGATCACTAGACCAATTTTGGCCAGCAACAGGTACAACATCAGTGTGTCCAGACAAAATAATTCCACCACTTGTATCCGGACCAAGAGTTGCAAAAATATTTGCTTTACCTTCTGCTTCAGAAGTTATCTCACATCTCGCACCATGTGACTTTAAATAGTCACTAATCCAATCAATACAATCACGATTACTTTCACTTGATATTGTAGGAAAGCTAATTAACTTATCTAGGAGTTCAATTGTTTTTACAATTTCTGTCATTTTAAGATTTCACAAATAATTTACGAGGTACATTTGCTAAAGGCTCAGCAGTACCATTTTCTCGAATACGTAATGTTTCAGTTATTTCCAAACCCCAATCTTTCATCCACAATGCTGGCATAAAGTGAAAAGTCATATTTGGTTTTAATATAGTATCATCCTCTGGACGTATTGAATAGGTTCTTTCACCCCAATCTGGAGGATAACTAATGCCGATAGGATAACCACATCTTCCTTCTCTTTTGACGCCGTGCTTTGAAAGAACATTATAAAAAGCCTGAGCTATATCACCAGCAGTATTTCCCGCGATTGCTTTGGAAATCCCTGCATCAATACCTTCAAGAACGACTTCTTCTGCAATTGATATATCACGAGGTGGTTTGCCTAACCAAATAGTTCGAGAAAGTGGGACATGATAATGACGATGTACACCTGCTATTTCAAAGAATGTACCAGAATTATCTGGGATTTTTTTATCATTCCACGTTAAATGTGCAGCTGTTGCTTCTTTGTTTGTTGGTAACAGAGGACATATTGCAGCATAGTCACCTCCAAATAATCCATCCTCATCTTCACCACCCCAAATACCCGTATGATAGATTTCTGCAGCAACTTCATTTTTTCTTTTTCCCACTTCAAAAATATCGAAAATCTTAGCGTGCATTCTTTCTACTATTTGACCTGCACGACGCATATATTTTAGTTCTCTCTCTGATTTTACAGCCCTACACCAATTAATTAATCCAGTTGCATCTATTATTGAACTATTATGACTTCTAGAGAGTATGTGATGTGCTTTTGCAGAATAATAATAATTATCTAATTCAACACCAAGTATTTTATCACTCCAGCCATATCCAGCTATTATCTCAGCCAAATCACTCATTGCATGTTTGTCAGACATAACAAAATCATCACTATAGCCATGTATACGATCGTTGCTCATGTAACATGTAAGTGTTGCACCTATTGCATCCATTTTACGTCCCCAGAATATTGGGTCACCCTTAGGCCCAATGATCACACCTTGATGGACATAAAAACTCCAACCATCATATCCTGAAAGCCATGCCATATTACTTGGATCACAAGTAAATAAAACCTCAATATTATTAGCATTCATGGCATTACGCACTGTATCTAATCTTTTAATATATTCACTTCTTGAAAATGGAAGTTCTAAATTTGACAAAATAAAATCTTTCAGAAAATTCTAATAATAAATCTTAGAACACTTTTATAAATTAGCAAAAGAAAAGGTAACAAAGTTGATGAATTTATAATTTTTTTATAACCAATAATATATATTTATTTCCATTAAAATAAAACTGTGAAGCTTATAGATTCTATAAGATCAAATAAATTTAATACTCTTTAGATGGTTATTTTTAGATAGATTTATATATATTTAACAGAATATGTTACAATCTTGCATTATATTCGAAAAAATACATGAAATATTAACTGTTTTTACATGCTAATTACTCAATTGGCTTGACCTGAGAGCTTTCCCACTTCAAGACAGTATTATTATATTTAGGTTAATCCTAAAGTTATCACTAGTATTTGGACAATAAAAGGACGAAAGACCATAGCTCGTAGACCACATAATGCGCCCCCGCAGCGCGACACAGGACCGCTCGCAAACGAACGCGTCATATCCCCAGAAATCAGATTAATTGGTGCAGACGGTGAAAACGTCGGCGTAGTCACACCAGTTCGAGGCAATGAATTGGCTCGAGTTGCAGGTTTAGATTTAGTTGTGATTTCTCCAAACGCACAACCACCAGTTTGTAAAATTATGGATTTGGGTAAGTTCAAATTCGAACAACAAAAACGTGAAGCAGAAGCACGAAAAAAACAAAAAACAATAGAGATTAAAGAAATTAAGTTCAGACCAAACACTGATACTCATGATTTTGATGTTAAAATGAGAAGTGTTTTTAAATTTCTTGAAAATGGTGACAAAGTAAAAATTACTATGCGTTTTCGTGGAAGAGAAATGGCTCACCAAAATCTTGGCTTAGAGCTATTAAAGCGTGTTCAAGCAGTCGTGATAGATGCTGAAGCAGGTAAGATTGAGAACCACCCAAAAACTGAAGGTCGTCAAATGACCATGTTAATTGGACCAAACATAAAATAAATATGATATAATATAATATTATTTTATTAATAAGACCGGCTAGTTGGCGGTCTTATTTTTTTGAGTTTAGTAATTATTAGAATAAATATCATAAAAACCAAATCCATCGGCCTGTTGCTTTAAAATATTGTTCTGCTTCTTCTCCCATTGCCTCAATTAATTTACGTTCTTCAGGTAACACATAATTTTTTTCTAAAAAGAAAAATAATAATATTGATGGAAATATTGCCTGAATAGACCCAAGGCTTAATCCAGTACCAAAAACTAATAATATCATGCCTAGATACATAGGATTTCGTGACATTCTAAATGGCCCATCTACAATTAAGGTAGTAGGCTTTCTGCGTGGCACAATAGTCGTACTTTTGCGCTTAAACCAAACTGGTGTCGTGAAAATTAAATAAATTCCCACTGCAATTATTCCTATATCGATTGCTCGAAATTGGAAGAGAACCATAGGATAGATAAAATGCAATATTACAGAAAAAATCATTGCAAATAATGTCCACACAGGAGGTATATTCAAATTTTTCATATATTAGCTCACACAAGTTTATTATATATAATAACAGATAAACAAGAATTAGCTTTATAAGAATAAAAAGGCCAGTTGATATCTGGCCCTTTTATTTATCTCTTTATATATTCATTTAGCTAGCTTTTGCTAAATTTCGTAAAACATAATGAAGTACTCCACCATGTTCCAAGTACTCTATTTCTACAGCAGTATCTATTCGGGATTTTAAAGTAATTTCCTTCACATCACCATTTGTAAATGTAATTTTACACGGAACCATTGACTGTGGCTTTATATCACCTTCTAACTCAGAAATTGATACTGTTTCAGATCCAGTGAGCCCTAATGACTTTCTTGTATCACCATTTGTAAATTCAAATGGTATTACTCCCATCCCTACTAAGTTTGAACGATGAATTCTTTCAAAACTTTCAGCAATAACAGCAGATACACCTAGTAAATTTGTGCCTTTAGCAGCCCAATCACGAGAAGATCCTGCGCCATATTGTTCTCCACCAAAGATCACCAATGGAATGCCTGCTTCTTTATAAGCCATTGCCGCATCATATATTGAGGTTTTATTACCTTCTGGACCATGCGTGTATCCTCCCTCAACATTATCTAACATTTCATTCTTAATTCGAATGTTTGCAAATGTACCACGCATCATAACCTCATGGTTACCACGTCTAGAACCATAAGAATTGAATTCACGTACTGGCACTTGTCTTTCTAACAAGTATTCACCTGCAGGAGTACTCTCAGCAAAGCCGCCCGCTGGAGATATGTGATCTGTAGTGATCATATCACCTAAAATTGCTAACACTTTTGCATTTTTTACATCTGATATAACACCTGGCTCTTGTGACATACCTTGAAAATATGGAGGATTTTGAACATAAGTTGATGAAGCAGGCCAATCGTAAGTTTTTTCTTCAGTTGTCTCCACTCCTTGCCACTTTTCATCACCTTCAAAAACATTTGCATATTTAGATTGAAATGCATCACGAGTAACGGTTTTTTCAACCATTTCAGCCACTTCAAGCGTAGTTGGCCAAATATCTTTTAAATATACATCTTTTCCATGTTTATCTGTTCCAATAACATCGGAGGCTAAATTAATATCCATTGTACCAGCAATAGCATAGGCTACGACTAATGGAGGTGATGCTAAGTAATTTGCACGTACATCAGGAGAAATTCGGCCTTCAAAATTTCGATTACCTGACAAAACTGCAGTTGCGACAAGGTCACCTTCAGAGATTGCTTCAGAAATTTCAGCTTGGAGAGGGCCAGAATTACCGATACAAGTAGTACAACCATAGCCAACTAGATTAAACCCAATTGCATCCAAATCTTTTTGAAGATCCGCAGCTTCTAGATACGCAGAAACCACTTGAGAACCAGGTGCTAATGATGTTTTCACCCATGGTTTTCTATTTAACCCTAGAGCAGCAGCTTTGCGCGCAACTAATCCAGCACCAATCATAACATATGGGTTTGAAGTATTTGTACATGAAGTTATTGAAGCAATTACAACCTTACCACTAGACATTGTATAGTTTTCGCCTTTTACAGCTACTTCTTTATTTAATGGTCGCTTGAAAGTTTCTTCCATTTCTTTTGCAAATGCTTGTTTTGCATTAGTTAATGCAACATAGTCCTGCGGCCTTTTTGGCCCTGAAATTGCTGGTACAATAGTACTCATGTTCAATGATAATGTGTCAGTATAAATTGGTGCATAACTTTCATCTCGCCAAAAACCATTTTCTTTAGCATATGCTTCTACTAATGCTATACGATCTTCTTCTCGGCCCGTCGTATGTAGATAACGAATAGTTTCATTATCAATTGGGAAAAAACCACAAGTTGCACCATATTCAGGTGCCATGTTTGCTATTGTTGCTCTATCAGCTAGAGGCAAACTATCTAAGCCTGAACCATAGAACTCAACAAATTTTCCAACAACACCTTTTTCACGTAGCATTTCAACGACTTTAAGTACCAGATCAGTGCCTGTGGTGCCTTCCATCATCGCACCAGTTAATTCAAATCCAATAACTTCTGGAATTAACATTGAAATTGGTTGCCCAAGCATTGCCGCTTCTGCTTCAATACCACCAACGCCCCATCCTAATACTGCTGCACCATTAACCATTGTAGTATGGCTATCAGTACCTACCAATGTATCAGGGTAAGCAATTTCAACACCATTTTGATCTAAATCTTTCCAAACAGTTTGCGCTAAGTATTCAAGGTTAACTTGGTGGCAAATACCTGTACCTGGAGGAACAACACGGAAATTATTAAATGCTTTCTGTCCCCATTTTAGGAATGTATAGCGCTCTAAGTTTCGTTCATATTCCCTTTCAACATTCATTTTAAATGCTCTTGGGTTGCCAAATTCATCAATCATTACTGAATGGTCGATAACTAAATCAACTGGGTTTAATGGGTTAATTTTTTCTGGGTCCCCACCAAGGGCCATCAATCCATCTCTCATAGCTGCTAAATCTACAACGGCTGGAACCCCTGTAAAATCTTGCATTAAAACCCTTGCTGGTCGATATGCGATTTCACGTGGATTTTTTCCACCTTTTGATGCCCATTCAGAGAATGCTTTAATATCATCTACTGATACAGTTCGGCCCCCATCCTCAAAGCGAAGCATATTTTCTAATACAACTTTTAAAGCAGCAGGTAATTTTGAGAAATCACCCAATCCAGCTTCAGTTGCTGCTGGTATTGAATAATAATCAATTGATTTTCCACCTATTCTAAGTGTTTTACGTGTTTTACTAGAATCTATGCCGACTTGAACTGTCATTTCGGGTCTCCGGTTTGGATAATTATTGGAATTATTGAGCTTATGCGTCAAAAAAACGAGTCGAGCAAGAGCTTATTGGTATGCCATTGTATACTATCGTATAAAATTAAATTTATATTTTTTTAAATATCTATAATTACATCACTTCCCTATACGCAAAGATTAAGTTACTTCTCTTGTATGTTAATAAATATTGAAAATTTAGACTGCAGGCGAGGCAATAAACTTATCATTGCTAATGTGTCCCTTTGCTTAAAAACTGGTGAATGTTTAATTTTAAAGGGCCCTAATGGATCAGGTAAAACGACTTTATTAAGACATATAGCTGGGCTTAATTCAAAAAATATTAATGATTTAGCAAATGCGGACATTGCTTATTCAGGTCATTTAGATGGAGTTAAATCTACTCTAACAGTATATGAAAATTTACAATTTTGGGCAGGTATATATAAATCCAAAAATTTAGAAAGTGTCATTAAAACACTAAACCTAGAAAACTTATATACTCGAATGGCAGGTGAATTATCCGCAGGACAGAAACGTCGATTGGGATTGGCCAGAATGTTAATAACAAATGCAAAAATATGGTTAATGGACGAACCAACAGTTTCACTTGATCAAGCAACAACTAGATTGGTTTCGGACGCTATAAGTAATCACTGTCAAAAAGGTGGTGCTGCTATAATTTCCACACATGTAGATTTAGATTTACCAGAATCTTCAGTGCTAGATATTACTCAATTTAAGCCGCATAAAGATACAAAAACTGATCCTTTTCTTGAAGGAACATTTTAATGTGGTCCATCATCTTGCGTGATATAAAACTTGCAATTCGATCTGGAGGTGGTTTTTCGTTAACTTTAGCATTTTTTTTAATAGTTATAATGATTGTACCTTTTGGAGTAGGTGCAAACTTAGATTTATTATCTCGCATTGCACCAGGCTTGCTGTGGATAGGAGCACTACTTTCATGTTTGCTTTCATTAGACAGAATATTTCAACTTGATTGGGAAGATGGTACACTTGAAGCTCTAGCAACATCGCCTATCCCGTTGTCAGGAATAGCAATAGCAAAAGCAACTGCTCATTGGATTACAACAGGACTTCCAATTACTTTAGCCTCATTACCATTAGGGTATTTATTAAATTTAAATTATGAAGCTTATTTCTGGCTTTTCACAACTCTAGCTATTGGCACACCTACTCTATCCTTCATTGGTACATTTGGCGCAGCTATAACAGTAGGAATTAGAAGAGGTGGTCTTTTACTTTCACTTTTGGTTTTACCATTGTATATTCCTACCTTGATGCTGGGAGCACAATGTGTAAGCAAGGGAACCAATAATCCTCTAGAATTACTTGCATTAATTTCAGCAATATCACTTATGTGCATTGCACTATTACCATTCGCAAGCGCAATAGCACTGCGCGCAAACTTAAAATAGGACTTATTAGTAAATATTATTTTACTACAATTTTAAACAGGATAAGAAATTAAAATGTCTTTATGGGAATACGCAAATCCAGCTAAATTTATGGCACTATCAGCTCGCATTTTGCCAATATTGGCAATTGCATCCTCTTGCTTATTATTAATTGGGTTGTTCTGGGGTTTTTTCTTAACTCCAGCAGACTACAAACAGGGCTCTACAGTTAAAATTATCTTTTTGCATGTTCCCTCAGCACTAATGGCAATAAATGCATGGCTCATGATGCTAATTGCATCTTTAATATGGTTAGTTAGGCGACATCATGTTTCAGCTTTGGCGGCTAAAGCTGCCGCTCCAATAGGAGTAACTATGACACTTATTGCTATTGCTACTGGAGCGATATGGGGCAAGCCTATGTGGGGAACTTACTGGGCATGGGATCCTCGCTTAACATCATTTATGATTTTATTGGTTTTCTACTTTGGTTATTTAGCATTATGGGAAGCTATAGAGGATAAAGATACAGCAGCCGACCTGACATCTATTTTATGTATAGTAGGCTCAGTTTTTGCTCTATTATCAAGATACGCAGTAAACTTTTGGTCTCAGGGCCTTCATCAAGGTGCATCTCTATCTTTAGATAAAGAACAACATGTAGATAACGCTTTTTATTTTCCACTGCTGATATGTATTGCTGGTATGGTTTTATTATTTATAACTTTAGTTTTGATAAGGACTAGGACTGAGATTAGATCGCGTCGATTACTTGCCCTTCGATTAAGGAATAATTAATATGTTTGAGCTTGATAAATATACAGATACAGTACTAATGGCATATGCTGTTTCCATACTACTCCTCGGCATACTAATATGGGCAACACTATCGAAATCAAAAAAGATAAAAAATGCTTTAAATTCCCAAGAAAATAAATCAAATGAAAAATATTAAGCCGCTCTATCTGATACCACCATTTATTTTTTTTGTTCTAGCAATTATTATGTTTATTGGGCTTGGAAGAGACAACCCAAATGAATTGCCAAGTCAAATGGTTGGTAGAGAAGCTCCTAATTTAACAATTATCCCATTATCAGATTTACCATTTTTAGACGAAACTGATCTTAAAGCACCTAATATCAAAATTGTTAATTTTTGGGCTAGTTGGTGCGCACCATGCAGAGTAGAACACCCAAATATTCAACAACTATCAGATCTTGGCTTTATAGTTCATGGCATTAATTACAAAGACACATCGTCACAAGCTTTGCAGTTCCTTGATACATTAGGAAATCCATATGAGAGTATTGGCAGTGATGAAGGGCGTACAGGGCTGGACTGGGGTTTATATGGTGTGCCTGAAACATTTATTATAGATAAAAATGGCAAAGTTATATTGCGACATGCTGGGCCAATAACAAATAGAATTATGACGAATGAAATTTTGCCATTATTATCCAAACAATAAAGCAAATATTAAAAAAAATTTACTTTAAGTTATATCAACTAATAAACAGTTTTCTTTTCTGCTCCATAATATCAAAATCACATTTTTTAAAAAAACTATATTTATTATTATTATCCCAATTTAATAAATATATTAGACTATTTTTCTTATTTTAAAACAATACTAGCAATAGAACCGAATAAAATTCTATATTCAGATAAGATAAATATGCTAGGATATAAAATGAAGCACTTTCCAATTTTTCTGTCTATTGAAGGTAAACGCATCATTGTGTCTGGTGGCCAACAAGCAGCGTTGGCAAAGTTACGCCTGCTATTGAAAACATCTGCTTCTATTACAGTTTATGCCAAAGAAGCACATGAAGACATAATTCTGCTTGCATCCAAAGGTAAAATTAAACTGGTAAAAAGACCTTTGGAGAAAGGGGACGCGATATGCGCAGTATTATTTTATGGAGCAAACGAAGATAAAATTGAAGATACGCGTAGCGCTAAAATAGCTCGTGAAGAAGGTGCACTTATAAACATTGTAGACAATCTAGAAGACAGTCAATTTATAACACCAGCAATCGTTGACCGTGATCCAGTGACTATAGCAATTGGAACAGAAGGAGCTGCCCCAGTTCTTGCTAGGGCAATAAAGACAGATCTTGAAAATATCCTTCCAATACATCTTGGAATACTTGCTAAGATTGGTAAAAAATTCAGAAAAAAAGTTAATATTCTTCCATTAGGTCGTACCCAGCGAGATTTTTGGACAGAATTCTATTTTAAAAAAGGTCCAGCAGCTCTCCTAGAAAATGGAAAAAATGGGGTTGAAGCATCACTAAACTCCCTCCTAGATAAATTTAAATTAAATAAGGTGACAAACGGATATGTTGTTTTTGTAGGTGCAGGTCCTGGAGACCCTGATCTTTTAACCCTGAAAGCTCGAAAAGAATTGAATATTGCTGATGTGGTAATCCACGATCGACTAATAGGTAAAGATATTCTTGAACTTGTACGACGTGAAGCTGTTATAATTAATGCTGGCAAAGAAGGATTTGGACCGTCAGTTTCACAAAATAAAATAAATGATTTAATTATTGAACATACACAAAACGGCGCTCGTGTAATTCGCCTAAAAGGTGGCGATTGCAGCATTTTTGGTCGCCTCGATGAAGAGATTAATGCACTTTCTAATCTTGGCATTAATTACCATATAATTCCAGGCATTACTGCCGCTTCAGCTTCTGCAGCAGCAATAAAACAATCGCTAACTAAGCGTAATAGAAATAGTTCGATACGCTTCATAACAGGTCATGACATCGAAGGGTATGCAGATCATGATTGGAAAGAGCTAACAAATAAAACCTCCATTGCAGCTATTTATATGGGTAAAAAAGCATCACGATTTATTCAAGGTAGGCTCATTATGCACGGAGCTGATCCTGATACACCAATGAGTATAATCGAAAATGTTTCTCAATATAATCAACGAATTTTTTCCACCACTTTATCTCAGCTAACAAAATGTATTACCCAAAATAAAATAATAGGACCTGCACTCAGCTTATATGGCTTAGCGCCTCGAGAAGTTTCAAACATTGCTGAAATCATTGACCATTCTAGTGAAGTACGAAATGAAAAGGAATTTGCTTAATGTCAAATAACCATACCGGTAAAGTTATAACTGCAAACGATTTGTTAAATGGTGATGTTGTTTACATTAACTCACAATTAAAATGGGCTCTACGCCTTAGTGATGCAAAAGTTTTTATAGATGACGCATCATTTGAAAAGGCACTTACTCATGCAAATAAACAACAAAATGAAGTTGTTGGAATTTACTCAATCAACATAAATCTATCAGAGACAGGTATCGCACCAAATCATTTTCGTGAAAAATTTAGAAATAACGGCCCATCAAACTATAATCACGGCAAACAATCGGAAGTTTTATAATGTATAATTACTCAGAATTTGATGATGCTTTTATCAAAGAGCGTAATTATCAATTTCGCAATCAAGTTAAGAGACGCGTGAACGGTGATTTAACCGAGGATGAATTTAAGCCATTACGCTTAATGAATGGGCTATATTTACAGCTACATGCATATATGCTGAGAGTAGCAATTCCATATGGCACTTTAAATAGTTCCCAAATGAATAAGCTCGCTATGATCGCTGACCGATGGGATAAAGGGTATGGGCATTTTACAACACGCCAAAACATTCAATTTAATTGGCCAAAATTAACTGACGTTCCAGATATTTTGGACGCTTTAGCAGAAGTCAAAATGCATGCAATACAAACTAGTGGTAATACAATTAGAAATGTAACTGCAGATCATTTTTCCGGGGCTGCTGCGGACGAAGTTGAAGACCCACGCCCATATGCTGAATTAATCCGCCAATGGTCAACGGATCACCCAGAATTCCAATTCTTACCCAGAAAATTTAAAGTTTCTGTAACTGGATCAAAAAATGATAGGGCCGTAATTCACGCACATGATATTGGACTTCGTGTTTTGCATAATGATGGAAAGATTGGGTTTCAAGTCATAGTTGGGGGTGGCTTAGGGCGCACTCCAATGATTGGAAAGGTAATAAATAGCTTTTTACCTGAACAAGATTTATTACCATACCTCGAAGCTATTGTAAGTGTTTGGAATATTCTAGGCCGGCGAGATAATAAGTACAAATCAAGAATTAAAATCACAGTTCATGAACATGGTATAGAAAAAATTAGAGAGATTGTTGATGAAAGGTTTGCGGAAATTAAAAGAAGCTTTTCTGGTGTAAACAAAGAGTTATTTAGTGAAATTAAATCAGCCTTTCTTCCTTCTTTATTGAAATTACAAGGAATTGGTGATTTTGAATTTGCTTATGAAAATGATGCATTATTCAGATCTTGGGTAGATACAAATACTCACAAACATAAATCATCAAATTACATAATCGCGTCAATAAGCCTGAAAAATCATGGGGAAACACCGGGCGATGCGACTTCAGATCAAATGAGAATGATTGCAGATATAGCTCAACGCTATTCTCATGATGAAATTCGCATTAGTCACGAACAAAATATCATCTTACCTCATGTTCATAAATCAGATTTAACCCAGGTTTTTAGTTTATTAAAGTCCGTCAATTTGAACACAGCAAATATTGGTCTCATATCCGATATTATTGCATGTCCTGGAATGGATTATTGTGCACTCGCAACAGCTAGGTCAATTCCAATTGCACAAGAAATCGCTATGCGATTTGATGATTTAAAGCTTGAGCATAAAATTGGACATATTCAAATAAAGATATCAGGCTGCATAAACGCTTGTGGACACCATCACGTGGGCCATATTGGGATTCTAGGCCTAGATCGCGCCGGTGAAGAGAATTACCAAATTACACTTGGCGGTAGTGCAACAGAAGCTACAGCAATAGGAGAGCGGGCAGGTCCAGGTTTTTCAGCAAGTACAATAGTGCCCGCAATTGAAAAAATTATATTATTTTATCTTAAAGTTAGATTAGGCGAATATGAAAGCTTCATTCAGACATACCGTCGATTGGGCCTAGAACCATTTAAAAAGATTTTATATCCTTCCGTTAGTAAATCTTTTTAGACCTCAGGTGAAGCAAATGCTACATAAAATATTGACAATAAACTCATGAAAACTGAATATATTTAGGAATAAACAATGACCCAAATTATTTCCGATTCTGGCTTCGAATTACCAAAGGAAGCCATAAATTATTCAGCCTGGGGCAACATTATTGCTGGAAATGTTGCAATAGACATACCTTCAGATGCAGATCTAAATTTATTGTCTGGAGATTTAAATAGATTTAAAATTATCAGAATTAATTTCCCAACTTTTGCAGATGGCAGAGGTTTCACTATAGCAAAACTTATTCGTATTCGAGGCTACAAAGGACATATAAGAGCCACTGGATATATAATTCCAGATCAGTACGCTATGGCAAGAAGGTCTGGCTTTGATGATGTTGAAATTTCCCGATCTCTTGCAAAGCGCCAAACTGAAAGCGAGTGGCTTTTTCGAGCTAATTGGAGAGAACATGATTATCAAAAACGTGTTGGATTTCTTAGATGATAATACTTTCTATCTTGTTAAGACCATCAAGCTGAACACGTATTATTTACTGACAAATGTTGGAACGATTACAATCATATATAAGCCATTTTGACCCTTTTTTATTTACTTGGCACTTCTGCACCACTTAATTTAAACTCTGCATTACTTTTATCTGATAACTTAACCATAAATACCAAATCTACAAATCCACCTGATACGTAAAGTTTTTTAGTACTTACTGGTATTGCTTCGCCCATTTGAGCTGCCCAGGCTTGAATAGCAGAAAGATTGACTTCATAAGTTTGCCCACTGCTGGATAACAAAATAATATTTTCAGCATCAAATTCCTCACCAGAGACAATATTATCTAACTTAACCTTTATTAACGCTAACGCAAAATTCTTTGGCGCAGAAAAATTATCAAACCCATCGCCAAATTCTTTAGTGAACTGAATTATTTCAAAACTACTTATAGTAGGAAAACTTAACAGTTCTTTTGAACTATTCTGATTTTCTACTGCGGAATCCTCCAAGACATCCTCAGTATTTTTAGTTTCTTCAAGCTGCGGCTTACTTTCATAGATAAGTTCACTAAGTTTCGCTACCATTAATGTTAACTCTGAAGCCTTATCTATTGAAAGTTTATCATTTTCTTCAAATAATTTTATGAAATTTACAACCTCAATAGCTTTTGGATCCATAATATTATTTTGAGCCCATTCTTTGAGACTTTTAACTTTATCAGCAAGTTGGTTAGTCATGAGCGCTAATTCTTCTTGCTTCTTAGATTTGTATATTCTTTCTAGATCAACTGCAAAATTTTCAAATTCACTGTAAGGCTTTAGATACCCCACAAATTCAATGTGTGCTTGTGTATTCTTTGCAGGTTTTTCTAAGTCAAACAGATCTCTCAAAGATTGCAGCTTAATGATTAAATCTAAATCAAATATATTTCCATTTTTTTCAATAAAACGTTCTAAATATTCAACAAGAAGTTTGGGCGGTATGTCATCCAGGACATTAGGATAGTTACATTTTATCTCGTCTTTTTTAACAGATTCAACAAACTTATCTTCCCCTCTTTTATATGAAGATATACCATAAATAACTTCAATTGCATTTTCACAAATCTGTTCTGTTGTACAAGTTTCTATACTTTCAATTGAACATTCAATTGGTGCAGCAACTACAGGATCTTCAACTTTAGCAACCTCAAGCTCTCTTACTAATGCAGCTACTGGCTCTTTTACCTCAGCAACTACAGGATCTTCAACTTTAGCAACCTCAAGCTCTCTTACTTCAGCAGCTACTGGCTCTTTTGCCTCAGCAACTACAGGGTCTGATGTAACAGCTTTCTTTTGATCCAGTGTTATATCTTTATTTCTGGCATCTTTTATAAGCATTCCTAGAGTTAACTTTGTAAACTTTGCACCATCTAATCTATTTTTTTCGGTTAGATATTTTTTTAGTGCCTGACAAGATCCAGCTCCAAACAATCCATCAATGTTACTTTCATAAAAATCTAGTTTTTTTAATTTTTCTTGCATTAGCTTGAAAGTAGTTGTGTCTAAATTTATCCCAAATGTTTCAAGGCCGCATAATTTTTTATTTGCGTTATCTTTTTTTAAACTTTCAAGTGATACAGTTTCGTAACCCTTTACTTTTTGGTTTAAAGCATTCTTGCACATTTTAGCCAATTGCGCCCATTGTCCATAAGCTTGTTTGTTTGCAAGTCCTGCTACAGATTTTTTCATCCCTTTTTTTCTTTGCTCTATAAAAGGAATTACATTTATTTCAAAAGACGCCCGGCTAGAAAGAAAACCACACATAGATTTTAGTGCTTTCGTTTGCCTCTCATTAAAATCTCTTGCTAATGTAGATAATAAAAAAGGCCTACCTATAGTTAGCCAATATTTATACCCATCCATGCCTTGTCCTCCGCCTCTGTTATTATTTTTTGTAATTGGGAGATACGTTTTTCGAGAGCTGAGTATCAAGCTGTATCGAGCACTCTGACCAGGGGATCGCTCAACTTTGAATCTTAATGATGGATTGCCGTGAGAGGTGCCATCAATCATCATATCATTAAAATAAACTGTAGCGTTTATATACTCAGTATTTTTGTAATTTAAGTCCGTACCGTTATTTATAGATACAAATATTTTTGCTTCAACATCATTTTTTTCATTTATCGATTTATTAGAATTATTTGCAGATTTTATTTTTTTTAAATTAAATTTATGTATTGGATGAAAGAACTCGTTTCTGCTAAGTAGACTTAGTCCGTCTTCTATGTTGCCTTTTATTTCATATGACGAGAAAGTTAAGGAATGAAAATCTTTTTGCTTTACAAGCAATGATATTATTTTACCTTCGTAATCAATTGATCCCTTGATACTTCCATTATGATATAATTTACAAAATTGATGAGTATTTCCTCCACCATTGTTTTTGATTGAGCCAACTATTTTTCTATCGATTATTTGCAAGTGAATTTCGATAGGAAGTGTCCTCGGACATACAGAAGAAGGTCCCATTCGAAATTGAAATTTACTACTATAATTTCCATTAAATTGACTGTTGGCACTAACTAAACCAATATTAGAAATCGTAATAATTAATGATAATAATAGTATTAACACAAAATTTCTCATAAAACATTTATTCCCAAATATAAAATCATAAGATAATTAGAGATAGAATAGCTTCAATGCTTAACCAAATGAGAAGTTTTAAGATTATCAAAAGATGGACAATTCATAAAACTTTCAAATATATTCAAGTTTCTGTACAAACTATTTCTTAAGTATATTTTTTAGAAACTATTCTTGTGGACAAAACCAGTCATTTTCCATTCTTAACTCTAAAGATAGCGCAGGTATGTTACCACGACTAAAAACTCTACTTTCATCAAGTGCGAATGTTATCTTTTCCTCACCTCGAACGCTGCTGGATGCATTACGGTCAATAATATATGTTTCTACAATTTTTACACTATTTTCGTTTTGGTTTAGACTATTTTTTTGATGACTAGCTAAATTATCATTTAAATACTTATATATTTCTTTTCTTCCAAGTAATAAGTTATGTTGGTTATTAGAAAAAACAGTTTTATATGTAATTTTATATATTTTCCCACTGCATAATTCACCTTTTATATCAGTGCTAGGTGCAAAATCTGTATATTCAATAAAATCCCCTTCTAGTTCATTTGCCACAAAAGCTAATTTTTTTGCAGAAATACTTTTATTCGTAAGATTGGTAAAAATAAAATTTTGAGCTTTAAGCATTTGTTGAAAGTTGGACAATGAGCCACCTAGCTCTAAATCATTTACACTAATATCAGCGTGAGCGCTTGTCCCAAACATAATAAAAGAAGTTAAAAATATACCAATATTTTTAATTTTTAATTTAAATTTTTTCATAATTTACCCTTTTTTATTTACTTGGCACTTCTGCACCACTTAATTTAAACTCTGCATTACTTTTATCTGATAACTTAACCATAAATACCAAATCTACAAATCCACCTGATACGTAAAGTTTTTTAGTACTTACTGGTATTGCTTCGCCCATTTGAGCTGCCCAGGCTTGAATAGCAGAAAGATTGACTTCATAAGTTTGCCCACTGCTGGATAACAAAATAATATTTTCAGCATCAAATTCCTCACCAGAGACAATATTATCTAACTTAACCTTTATTAACGCTAACGCAAAATTCTTTGGCGCAGAAAAATTATCAAACCCATCGCCAAATTCTTTAGTGAACTGAATTATTTCAAAACTACTTATAGTAGGAAAACTTAACAGTTCTTTTGAACTATTCTGATTTTCTACTGCGGAATCCTCCAAGACATCCTCAGTATTTTTAGTTTCTTCAAGCTGCGGCTTACTTTCATAGATAAGTTCACTAAGTTTCGCTACCATTAATGTTAACTCTGAAGCCTTATCTATTGAAAGTTTATCATTTTCTTCAAATAATTTTATGAAATTTACAACCTCAATAGCTTTTGGATCCATAATATTATTTTGAGCCCATTCTTTGAGACTTTTAACTTTATCAGCAAGTTGGTTAGTCATGAGCGCTAATTCTTCTTGCTTCTTAGATTTGTATATTCTTTCTAGATCAACTGCAAAATTTTCAAATTCACTGTAAGGCTTTAGATACCCCACAAATTCAATGTGTGCTTGTGTATTCTTTGCAGGTTTTTCTAAGTCAAACAGATCTCTCAAAGATTGCAGCTTAATGATTAAATCTAAATCAAATATATTTCCATTTTTTTCAATAAAACGTTCTAAATATTCAACAAGAAGTTTGGGCGGTATGTCATCCAGGACATTAGGATAGTTACATTTTATCTCGTCTTTTTTAACAGATTCAACAAACTTATCTTCCCCTCTTTTATATGAAGATATACCATAAATAACTTCAATTGCATTTTCACAAATCTGTTCTGTTGTACAAGTTTCTATACTTTCAATTGAACATTCAATTGGTGCAGCAACTACAGGATCTTCAACTTTAGCAACCTCAAGCTCTCTTACTAATGCTTCCTTTTGGGCCGTCGCCACACTTTTATTTAATTTATTATTTGTTTGCTTAACTTTTGATACTTTATCATCATTAATGTCAATTTCAGCTTTTTCCGTATTTAGTAATTTCAAACCTTTAACAGGACTTATATCTTTAGGAAACTCATTAGCAAACAGATCATCTATATTGTTATTTATCATGAACAGGATCTGAGAAGTTTCAGAATTGTCTAAATTACAGTTTTTTGATAAATCAAATCTAAGTCTCTCTGCATAAATTGATGCTTCAAATGATATTATAGAAGATGCAAAAATATACTTTCCAGTTGACGATAGTATTGTTTCTGGCTTTGAAAATCCGTTTAGTTTAAAATAGCCATTATCTGAAAGCCAATTGGATGTCATTTCAAATGCTTCATTACTAAATTTAGGCTTAGCACAACTGAAACCTAATCGATGCGCCTTTATGTGCAAATCAAGCCATTTGTATTCATCATTACTCAGACAGCTATCTAATTTTGCAATCTCAGGGCCTAATTTGCTTTCAAATCCTTTATACGCTTTTGCAGTTCCAGGCCCATAAATACCATCAACAGTACTTTTGTAATAACCCAATTCCTTTAATTTTTTTTGAAGAGATATTATGTACTTTTTATTTTTCTTACATGGAGCATCAAAAGATGTTACTAATGTTTTGAAAACATTTTCGTTTCCCATATTCGTATTTAGCATACTTATCATGCGCGACCGCATAAGTAGATTATGTTGTTTTTTCGTGTATTTATTATCTATTAATTTTAAAAATTCATTTGTATATTTTTTAAATGCATTACATGTGGCATAGTTGTACTTTCCATCAACCTCACCAATAAAAAGATCTTTAGAGATTAATTCTCTTTGTATACTTTGTATTTCAAACTTTGATGGCTTTTTAAAAAACTCAACACCACAAAAATAATTCACAAGTTTACCTTCATTATATTTCACATATGAACCTGAAGGTTTAAATCCATTAGAATTTTTAGTAGATTTACCAACATCACAAGATAAATTTCTACGTTTAGCTTGAAAATAGTAATCTTTTTCCATTACCCAAACAATCTTGTCTTTTCTGATAGTTGTTGCAAATTTACAAAGCGTTTGATTAGTACAATTCACAGCAGAATTTGGTGAACAATTTGCAAACAGAACCGTTGCATTAGATATACTAAAAATAAAAAATATGAATTTAATAAAAAGTTTTTTCAATATATTTTCCATCTTAAGTTACATAAGTCTCATGTTAAGATATATTTTTTTTCTGTAAATGCTTTTTTTACACACAACGACACAAAATATATTACTATTAATCACTTTCAGATGATTGTGCCCAGAGGTTTATATCTTGATCATTAGCTATGCCATCAATGCTTAAAAGTTCTTCAGCACTGAAATCTAAATTACCAATAGCTCCAACGCAGTCTATAACTTGCTCTGGCTTTGATGCTCCAATTAATGCCGTTGTAACTCTACCATTTCTCAAAACCCACGATATGGCCATCTGTGCCAAGGATTGCCCTCTATTAGCAGCAATATCATTTAAATCATTTAATGCCTGAATTAATTCGGGCGTAATTTTATTCTTGTCTAAACTTTTACCTTGAGTAGCACGACTTTCGCTCGGGATTTTATTTAAGTATTTATTAGTAAGCATACCTTGTGCAAGAGGTGTGAAAGCAATTGAACCGATACCAAGATTATCGAGTGTATTTAAAAGGTTATCTTCTTCAACCCAGCGATTAAAAAGATTATAACTAGGTTGATGGATCAAACATGGCGTACCTAATTCATTAAGGATTTTCACTGCCTGTTTAGTTCTTTTACTATTATAACTTGAAATACCTACATAAAGAGCTTTTCCAGATTTCACTATTTGATCAAGTGCACCCATTGTTTCTTCTAATGGAGTGTTTGGATCAAAACGATGAGAATAAAAAATATCTACATAATCTACTCCCATACGCTTTAGAGATTGATCACATGAGGCAATTAAATACTTTCGGCTTCCCCACTCTCCATATGGACCGGGCCACATATCATATCCGGCTTTTGAACTAATAATTAATTCATCTCTATATCCCAAGAAATCAGTCTTAAGTATTTCACCGAATGCTTCTTCTGCACTTCCTGGTGGCGGGCCATAATTATTAGCCAAATCAAAGTGTGTAATACCACTATCAAAAGCTGCATGGCATATTTCTCTTTTTATTTGATGAGAAAAATCATGGCCAAAATTATGCCATAAACCCAATGAGATCAGTGGCAATTTTAATCCAGAATTTCCACAATTTCGGTAAACCATTTTTTCATAACGATTGGAGCTCGGAATATATTTCATAAGGTTGCACCTCAAATAATTGCGTAAAATCTTAATAGACATTAAGATACAAACATAGAAAACTTCAACATATTAATTCATTAAGAATTAAGTGGGTTTTTACGTGCAGTTTCTCTCCTACATGCAATATCAAAACACCTTAATTCTCACTTCAACTAGCCAATGAAGGCAACCAAAGTACAATGCTTGGAAAAGCTATTAGTCCTGCAATAGTAAACGCATCAGCAATAAAAAATGGCGTGACACCTTTAAATACATCTTGAACACTCAGATCGTCTCGCACACCTGCAACAACAAAACAATTCAAGCCAATAGGCGGAGTTATTAAACAAAACTCAGCCATTTTAACAACAAGTATGCCAAACCAAATACCAGCCATTGGACCTGACATACCAAACGCACTATCTGCAGCAGATACAAATTCACCACCATTTAACGCCATAACTGCTGGATAAGTGATTGGAAGTGTTAGTAACAACATGCCAATTGCATCCATAAACATACCAAGAACAGCATATGCCAGTAATATAAAAATAAGAGTAAGCATAGGGCTTTGATCAAGAGATGTGATCCAATCAGAAAATGCGGATGGTAGATCTGCAAATCCAAGAAACCGCACATAAATTAAAACACCCCAAATAATTGTAAATATCATAACAGCTAGTTTAGCCGTTTCAATTAATGCATCTTTTAATTGAGCCCATCTCATCCCTCTATAAAGCGCCATACAGAAAACTATGAAAGCTCCTATTGCACCTCCTTCTGTTGGTGTGCCCCAGGCATCACCTCCAAAAGGATTGTAAACAAATAAAATAATGATTGCGACTACCGCAAAGATTGGCATGGCTGGCGGTAAGGATGCAAAACGCTCACGCCAAGTAAAGCCTGAAACTGGTGGTCCAAAATTTTTAAAAGTTAAGGCTAAACCAACGATTAAAATGCCATAGATTATTGCTGAGAATGCTCCAGGCACAAAACCAGCCAATAAAAGCATTCCTACGTCTTGTTCAACAATTATAGCATAAATGACTAAAATGGCAGAAGGCGGTATAAGTGAAGCAAGTGTCCCTCCTGCCGCAACTACACCTGCAGCAAAACGTTTATCGTAACCAAGAGCAAGCATTTCTGGGATTGCTATTCGTGCAAATACTGCTGAAGTGGCTACTGATGCACCTGATACAGCTGCAAAGCCAGCAGTAGCAAATACAGTCGATACAGCTAAACCCCCAGGAAGCCATGCCACCCATTTCTTTGCTGCTTCAAATAATGCTTTTGTCAATCCTGCGTAATAAGCCAAATACCCAATAAGTATAAATGTTGGAATTAGAGAAAGTGCTTGTGATGAAACTTTTGAATGTGGGACTTGACCAGCAGTTTTTGCAGCAACAGTTAATGCCCAGAAAAAACTTTCACCTGAATAACCCTTTTTCGCCCAAAAAATCCAAACAAGCCCTAAAACACCTGCGATGGCAGCTGCAAAAGCCACTCGCATTCCTAAGATAACAAATATTAAAAGACCAATACTGACAGTAATTCCAATTTCAATTGGTTCCATAGCTTTCCCTAACCCGATACCGCATTAGCTTCTTTAGCAGCTTGAGCTGCTGCATCTTCAATAAGCGGCACGGCTACAGGTCTTGTTTCATTATTTATAAATGCTCGAGCAAATGCTAAAAGTTGAAGTACCAATCGTATTGCTAAAAGGCTAAATGCAACAGGCGCAAGAAGCTTTGCTGGCCATAACGGCAAAGCAATATCCATAGAACTATCTCGGCTCCACATTGGTGCATTAAAATCAAAGCTTCGTCCAAAATGAGCCCAAGAACCCCAAATAATAAGTATCATGACAAGCAGCATAAAAAGAACAGTTATGAATTCTACTGCCCATAAGCTTCTTCCTCTCAAAAAACTCACGAGTATATCCATTCGAATATGTCCACCATTTCGCTGTGTGTATGCAACACCCATAAAAGCAATTAATGGCATTGCTTGCTCAATCCAATCTACATATCCAGGAAGTGGTTGATTAATCGTATGTCGGCCAGTTACTGATATTACAGCAAGCATCATAAGTGAAAATACTGCCAAACCACTTATTAATGCAAATATACTTTCAATTTTATAAAGACCTTGATCCAGTCTGCTTAACAAACTCTTATCAATCAAGATTGATGAATTTGAGGTCATAATACTATCCTAATCTTTTATCTGCCACGCTTAATGCGTGGCAGATAATTATATTAAAGCGATATAATTATTTACCTATCATACCTATTAAAAGATCATACAGCTCCTGTGCAGGAAGACCTTTTGCAGTGTTATCTGAAATCCATGCTGCTGCTGCTGGACCTGCTACAGCTTCTTTGAATGCTGCTAATTCACCAGCATCATAAGATATACTTTCAATACCTTTTGAAGTCAGTGTTGGACCCCAAGCATCCATTGTTTTACCATTATATGTTGAAATATAGTAATCTAAAGCTTCATCAATTGAACCAAGAAGTGCGCTTCTATTTGCATCTGATAATGCAGCAAGTGCATCTGTGTTAGCAACGACTGGGCAATTAACCGTTCCTGGGTTTAAGTTTGTTGTCCACCACTTCCCACTTTCAACTGTTCCAAAAGACATATGTGCATGAGGTGCAAATGCAACTGCTTTTACAACACCCCCATCAAGGGCCTGACGCACTTCAGTTGCTGACATTGAAGTTGGTACAGCATCAACTGCGGCCATTGCTTTACCAATACCACCAGTAGCACGTACTGTAAGACCTTTATAATCAGCTAAAGTTTTTGGAGCATCACCAACACCGATTAGGTTATATTGAGGTAACGGTGAGGGCATTAATAATGTTGCATTCCATCTTGAAAGATCTTTTTGAACAGCTGGATGTGCATATATTGCTTGGCTAACTTTACGCTCTTCTTCAAGTGATGAAACACCAAGGAATGGTAATTCTAGAACCGTAATAGATGGGTTCTTATCGCGGTGATATCCAGCGCAAAATTGTGCCATCTCGAATGCACCAATAGAAATACCATCTAGATTTTCTTTATTCTTAGATAAGCCCCCATATGAAATATTTAGCTTCAAATCACCATTTGTTTTTTCAGAAACTAGCTCAGCTAATTTCTCAACATGCTCTGTAAAAGCTCTACGCTTTCCCCATAAAGAAACATTCCATGTTGTTTCAGCTATAGCTTCTCCAGTAAACGATGCTGTGACTATTGCAATAACACCTACTTTAAAAATATTTTTCATTATTTCCTCCCAATTGAAATAAGGGAGATTTCCCCCATGTTTATTTGTTGCTTCTAAAGACTTTTTATAGCAAATTATTTTTTAATAAAACATTTTACTGTTATTAATCATATGCTTAAGAATATGAATATAAACATTTCATCCACTTGTGCGAAAAATCACACAAAATATGTATGATAAAATTCGAATGGTCTTTAAGATAAGATTAAATACAAGCGAATCAAATAACTACAGTTTTAGTTTAAAGAGAGAGTTCATCTAAAAAACTTAATCAAATATGTATGTTTAATTAAATTAATTTCTACTCTAAAATAAACTAGCACTTTTTTAGAGTTCTAAATCATCCATCATCAAAACAGCGTTAGCAACTTCTGAACCTTTTTTTGAAAAATGTTTAGTATAAAATTCAATGTGATCTGGAGTTTCTTGAAACTCATGCGGAGTTAAAGAAACTGAATATACAGGAACACCTGTATCCATACCTGCCCGGACAATACCGTCAAGAACAGCCTGGGCTACAAATTCATGCCTGTAAATTCCACCGTTAACCACTAAAGCAGCACATATAATACCATCATAGTTACCTGTTTCTGCTAATTTTTTTGCTACCAGAGGCATTTCTAGCGCTCCTGGCACGTGAACTTCTTTTAAATTGTATGAACGTTTTTTTTGCTTCATTTCATTTTCAAACCCTATTTGAATTTGATCTACAATATCAGCATGCCAACGCGCTTTTATAATTACGATATTAAGGGGTCTTGTCATTTTGGGTCTCCTATTAATAGACAAAGCCCCAGAGCGTTAGAGGTTTAGAATTACTACACCCCCCTTCTCTACCATCCAGACTATAACTGTCGGCGCAGGAATTTCACCTAACTCTGCTGACCTCTCGTAATAAGAGCGCTCGCGGGCTATCACCGCCGGTGGGGAATTACACCCCGCCCTGAGAATTATTTAAATATAAACATGAAAATTAACAACGTCCAGATGCATTCAACAGTAGAAAAGGATAAAAAAACCAGTTATTCAAAAATTATGATAGATAAAATTACAATAACCCGACCTGATGATTGGCACTTACATCTTCGAGATGGAGATATGCTAAAAGGTATAATGCCTGAAACAACACGGCATTTTGGGCGTGCTATTATCATGCCAAACCTCATACCACCTGTTATTACATCAAAAGAAGCACGAATGTATCGTGATAGAATTCTAGCAGCTCGCCCAGTTGGTTCTACTTTTAATCCTCTAATGACATTATATTTGACAGATAAGACTGATCCAAATGATGTGTCTTCAGCCTTTGCAGATGGTTTAATTAATGCTGTTAAGTATTACCCTGCAGGCGCAACGACAAACTCTGAAAGTGGAGTTACCGATATAAACAATGTGATGCTTGTTTTGGAAAAGATGGCAGAGATTGGCCTCACACTTTGTATACATGGAGAAGTAACAGATCCTGAGATAGATATATTTGATAGAGAAGCTGTTTTTATTGATAAAGTTCTAAATCCACTGCGCCTTAATCTTCCAGAATTAAAGACTACTTCAGAACACATCACAACCAAGGATGGTGTCGACTATGTTAAAAGTCAGTCCAAAAATCATGCAGCATCAATAACAACTCATCATATGATGATTAATAGAAATCATTTATTAGTTGGTGGGATCAAACCACATTATTATTGCCTCCCAGTAGTTAAGCGAGAGGAACACAGATTAGCCATACGAGATGCTGCAACATCGGGTGACAGTCGCTTTTTCCTAGGGACTGACAGTGCTCCTCATTTAGATCCAAACAAAGAGACTGGGTGTGGCTGTGCTGGATGCTTTACTGCAACTAATACAATGCCATTATTGGCTCATGTATTTGATGAAGATAATAAATTAAAAAATTTAGAAAAATTTACATCTTTCAATGGCCCAAAACATTATGACCTGGAACCAAATCAAGACACAATTACATTAGTGAAATCTGACACAGCTAGTTCTTTTCCTGAAAAAATTCAGACAAATGATGGACCTGTAACAGTATTTGATCCTGGTCATAAAGTTTATTGGAAAGTTAGAGATAGTTAATTTATTTTTTAGCTTTATCAAATTTTAATAAAAAAATTATTGAAATTAATATACTTATCCACAGGATATCCAGATAGAATATAAAAAATATCTGTGGCATAATAATTAAAAACATAATTTAGTTATTTAGATAAGCAGGTGAATTAATGAATGAGATTAGTCCTTTAGGCAATTCACAAGCCTCTGAAGAAGTAGAATCAATCCTACAACCTCACAATATTGAAGCAGAGCAAGCTTTGTTGGGCGCACTATTAGTAAACAATGATGTTTATGACAAAATTGCTTCTATAGTAAAAGATATTCATTTTTTTGACCCTGTTCATGCACGAATTTTCGAAACAATAGCAAATCGAATTCAAAAAAATGCACTTGCATCTCCTGTTACGATAAAAGCATTTTTTGAAGATGATGAAGGATTAAATGAACTAGGCGGGCCATCTTATTTAGCTCGATTAGCAGGAGCTTCCGTGTCAGTTTTTGCTGCACGTGATTATGCTAAAATGATATATGACATGGCAATAAGAAGAGATCTTATGGCTATTGGGGAAGATATAGCGGATAAGGCTCGACTAATCGATATTTCTTCTGAACCTGCAGAGCAAATTGTTGAAGCAGAGCAAAAACTTTATGCTCTCTCAGAGCAGGGGCAAGTTGATAGTGGATTTCAATCATTTTTGAAGGCGGTCACAGATGCAGTAAATATGGCCAACCAAGCTTATCAACGAGAAGGTGGAATGGCTGGCATATCAACCGGCTTGACGGACATAGATAAAAAGCTTGGGGGGTTACATCCATCAGATTTACTGATTTTAGCTGGACGCCCATCAATGGGCAAAACATCGTTAGCAACAAATATCGCATTTAACATTGCGAAATCTTACAAAAAAGGACAACGTCATGATGGAACCGAAGGAGCAATAGAAGGTGGAGTAGTCGGTTTTTATTCTCTAGAAATGTCTGCTGAACAGCTTGCAGCGAGAATTTTATCAGAAGCTTCTGAAGTGCCATCTACTCAAATTCGTTCTGGTGATATGACAGAATCTGAATTTCGCCGTTTTGTTGAAGCTGCCAAGCAATTAGAAAATTGTCCATTATATATAGATGATACACCAGCACTTCCAATTAGCCAGTTAGCAGCAAGAGCTCGTCGCCTTAAGCGAACTCACGGCCTTGATGTCTTAATTATCGACTACTTACAACTTGTTCGCCCCGCGTCTGCAAAAGATAGCAGGGTAAATGAGGTATCAGAAATTACGCAAGGCATGAAAGCTATTGCAAAAGAGTTAGACATTCCGGTCATTGCGCTATCACAATTATCACGTGCAGTTGAAACTAGAGAAGATAAACGTCCACAATTATCAGATTTACGTGAGTCAGGATCAATTGAGCAAGATGCAGATGTTGTTATGTTTGTATTTAGAGAAGAATATTACAAAGAACGTGAGAAACCAGGTGACCATGAGGCGGATAAAATGATGATGTGGCAAGAAGAAATGGAGGCCTTACATGGTAAAGCTGAAATAATTATAGGCAAACAACGTCATGGGCCAATCGGAACTGTCGATTTATCTTTCGAAGGTCAATTCACAAGATTTGGTAATTTAGTAAAACCATGGCAATCAGGCACTCGTGACCAAGATTTTTAAATTTTACGCTAAAGTTTTAGTTATTAGGTAAATTTAAATTTATTAGTTAATTAATCATTTATTTTTTTTAGCACCTCGGCCTAGTGCCTTAACATAGCGACCTTCTTGGTGTTTATTTAGTTTTGTTACTTTCTTTTCTTTTTTATTAGCATATGGATTTTTATCTGATTGAGATCGCATAAAGATACGAATGGGTGTACCAGGCATACTAAAATCTTCCCTTAGTCCATTCACTAGGTATCTACTGTAACTGGTTGGAAGCAAATCTGGGTGACTACACATAACCACAAAGCTTGGCGGGCGCGCTTTAACCTGTGTCATGTATCTTAATCGAATACGACGGCCACCTGGTGCGGGCGGTGGATGAGCATCAGTCATATCCATTAACCAGCGATTACATTGAGAAGTTGATAAGCGTTTATTCCAAACTTTATGGGCACTTAAAATAGCTGAATGTAGCCTGTCTAATCCACGACCAGTTTTAGCCGAAATTGTTACTAACGGTGCACCTCGCAATTGGGGCAGTAGGCGTGTAAACTTTTCTCTAATATCTTTTAATTTTTCTTGTTTTTCATTTTCAACATCCCACTTATTCACAGCAACTACTACTGCTCGACCTTCTCGTTCTGCCAAGTCAGCAATACGTAAATCTTGCTGTTCAAATGGGATAGCTGCATCTAATAGAACGACCACAACTTCTGAAAATTTTACAGCTCTTAATCCATCAGAAACTGATAACTTTTCTAATTTTTCTTGCACTTTTGCTTTTTTTCGTATGCCGGCCGTATCCCACAAACGCATTGGAACATTATCCCAGTCATGATTAATAGAAATACTATCCCTTGTAATTCCAGCCTCAGGTCCAGTTAGCATCCGCTCATGGCCTAAAATCTGATTTATCAGTGTAGACTTACCCGCGTTTGGGCGGCCAATGATTGATATTTGCAAAGGTCTTTCAGATGAATAGGTGATTTCAAGACCACTATCTTCATCATCTAATTCTTCAATTTCTATATCTGTTTCTGGTTCCAGTTCATCTTGATTTTCATTTTCTTCAAATTCTTCAGAAATAGGCATCAAAACATGTTGAAGATCAACCATTCCTTCACCATGTTCTCCTGATAAGCGAACAGGCTCTCCCAAGCCAAGACTAAAAGCATCAAAAAAACCAACTTCACCCGCATTTCCTTCAGCTTTATTTGCAACTAAAACTACCCGGGCAGATTTTTTTCGCAGAATTTCTGCAAACACTCGATCTGCAGGTAATACGCCTGCTCTAGCATCAATCATAAAAATACATACGTCAGACATATCAACTGCTCGTTCTGTTAACATTCGCATCCGGCCTTGAAGGCTTTCATCAGTGGCTTCTTCTAATCCTGCCGTGTCTATAACAGTAAATTTGACTGGGCCCATTTTGGCATCACCTTCGCGTAAATCACGTGTGACGCCTGGCTGATCATCAACCAATGCTAACCGTCTACCAACTAAACGATTAAATAGTGTAGATTTTCCAACATTGGGTCGTCCAACAAGTGCGACGGTAAAAGTCATTTTTTGGGCCTTTGTAAAAATGTGTCCAATTCATTTGAACACACAACAATCTCTGTGAGCCTTTAAACAATAATATCCCTATTGGAAAGCTATCAGTTTGCCAGAACCTGATACTATATACATCCGATCGTTTGCTACAGCTATTTGAGATGCTGCACCACCGCGAATAGAAATTGAATTTATCAATTCACCATTTTCTGGGTTAAATACTCGGATCTTTTTATCTGTGCCAGCAACATATAATTTTCCACCAGCTAAAATTGGACTGTAATGCCCATATTTTCCTGTTGATCGCTTTGGGTTCCTATAAATAGGTAAATCAAAAGACCAAACTTCAGCTCCGTTCTTTCGATCCAACCGTTTTAACTTTTGCTGGTCCGTAAGAACAAATAAAGCATTATTTGCTATCCATACTGGCCCTATTGCACCTTCTTTTTTTGTCCAAACCCTTAACCCTGATTGGGTATCAATCGCTGCTAAACGCCCCGAGTTCGTTCCGGCATAAACAATTTTCCCAACTATTACAGGATCACCTGATACAGCTTTTACAAATCCATTAGCAGATCCAACACGTTTTCCATTTATAACTTGGCTCCAAGATTGAAGGCCGTCATCTAGGGAGACGCCCAATACCTCTCCTGATGTAAAAGGTAAAACTGCAAGATCACCACTTATTGCTGGTGTACCAGCACCCAAAATACCTGCTCCAGTTGTGTTTGATTCTTGTGTCCAGATAACACGACCATTTCTATAATCTAATGCTATGGCTTGATTGCCTCCAGTCATAACAATAATTATTCCATTTGAAAAAGTTGGTGGAGCAGAAATTGAACCTTGTACATCATGTCTCCATTGGATGATCCCCGAACCAGCATCCATTAAAACAACTTCTCCAGATCCAGTTGAAACAGCCAAATTACCCTTAGAATAAGCTAGGCCA